>CENL01023900.1_pt1 | contig 16065 bp, 16 predicted proteins | sample 530221 | NCBI WGS metagenome assembly CENL01 (sample SAMEA2619791, study PRJEB7988) | marine metagenome | isolation source: saline water (ENVO:00002010), including
AGAGACCACTTGAACGAACGCCAGGCCAAGGCCATCGCTCGAATGTTGCGGGAAGGCCCTGGCGGTTTCAAAGGCGGCCTCAGCGCCGACAACTACCTCAAGATCACCGGAACCTCACGCGCGACCGCGACCCGCGATCTGCAGGATCTGGTCGAGAAGGGCGTGCTCGCTCGAACCGGCGAGCGGAGGCACACGCGATACTGGTTGAAACTCGACTGGAGTGAATAAAAATTGCATGAAAACAACAATTTATAAAAAATCCGATAATTCGTTTTATGTAATTTTTTTGCCCTATTGATATTTGAATCGGGCTAGCTAAGAATCTGAAAAAACCAGCGCGGTAAAATAGCTCCAAGTAGCGCTTTATTGAGAATGCTTCCCCGGATTCAGCCTGTTTGAGCTGCAACGAGCATGACGATACAGGACGAAGGCCGCCTGAAGGCGGCATGGAACCAGAAGACAATCCCTGTCGCGCTTCGCCGTGACGGCAAGGGCGAACGGGTCAGGGTCCGCCTTCCTTATGCGGACGACAACTATGCCTGGCTCAGGAATGGCCGGCGTATCCGGCCAAGCTGGAACTCGGCACTGGGATGCTGGGAGAGTCCCAAGGCATGGTTCAATGACCTCGTGAACCGCTGTCTTCGCCGCTGGGGCCTGATCTATGTCATCCAACCCTACCGGGAGCAGGAGATCTGCGCTCCGGCCTGCATGAACGCCATCGGCCATGAGTGCCAGTGTTCCTGTATGGGGGCCAACCACGGCCAGGGCGACGATGGCGGCTGGTTCTCGACAAGCGAGGCCTTCGCGGCCCGATGGGGCGACCGTGAGCTCGCCTGTCGTCTCATGACGGTCAGCTCTGAAAAGTAGAGGCCCGGCCGATATGGCCAGGCCTGCGACAGACGTGCAGATGATGGTCATGACCAGACAGAGAGGCCCGTCGAGAACAAATCACAGCTTGGGGCGATCCTGTTCTGGAACCTCCCACGGGTCTTCCAGGGTGACGATGCCGTAGCGGACGCCGTCGTGGCCGGCCTTCGGAAGAAAGGTGATCATCCCGATATCCAGGATCATCCCCTTGTCGTGCATGTGCTGCTGTCGGAAGTGACCGAAGTGCATGAGATATCCGAGGCCCTCCAACTCGAGACACAGCGCAGAGATCGCGGCCGAATACTCAAGCCGCTGGCCGGCGCTGCTCATATCCCAGATCCCGTCCAGATCGGTCATCCAGTCCGAAATCGCGGCAGTCAGTTCGAGGGCATTGCCGGCCTCCACCGCGCCGGCGTTGATCAGGAGCCCGTGCCATTCGCGGTTACGGGAATAGAAGTCGTTGGGCTTCCTGATGGGGGACGTGGGCACAAGCACCGTCTTTTTCAGCGCGCGCTCCATTTCTTCCTGCTGGCGCTTCTCCTCCTCGGGGGTGGGCTTGGAGAAGACCTTGATGTCGAACCCGAGGCCGCGCGCGAGGCTTCGCAAGGTCTGCACCTCGGGCACGTGCCGTCCGCTTTCCACCTTCTGGATCGTGCGGACCGTCAACCCGGAGGTGTCCGCAAGGTTCTCCTGGGTTAGAGAGAACATCTTGCGGATATACTTGCACTGGTTGGCGATATACTCGGCGTCTCGTTCCATCGTTTCCATCAGATCACTCCATGTTGCTGACAGGAATAGCATGGCACGCCGGCTCTGGGGGGGCCCCGAACGCAACCCGAACGCTCGACTGTTATCCCGCCCCGGGGCCGCTGTCCTTGCACCAGTCAATCCGCCCCTGCCGGATCCAGAAGTGACACCGGCATTCGTTCGTCTGGCGGACCGACGGCGAGATGGTCGGGCGCCTCAGCCAGTCTGACATGGCCGTCCACCTGGGCCTCCGGTTCTTGCTGAGGGACAGTTTGATGGTCTCGCCGCACCCACCAGGGCAGTGGAAGCAGGCCCATTTGTCGACGCCATCGCGCACGATGGTCATCTCCCCCGGCACGATCTGATCCGGCGTCGGGTGTGTGGGTGTTACCCTGGCAAGCAGATCACTTCGTGGAATGAGGCGGAAGAGCTCGAGGCTCTTCCGCAGAATGTCGATCATCATCCCGCTCACCCGATGCGATCCAGGAACGGATCGATGTCGCCGAGACCCCAGTATTCCTCGCTGCCGCAGACCGGGCAGTCGGACCGGGGCTGCGCCGCCTGCGAACGCTCTAAACCCTTGTCGAGCTTGCGATAGCGTTGCCATGTCCATCCACCGCCGCCGCGGAAGTCGACGAGACCGGCAAGAAGTTCGTTCACTGCCATGGTGGCGGCCTCGGAGGTGAAGGTCACGACGGCCGGCGCGGGATTACCTCCGCCGCGGACGTAGGCTTCGGTCTTCTGCCGTTCATATTCGGCGGGGTCCGATCGCTGGAGGTCCTCCTCGCGAGCCCTGACGCGATCGACTGTGCCGCGGCAGCCGTGGCACGCCGACGTGGGAAACAGCACGCTGACCCGCGCGGCCATCTCGAGGAGGCCGGGCTCACCATCGTCACGGGGCATGAGGACCAGCCCGACATCGATGACCGGGATCAGGTAGAAGTGCGCCACGCGGTTCAGGTAGAGGCGCCCGGCGTGATCGTCCGTGCATCCGAAGATGACGTCGCAGGATTTCAGCGCGTCACGGATATGCGGCGCATCCACCCAGCCGTTCATCGACCGGATCTCGACGTCGAGGCCCATCATCGTCACCTCGCGCGCCATGACGTCGACCTTGGGCACCGCGTTTTCGGCATCCTTTCGGGTCGCGCCATACAGGCGGTTCAGGTTGGAATGCTCGACCACGTCATCGTCGATGACCAAGATGCGCCCCACGCCGAGGCGAGCGAGGAGATGGACCACCGGGCTGCCGGTGCCGCCGCAGCCGACCACGGCAACGGAGAGCTGTTTGAGGAGTCCGTTGACCTCCGGCCCGAAGGCCAGTGCCTGCCGGGCCAAGGCTTCCGACGGGGTCGGCACGTCGGTCGACTGGATCTCGAGCCGAATGCCGATGACGGTCACGCGGTGACAGGGCAAGGGTGCCATGTCGTCTTCCCAGACCCGTGCCCGGTAGAGGCCGTCACCGACTTGCACGACGCTCACCAAGCGTGTCCCCTCGCCGTTACGGTTCCGAGCCATGGTGAAGAGGTCGCGCTCGTTGCGATCGTCCTGGTCCGAGAAACCGTCGAAGCCTCCCGGGTGACTATGAACGATCGCCGGCACCAGGCCTTCCTCCTTGGCCCGGCGACAGAGCTGGGCGAAGGAGTTGGTATTCCAGGTGACGTGCTTGTCGCTGGCATCGACGCGGTCCTCCTGCGGGATCGCGATGACCTCGTAGGAGGTGTAACGGGTCCGCGGCTCGAGGTCCCAGGGGTCCTGCGCGATCTCGCTTTTGCCGAGCAGCATGTAGGCGGCGCCCTCGTGCCCACGGGGGTGCGCGAGCAGCGCCTGCAGCTTGTCGCGGTGACGGGCGTGGAGGGTGATGTCGCTGCGCTTCATGCCGCCACCTCCAGGGCCTCTTCGACCCGCTTCAGCATGGTCCAGATGCCGTCGGTGCCGGGACGCCACTGGTTGTTATGGCGAGACCAGCGCTGCCAGTTCTGGCCATCAAAGGCCTGGCGTGCCTGCGTGCAGCGGGGCTCACGCTGGCCGGCAAGGAGCTTCAGATGCGGCACGGCGTAGAACATGTCGGGGGCGACCTCGGGATACGAGGGCGGCAGCAGGATCAGGATATCCACCTGGGCGACCTGATACTTGCCTTCCGGCAGCGTGATCCCGGTGAGGATCACGCCCTTCTTTCCGCCTTCGATGACCTCGCGAACGGTGATGCCGCGACCCTCGAGGTAGAGGCGATCCTGACGGGGGAGGAGGCTCATGCCGCACCCCCTTCCGTGGTCTGGGGCACGCCGGTGAAGAAGTGCTCCAGGCCAGCATCCGCGAGGCAGATCAGATCGGTGTCGCCGACCAGGATGTCATCCTTGCCGGGGATCACCTGCCAGACGGCGAACTTCGCGGGATCGACCCCGGCCAGCTTCTTGAGCACGCGCCCGCTGATGACCTTGTGGCCCCACTCGAGGCGTTTGCCATCGATGTCGAAGCGGAAGGATTCCGCGCTCGGGAAGACCAGGAAGCGCTCGACCTGGCCAGGGCGCAGATCCGTGGTTTCCTCGAGGCGCAGTTCTTCAAGTTCACCGTTGCGCAGCACCTGGAACACGAGGTGTTCCTCGGCCTTACGGAAGTCGGCCCCCTCGATGATCTGGCGGCCGGTGGGCGTCGGATCGTCGATGACGGCGTCGGTGAACTTCAGGTCGTGGTCGCCGACTTTGACCTTGTAGGGTCCGTGGTCGCGGGGCTTGCGGCCGGCCTTCAGGGCGGCCTGGAGATCTTCGATTTCCATCTGTTCGGTAGTCATGGCAGCAAATCCTTTTCTTGTCTGCTCGACGCCCGCAGCAGGCGCCATCAATGGTGTATGCGCGGCACAAGAGTGTTCGCGTTCGTAGCCTTAATATTTTTTTGAATTTTCTTGACTGCGATAGGTCGCTGCGTGCGCATATGTATATTAAGAGCAGCGAAGATGGCGATTGGCATGGCGAAAGACACACCCCAAGAGTTCAATACCCTCAAGGAATTCACTGACGAACTGGACCTTCTCTTCCGCGATGATGTCGCACTCAGAAAGCTCCTTCAGAAGGCGCGTAACTGGTGCATTCGGAACAACCGAGTCGGCGACGAGGAGGAGGTCCTTCAAGAGGCCGTCATGAGGGTGATGAAAAGTGAGATCACCGGGACACGCCAATGGCCCAAAGGTGTTGCACTTATGGACTTTCTCTCCGGCGTGATGCGGAGCATTGCATCGGAGCGGCCTAAGATCGGGTTTCGCAAGAACGCCGACAAAGACATGGAGGCCGCGAAGGACATTGCCTCGTCGTGCAACCAAGAAGGGCAGCTCTTCGAGAAAGAATTTATGGCCCGCTTCATGGCGCTCTTCGAGGGTGATGACGATTCACAGCTATACCTCCTGGCTCTGGAGGAAGGGCAATCGAAGTCCGAGATCATGACGGGCCTCGACTGGAATGAAAGGGAATACAACACGGTGGTGCAGCGGGTCAAAAGGACACGCAACGCACACCCGGAAATGAAAGAGATGCTCAATGGCGAAGGATAAGAAAACCTTTCAAGATCGCCTGGCGGAGGAAATCGACGAAGCTATCACGAACGCTTCAGACGAGGATATTCGAAAAGAGGCTGAAGAGGCCGGGGAGGACATTGCTGCTTTCGGTGATCGCATGAGAGCTTGGCTGGAGACCGCGAAAGACGAGGTCGCCGAAATGGCAATGAAGGAAGCCAAGGCCGCAGCTGAGCAAGATCGTGCAACGCGCGACCAAAATGTCGTCTCCATGGCTCAACGCAGGCCTGCGAACAGGCCTGGCAACTTCATGCCCGATACGGTGGCCGCTCGTCATGGAAAGAAGCTGTCGGAGAGAGACAGAAAAGGGATCGAGAAGGACTTGGAAGACCTGTTCGACGATGACGCTTGGCCTGACAAAAACGGCGATGAAGAATGACTCATTCTCCGCGTCGTGCTGAGGAGATCCTCCAGGCTTTGCGCCTGAAGCGACCGGAAGACATCAACCTTGAAGCCATTGCCTGGCTTCAAGGTGCCAAGGTTGACTACCGGGAAATGGACGGATGTGAGGCTTGCATCCATGGTCGAGCTGACGTCGGCCGCGCGATAATCGCCGTGAATGACGCGCATGGAAATCTACGGCGCCAGAGGTTCTCCCTCGCACACGAACTGGGGCACTGGGAATGGCACAGGGGAGAACATCTGTTTTGTGCAAAAGAGGATATCGGGGGTAGCAAGGGGCGGGAACGAGGAATGTCCCGAGAGAAGGGCGCCAACCGGTTCGCCTCAGAGCTGTTGATGCCGGAGTTCATGCTCAAGAGCGCTCTGAATGACTTCAAGAAATTCGATATGCGCACCGTCCGTCTTCTTTCGGACGCCTTTTCTGTCAGCAAGACGGCCATGGCGTATCGCTTGGTGGATCTGGATTTCGAGCCGAGCCTCCTGGCCTCTTACAGCCGCGGCGGCCTCAACTGGTTCAAGAGATCGAAGAGCGTCGGGGAGCGATGGTTCCTGCGTCGAACACTTGACCCGCAGAGCAACGCTCACGATATCCTGCACAAGGGAGCCCGGGACGACATCTCGCTGTCTCTTATGGACGCGGACACCTGGTTCGATACAGAGGGCGCCGATCGGTATGAGCTTGCTGAGCAGTCGTTCCGTGTGGGTGACGACGAGGTCATGACCTTGCTGGTCCTGAAGAGCGAATACATGATGGCGCGATAAAAATTCACAACTTCAATAGCTTCTTCACCCAGCAAGTGCTCAAGCTGACTTAAATTTACCCACGCTGTATTGACGAGATGCCTCAGACTGTCTCCCAAGCATGCGTTCGTACACCTGCCGCTCCTGCTCTAGATCACGTGCTTGGTCGGCTTGCGCTTCACGTTCACAGCCTTTCGCGTATCGCTTCAAAGCAATACATCTCTTGGGAAATGACCGTGCAGCGTTTGAGTTCAAAGTCAGTGGCTGCATCGGGCCGCTTCTTCAAATTTCGCCCAATAATTTGTAGCCCCGCCGCTTCTTCGTCGCCGACAGCTTCATCAGAGCGTTGACCGCCCTGCCCTCGTCATCATGCTGTTCGATTAGCATCTGCCCTCGAAGCCCGATACGGCCCCATTCCCGCACAAGGCATGCGCCGCCAAACAGGTCCGGCTGAACGCTCATTCGATAGAAGCGCCGCATGTTGAGAGACGGGTCGATCCGCTTGAGATCGACCGTTGTCGGGAACACTTCCATTTGCTGCGACGTGTCGAACATGTTGTTGGCGCCTCTCTCCAGACCACAATATCAAGCGCTCTTCGACGTTTCCACATTGTTCTGTCCCGAAAAGAAAGAGAGGGCTCACGCCCCCTTCTCGAACTTCATGACCGGGATGCCGAGCTTCTTGGCCTTGTCGGCGAGGTTTTCCTGGATACCGGTTCCGGGGAAGACGAGGACCCCGACCGGGAGCACATCCAGCATCGCGTCGTTGCGCTTGAAGGGCGCTGCCTTGGCGTGCTTGGTCCAGTCGGGCTTGAAGGCCACCTGCGTCACGCTGCGAGCCTCGGCCCATTTGGCGGCGATGAGCTCTGCGCCTTTGGGGCTGCCACCGTGCAGGAGGACCATGTCGGGATACTTGGTCCGGACCTGGTCGAGCTTGCCCCAGATCAGGCGGTGATCGTTGAAATCGGTCCCGCCGGTGAGGGCGACCTTGGGACCAGCGGGCAGCATCACTTCGGTCTCGGCGCGGCGCTTGGCGGCCAGGAAATCGCGGCTGTCGATCAGAGCGGCGGTCATGTGCTGGCGGTTCACGATTGATCCGGTGCGGGGGCGCCAGGTCGATCCCGTGTGATGGACGAACTCGGTGGCGGCGTGATCGCGCATCATGTCCATGCAGTTGCGCCGTTCAACGAGAGTCAGGCCTTCGGCCGTCAGGCGCTCGAGTTCGACGGACTTCACTTCGGAGCCGTCCTGCTCGCGCTGGAGGCGGCGCTGCGCCTGCTCGTTCTCATCGAGCGTCCGCTCGATCCGGGCCGTGGCGCGGTGGAAGAGGTTGACCTGGCCCCAGAGCACCTCTTCGAGGTCGGGTTCCATACGGGTGTCTTCCAGGGTCGCGACGAGGGCGTCGAAGATGTCGGCGACGGCGACGGCGAGGCGCTGCCCATCGGGCATCGGGCGCGGATCGGGCCCGTCAAAGGGGCGATAGCCGTAGAGCTGGAGCTCGTCGAGCGCATGGGCGGTCTGGGATGCGCTATGGGCGGGTTCATACGCGTCGTCGTGGGTGTGGATCGTCATCGGTTTCTTGCCTCCGGGCCTGTCTCGTCCGCGCGTCATCCCGCGCGGCCTTCATGGGCAGACCCGAGCCGTCGGGGCGGTTGCCCCTTCACCCCGGCTTCACCGGGGCCGGAACAACGTGGAGGAGGTCGGCAGGGAAGCTATTTGTCTCGCGATGCAAAGGCGGCTTTGCCGCCGGCGGAAATAGCTTCCCTTCCGACCTTGCAGGGGCAACTGCTTTGACGGCCTGCCCATCTCTTGAAGGCCGCTCGGGTGACGGGTGGATGCGGAAGGCCCGGGATGGGGTGAGGACGACGATCCAAAGCCACGACTGGGATGCAGCCCCCTTCCCCGTACTCCCAGCCCCCCCTGCGCGATGCAGCTCAGCTGGGCAGGCGATGCCGATCCTCTGGCCCGATCTGACCCGCCAGATGCTGGCGCAGCGCGTCCTTGCCGTTTGCCCGAAGATCATCGTTGAAATCCCCGAGCCGCGGCTCCAGCACGCGCACGTGCACCCCGACCTCGGAGGCTCTGGCGCTCAACTTCTCTGCCGCGCGATGCCCGGCCGGATCGCGATCGATGGCGATGTAGAGGCGCTGGAGCCCCTCCGGCAGCAGAACCGCCCCGAGGTGTCCCGACGAGAGCGCCGCCCAGACGGGCAGACCTGGGATTGCCTCGGACAGGGACAGCATGGTCTCGATGCCTTCGCCGATGACGAGGATGTCATCCTGCGGGGTCAGCCTGACAGCATTGCCGAGGAGGTGACCCATAGCCCGACGCTCTGGCTTCACTGCCGCCTTCCCCTGCCCGTCAGCGGCCAACCAGGTGCGATGCACGCCCTGAACGGCCCCTGCCCCATCGGTAACCGCCGCGATCATCGCCGGTCTGGGGATGTTCCGGGTCTGCCCCTCTTCCCGATGCCAGCACTTCGGGTGGAAGCGTAAGGCGCCGTTCGCCCCGAATTGGGTGATGCCTCGGGAACGGAGGTAGGTCTCAGCAAGCGTGCCTGTGATCGGGTTCGAGGCAGCGAACAAACGCGCCGCCGCCGCAGGAGTGCCACCGAGCGCCTTGGCCTTCCTCGGCTCTTGCCTATCCGGGACGACCGGCTGCGGACGGCCAAGATGCGCTCGGGCCTCGGCGAGAAGGTCGGGGAAGCGCGTGATCCCCATCCGGGCGCGGATGATGTCCAAGAGATCGCCATGCTCGCCTGTGGCCCCATCCGTAAACTTGCCCGCTGCCCCTGGTCCCGACGCAGGGCCCGTCAACCGCACGAAGAGCGACCGGCCGGGGTTGTTCTGCAGATCGCCGACGATCCAGTAGGATCCTTCCCGCCGTCCGGCGGGAAGGTAGGCACGACAGACGCCTTCGGCATTTTCAGCCAGATCGCGCACGAGGTCTTCGGTCTCGGAATACATGGGTCAACAACCTCCGCGATCATGTAGCCTTGCGACAGGACAACGTGCAAGCAGACGATCCAGTATCTCGATGCCATCGGCGTCGGTCGGGCAAAACAGCCGAAGCTTCCAGCTGATGATCTCCGAGAAGAAGCCATCGGCCTTGAGCCGATCCTTGGCGGCCTCCGAGAAGCCCGAGAGTTCGATCCGGTTCACGCCCATGACACGGGAGCGGTGCAACTCCATCCCTTCGGCCAAGCGCACCACAGTCTTTCCCTCCAGAACGAGGGCATGGACCTGCGCGGCCGAGAGCTTGGGCGCATCGGCGGCCAGCGTGGTCGCGACCCAGGCAGGCGAGACTCGTCGACCGATGATGCGCTGACCGTCATCGGTCTGCAGGCGGTAGACGCGGGTTTCATCCTGGGGAAGCTGCTTCCAGATCGGCAGCAGCAGACCTGCCACGATGTGCAGCGTGGAGCCCGAAAACTCCGGCACCTCGGCCAGTTCCGCAGTCCACGCCGCAGTGAAGGCCGCGCGGTCGGCCTCGAGCCAGTGGGTGTCCTCCATGACCTTGGCCGGGACCGTGCTGGCATCAAGCGGGCGGATCAGGCGCAGGCGCGGCTCGATGGTGCCATCATCGAGCATCAGGCTGGTGGCGGGCACCTGCACTGCAGCCCGACCCGAGCGGCTGTTGACCAGCAAGCGTGCCTTCGGGTCATCGAGCCAGTCCAGCGCATCCGCGAGCGCGGTAGGCGTGTTGCGGCGCTTTTCCGCGATGGTCAGCAGCTGGGTTTCCGCGCCGGAGCCCGGATGGGTGTAGATGACCTGTACGTCGGTCACCCGGAAGCTCTCGGCACGGAGTGTCTCGAGCCCGAGATCATAGACCCCGGCGGCGATGGCGCCCTCAATTCGCTGATCGAGGAGTTCTTCGAAACCCGCGAACAGCACGGCCTGCATGTCGATCGTCAGCGCCAGCAGGCGATTGAGGAAGGTCGTGATCGGCGGCAGGTCATCCTTCAGCCCGTTTTCATCGGTCAGGCTGAGCCCGGTCGCATCCTCGAAAGCCCCGAGCGAACATCCGGCCAGATCGCCGCGATAGATGCGGCGGTAAAGCTGGCGCAGGGCGTCGCGGGCGTAGGGCGACTCGAGGTTGTCTTCGGGCCGGAACAGCCCTTGCCCGCCGGTCTGGCGCTGGCCGCGCGTTATAGCGCCAAGCGTGTCGAGACGTCGCGCAATGGTCGAGAGGAACCGCTTTTCCGCCTTCACATCGGTGGCGACCGGCCGAAAGAGCGGCGGCTGCGCCTGATTGGTGCGGTTGGTGCGCCCGAGGCCCTGAATCGCCGCGTCTGCCTTCCAGCCGGGCTCCAGGAGGTAGTGGACCCGCAGGCGCTGGTTCTTCGCCGCGAGATCGGCGTGATAGCTGCGCCCGGTGCCGCCGGCATCCGAGAAGATCAGGATACGCTTTTCGTCATCCATGAAGGCTTGGGTTTCCGCGAGGTTCGCGGCTCCAGCCCGGTTCTCCACCACGAGCCGTGCCGAATGCCCTTCGCCCTTCCGCACGATGCGCCGCGAGCGCCCCGTGACTTCGGCCACGAGATCCGTGCCGAAGCGCTGGACGATCTGGTCGAGTGCACCCGGCACCGGCGGAAGCGAAGCCAGTTTCTCGATCAGCGCGTCACGACGGCGGACGGCTTCGCGGCACTCCACCGGTTGGCCGTCGCGCGTGACGGGGCGCGACGAGAGGTTACCCTCGCTGTCGGTGAAAGGCTCGTAGAGCTGCACCGGGAAGGAATGGGCGAGGTAGTCCAGAACGTATTCCCTGGGCGTGATGTCGACCCGGATGTCGTTCCACTCCTCGGTCGGAATCTCCGACAGGCGGCGTTCCATCAGTGCCTCACCCGTCGAGACGATCTGGATGACCGCCGCGTGACCCGCAGCCATATCTGCATCGATGGATGCGATAAGCATGGGGGTCTTCATCGAGGTGAGCAAATGGCCGAAGAAGCGCTGCTTGGCTGACTCGAAGGCTGACCGCGCAGCGGATTTCGCCTGGCGGTTCAGCGTGCCCGACCCGCTCGGCCCGTCGGCCGCGCCAGAAATGTTCGCCGCCTCCAACGCCGCGGTCAGGTTGTTGTGAATGATGGCGAAGGCCCCGGCATAGGCATCGTAAATGCCGCGCTGCTCGGAGCTAAGAGCATGTTCCAGCATCTCGTATTCGACACCGTCATAGGAAAGCGACCGCGCTGTGTAGAGGCCGAGCGCCCGGAGGTCGCGGGCCAGAACCTCCATCGCCGCGACCCCGCCAGCCTCAATGGCTTCCACGAATTCCGACCGGGTCTGAAAGGGGAAATCCTCCCCGCCCCAGAGCCCGAGACGCTGAGCATAGGCAAGGTTGTGGACCGTCGTCGCGCCCGTGGCCGAGACATAGACCACGCGGGCATTCGGAAGTTTGTGCTGCAGGCGCAGACCCGCCCTGCCCTGCTGCGATGCCATGGTATCGCCCCGCTCGCCTTTGCCCCCGGCGGCATTGGCCATGGCATGGCTTTCGTCGAAGATGATCACCCCGTCAAAATCCGTCCCGAGCCAGTCGACGATCTGTTCAACGCGGGATTTCTTGGCCCCCCGTTCTTCCGAGCGCAGCGTCGCATAGGTGGTGAAGAGAATGCCCTCGGTCAGAGGGATGTCGCGCCCTTGTGCGAAACGCGACAGCGGCGTCACCAGAAGCCGCTCCTGGCCAAGCGCCGACCAGTCGCGCTGCGCATCCTCCAGAAGCTTGTCGCTCTTCGAGATCCAGAGCGCCTTGCGTCTTCCTCGGGCCCAGTTGTCGAGCAGGATCCCAGCCGACTGGCGGCCCTTGCCCGCTCCGGTGCCATCGCCGAGGAAGAAGCCGCGGCGGAAGCGGACGGCGTCAGCGGCATCGTCCGGTGCAGCGGAGACCACGTCACCGGTCTCATCGACGGTCCAAGACCCAGTGAGATGCGCGCCATGCGCCTCGCCCGCGTAGATGACGGTCTCGAGCTGCGCGTCGGACAGCAGGCCGTCGCGCAGGACGGCCGGGGGCAGCTTGGGGCGGTACGTGGGTTTCGGCGGTGCGACAGAGGCCATGGCCGCCGATTGCACAAGCTTGGTCGGGTGCGATGCGGCGTCTGGGATGTCGATAGCCTGCAGACGGAAGGTCTCGTAGATCGCATCGGACAGCCGTGCGGCATCTTCGTCCTCGGCGGCGTCGCGGAGTGCGTAGTTTAGGTCCTCGGCCTCAGTCTGGGTTTCAGGCTTCGCCGGATTGGCTGCAGAGGTCGCGCGGGATCGGCTGACGGGTTTGCGGGGGGTCGGGGCAGGACTTCCCGGGAAGAGGGAAGTGTGGCCCAGACTCACGGTAGCTGCCGGATCAAGCTCCAGGCGCGGCGGGACCTCGGCAGTGACCCGAGACATCAGATGTGCCACGTCCGGGGACGTGGGCTGGCGCAGGTCTGCGGTGGTGCCGCCCGGCTCACCGCCGCGGCATTTGTCAAAGACAGAAATCCGCGTCTCGAAGCTGGTGCCGTGCTTGGCGAAAGCTGCGCCCGACACCGCGCCGGAGAACACCAGATGCGCGGTCTCGGTCAGACGGCCGAAGGTCTCGGCCCAGGCAGGCGCATCCGGCGCGAAACCAGCTCCGGTAATGGCGACGAGCCGTCCGCCGGGGGCCAGACGCGCGAGGGCCGAGCGCAGATGCCGGGCCGTCGCCTCGGTCGACCGACCATCGACATTGGCTTGGGCCGAGAAGGGCGGGTTCATCAGGATGACGCTCGGGCGGGTCTCTTCGCCGAGATGATCATCGATCTGCGCGGCATCGAACCGGGTGACGGGGCGACCCGGGAAAAGCAGCCGAAGAAGGTCGGCGCGGGTGTCCGCCAACTCGTTCAGAGCCAGAGTGCCGCCGGCGATCTCGGCGAGGATCGCCAGAAGCCCGGTCCCGGCCGACGGCTCGAGGACGAGATCTCGGGGCGTGAGCTGTGCTGCCGCCACAGCCGTGAGCCCCATAGGCAGCGGCGTCGAGAATTGCTGAAAGCGCTCCATCTCTTCCGACCGCCGGGTGTGCGTGGGCAAAAGGCCCGCCACCTTGGCGAGGATGGGCAACAGCGCCGCAGGCGAGCCGGCCCGGGCCAGCAGCGCACGACCGAATTTCCGCAAGAACAGAACCAGCGCCACCTCGCCGGCCTCATAGGCGAGCTTCCAGTCCCAGGCACCGGTCGCATCGGAACCGCCAAAGGCATGTTCCATCTCGCGGCGCAGGTGCAGCGCGTCGATCTGAAGTCCTTGCGCCAGATCGGGCTGCAGCGCTTCGGCAACAGCAACGATCGCAGGGGCAGGATTTGCTGCCAACGGAACAACGGGCGCAGGCAAGGACGCCTGCGCAACAGGGGCAAGATGGGTCATCGGGAAACTCCGGAATGAAGGACAGGATCAGGCCCGGACACCCTATCTCGGGCAGCCTCGGACCTGATCTTTCCCGGCCCCTCTCTCCCTCTCGCACCAAGGTGTTCCCGACGCTTGGCTTGATTTTGTTCTTGTTATGTTCTATTTTAGAACCAAGCCAGAAAGGGGGTTCCACAATGGAAAGCACCAAGCACGCCCTGCCCGTAACGCCCAAGCAGATTGCCTATGCGCGGTCGCTCGCCCTGCGCAACCGAACGCTCCTGCCCTGGGAGGTTCAGCAAGACCGGCGATCTTTGAGCGCTTGGATCGAGGCTCAGGCCCAGATGAAACCGGTATCGGACATGGACCGGCTGCCCACGTCCAAGCAGGTGGCCTTCGCTGAGAAACTCGCCCGGATCAAAAGGCGCGCCGTTCCGGACGAATGCTTCCGCGACAAGGGGCTCATGTCGAAGTGGATCGACGGGAACAAGTGACAGGAACGGGGCGCTCGTCCCCCGACGAACGGGGTCACAGGCCTGCGGTATCTTCACACGTCATAACTCTGAGCTTGGAAAAGCCATTCCTGGTGAAGGTCGACTAGAAGCAGAATAGTGGGATGACCAAGCGCCACCGCACCATATTGGGCTGAGAGTTTGCCTCGCCAAATCTTCTTGGATTTCCGTAAGTAGATGTATAAAAAGCGAAAACCCGCGAGGACCTGTAACGGCTGTCGCGGGCTTCTAAGGGTTTGAAGGCCTGACTTTGCCTTCGATTGCTCTCATATATGGGTATCTTCGCACGACTGTCAAGCGCAGTGTGAAAGTCGTGCGAACAGTCGATCGGAGCATTAAGTACTTGGTAACAAATATAATTTCTCAAGAACGCCTCACGAAGTACCTCATTGCTGCTGGTCACGATCCAGATCACGCTCTCGCCCTCTATGGCTGGAACATTCAGCTCAGTGAGGCTTTCTTCCCTGTACTGAGCGCAGCCGAGGTCAGTCTAAGGAACATAATCGTCGCTCGCCTCATCGCGCTCTATGGTCCGCAATGGTGGGATGACCCTGCCTTTCTCTTGCAGATCAAGAGCGGCGGCAAGCGCATAGTAAAAACAGCACGCGACAAGCTCGTCACAACGGGCGCGGTTACCTCAGGGCGAATGACCGCAGAGCTCAATTTTGGATTCTGGGTGAAAATGCTGCTGCCAAGGCACGAACCCGTCTTCTGGGCAAATCTGCATGGAGACTTCCCTCACCTGCCGGGGCCTGTTTCCTATGCACAACTATACAAGCGCTGTGACGATGTCCGTGAATTTCGCAACCGCGTCTTTCATCATGAACCAATTCATCATCGAAATATCACCGCTGAGTATAGTCAGATCATGGAACTGATTAAATGGTTGAGCCCAGATAAGGCCATCTGGATCAAACAATATTCCCGGGTCATGACGGTCGTGCGGCAGAAGCCGTGAGCATTGCCGACTGACAACACCTAGCCCCCGCTTGTCTGCGTGGAACGAGATCAGCTCACCCAAACCGCCGCCCTCCTTCCGTGAACGTATACTCGTTGACGATGATCCCCTCCTCGATGGCCTCATCCGAAGTGAGGTGGTCGTATTCGGCCTCAAGCCGGCGGTAGAGCCAGCGGGCCAGATCACGCAGCGCCTCGGTCACGACTTCTTCCGCGTCCTCAGTCGGCGGCTGCCAGGTCGCGCTGTCCCGCGTGACGTCGATTGACATGGTACATTCATGGTAATAGCGGCCACGGTGGCTGGCCTCCGCGGCGAGCTGGTAGAAATTCCGCCGCTGGATGGCCTGCAGCCGGTCGGCGATGCCATGCAACGTCGTGTCCGTGGGTACGTAGTCCCGGATGCGCGCGGCCGCGCCCTTGGCGTGGGACCAGTAGCCCTCGAAGCAGGCCCCGTCGCCCTGGCTCCAGAAGCCGGAGAACCAGATGCAAGGCTTGGCCCGCGTCCCGCCACCCATCAGGCGGATGGGTGTGGTTTTCAGGCGGATGCCGAGGATCTCGCAGACCCGCTCAAAATCCTCATAGACCGCGTCCCACCAATCGTCATGGGGGCCAAGCTCGCGATACCAGCTGCGCGCCTTCTCCTTGGCGGCATCCGAGAGTTCGGGGAACTGGTAGACGGTGGTGCAGATCACCTCAGGCATCGATGCCCTCCCCGTTCAATGCTGCGGCCAGCCATTCTTGCGTGCTGGACCAGCCGATGGATTTGCGCGTGCTGAGATCGATGGCATGCGCGCCGCCACCAAAGGCGTCGAGTCGTGGCCGAGAGCAGGTCAGGGCATGCTGGAACCCCCAAAGCCCGGTGAGATCGAGGTCGTCCGCAAGGCGGAGCACGAAGCGGATGACGGCTTCGACATCGCCGTCGTCGTCATCA
>CENL01054579.1_pt1 | contig 15877 bp, 12 predicted proteins | sample 530221 | NCBI WGS metagenome assembly CENL01 (sample SAMEA2619791, study PRJEB7988) | marine metagenome | isolation source: saline water (ENVO:00002010), including
GGCCGACGCGCTTGGCATGTTGGCGGGGTCTCCGGCCGAGTTGAACATCACCGCGTTGCGGCGCGAAGAAGTGGCCCCAGAGCCGGAAACCGTGGCGACCATCGCCGAAGCGGAAGCCATCGCGGCGGCCCCCTTGGATGACCCCATCGCCGACGTCGCCGCCACTTTGGACGCGATCGACGCGCCCGTCCCAGCTCCCGTTGCCACCGCAAAACCACCTGCGCCCAAAGCTGCGGCATCGACAATGGACAAACCCTATTTGCAGATCGGAATTTTCTCGGTCGAGGCCAATGCCGAACGCACCGTTCAAATGCTCGCCTCGCAAGGGCTTGTCGCGACCGTCAAACCCGGCGATTCCAACGGCAAATCCTTCTGGCGCGTTGTGGTCGGCCCGGCGTCTTCCGCCTCCGAACGCGACGCTCTTCTCGAAAAAGTGAAAAAAGCGGGCTTCACGGACGCCTATTCTGTGACCCATTAAGGGCCTGTTCCAAGCCCGAACCCTGAGAGGCCGATGGGGGCCGCCGCACCGATGGCCCTTGTTCGTCCCCTCTGGCCATAAGACCAAGGATTGATACCTCTCCATGTTCCGCACGCTACCTCAAACCACGTTTCGCCGCATCTTTCGTCGCTTTACCCAAAGCCTCGTTGTCTGCCTCACCCTGACGGGTGCCGCTACGCCCGCCGCCGCCTTTGAAACGCGGGCGGGGGCGGCCTGGGTCTATGATTTGACCAGCGAAACGCTGTTGATGGACAAAAACTCCCAAACCCCGCTGCCGCCGGCGTCGATGTCAAAACTGATGACGCTTAACATGTTATTTGAGGCCCTGCGTGATGGTCGGGTGACATTGGACACTCAGTTTTCTGTCTCAACCCGGGCCAAAAGCATTGGCGGCTCCACCATGTTTCTCAACGAAACCGATCGTCCCAGTGTCGAAGACCTGATCCAGGGCATCATCGTGCTGTCGGGCAACGACGCCTGTGTCGTGGTGGCAGAGGGGCTTGGCGGTACCGAGGACAATTTCGCCCGCCTGATGAATGACCGCGCCAAGGCGCTTGGCATGAACAATTCGACCTTTGCCAATGCCTCCGGCTGGCCCAACCCAAATCAACGGATGTCAATGCAGGATCTGGGTACGCTGGCGATCCGCTTGATCACCGAATTTCCGGAATATTACGGCTATTTTGGTCAGTTGGAATTCCCCTATGACAACCGCGCGCCGCAAAACCGACACAACCGCAACCCGCTGTTGAAACTTGGCATTGGTGCAGACGGGCTGAAAACCGGCCACACCGAGGAGGCCGGATATGGTCTGGTCGGCTCGGCCACGCAAGGTACACGCCGGGTGGTGTTTGTGCTCTCGGGGCTCGACTCGATGGCGGATCGGGCGCAGGAATCTGAGCGTGTCGTCAACTGGGCCTTTCGCCAATTCGCCGAAAAACCCATTGCCGAAAAGGGCCATGAATTTGCCAAGGCGCAGGTCTGGATGGGTGATGACACCGAGGTCGGTTTGGTCGCGGGCGAAGATATTTCGGTGCTCCTGCCCGGCTCCCAACTTGAGGACGGCAGCGCAAAGGTGGTCTACACTGGCCCATTTGAGGCCCCGATCACCCAAGGCGATGTTTTGGCCGAGCTGGTGATCGCACGCCAGGACCTGCCCGAAGCGCGCATTCCCTTGATCGCAGACCGCTCCATCGCGCGCGGCGGGTTGGTCCCGCGCTTGCGCACCGCCTTCGTGGTGCTTAAGGACAAGTTGGAGGGACAAACGGGATTGGCCGTGTCCGAATAGACGAACCAACACCGACAGGAGCGCCATGTTCATCAGTTTCGAGGGCATCGACGGGTCCGGCAAGTCCACCCAAGCCCGGCTTTTGGCCGAGACTCTGCGCGCGGCGGGCTTTGACGTGATCCACACCCGCGAACCGGGCGGCTCCAAAGGTGCCGAAGAAATCCGCGCGCTGGTGCTCGAAGGCGACCCGGATCGTTGGTCGGCGGAGACCGAAATTTTGCTCTTCACCGCGGCGCGCCGCGATCACATGGAAAAAACCATCCTCCCCGCGCTGAACGCCGGACAGGTGGTGATCTGTGATCGCTTCGCCGATTCCACCCGCGTGTTCCAAGGCGTCACCCGTGGCGATCTTCAGGCCAAGGTCAACCGTTTGCATGACGAGATGATCGGGATCGAACCGGACATGACCCTGTTGTTTGATATGGACCCCGCCCTTGGATTGGCCCGTGCCAAGGGCCGCCAAACCGTCGAAGAGCGGTTTGAAGATTTCGGTCAGGATTTTCAGGAAAAATGCCGCGCCGCGTTTTTGGCACTGGCGCAGACCTACCCACGCTTCACCGTGATTGACGCCGGACGCGACATTGACGTGGTGGCGCGCGAGGTGGCCGATCTGGTCACCACCCGCCTGAGCGCAGGCACGCCACAACAGGCCCAGCCATGAGAGCCCCCGTTGGCGAGATCGAAGAACTGCCCGAGGCCGATTGCGCCCCCGGAGCGCCGCATCCGCGCAAAACCACGACGCTGTTTGGTCAAGCCCATGCCGAGGCCGCTTTCCTTGAGGCTTTCACCTCGCATCGCCTGCATCACGCCTGGCTGATCACCGGCCCGCGCGGCGTCGGCAAGGCCACGCTCGCATGGCGCATTGCCCGGTTTTTGCTGTCTCAACCGGTTGAGGGCCAAGACGGGCATACCGGAGAGGGGGCGGGTCTTTTTGGCGAGGCCCCGCCTGTCCCCACCCATCTCGACATCGGCCATGACAACCCGATCTATCGCCGCTCGGCACAATTGGCTGAACCGCGTCTGTGCCTGATCCGGCGCACCTGGGATGAGAAGAAAAACAAATTCGGCGCCGGGATTTCCGTCGATGAAGTCCGTAAGCTCAATGGGTTTTTCCAAATGTCGGCCGCCGACGGCGGGCGCCGCGTGGTGATTGTCGACAGCGCCGATGAGATGAACGTCTCCGCCGCCAACGCCCTGCTCAAGACCTTGGAAGAGCCGCCGAAACATTCCACGCTTTTGCTGATTTCGCATCAACCGACCCGGCTTTTGCCGACCATCCGCTCGCGTTGTCGCGAATTGCGTCTTGGCCCGCTTGTGCCTGATGATTTGGCCCGCGCTCTTGACGCGGCGGGCTTTGACGGCGCAGAGCAGTCAGACGCATTGGCTGAACTGTCAGCCGGATCAGTTGGGGAGGCGCTGCGCTTGACGAATTTGGACGGATTGGCCGCCTATCGCGATGTGGTGGCGCTGTTTGCCACCCTGCCCCAGTTGGATCGGGGCCGGGCGTTGAAATTGGCCGAGGCCTGTGTCGGTCCGGCCAATGTGGACCGTTACGAATTGACCCTTGGGTTGATGGATCGGTTTTTGACCCGTCTGGCCCGCACCGGAGCCGGACGTCCGCCGATTGTCGAGGCCGCCCCCGGTGAGGCCGATGTGATGCGTCGCTTGGCCCCCGATGGCTTTGCTGCCCGCGATTGGGCGGTGTTGCAACAAGAGCTTTCGGCCCGCGCCGCCCATGCCAAGGCCGTCAACCTTGACCCCGCCGCCTTGATCCTAGATATGGTATTTAAGATCAATGACACGGCCACCCGGATCGCTGGATAAGGCGGTTGCGCAGGGTGCGGCCAGACAGATTTAGAGCAGCCCCATGACCACGCCTCCCCTCATCACTGACAGCCATTGCCACATTGATTTCCCTGACTTTGCCGAGGAATTGCCCGCGGTGATCGCCCGCGCGATGGACGCAGGCGTGCACCGGATGGTGACGATCTGCACCAAGCTGAAAAACGTCGACCAAGTCAAAGCCATCTCCGAGGCCTATGCGCCGGTGTTTTGGGCGGCGGGCACCCATCCGATGTCCGTGGCCGAGGAACCGATGGTGACGGTTGAGGACTTGGTGGCACTGGCGCAGCACCCGAAATTTGTCGCCATTGGCGAAACAGGTTTGGATTATCATTACACCGCCGAGAGCGCCGAGGTGCAAAAGCACAGTCTGCGCCTGCATATCGAGGCGGCGCGCCAGACCCAATTGCCGCTGATCATCCATGCCCGTGGCGCGGATGAGGACATGGCGCAACTGTTGACCGAAGAATACAAGATCGGCGCTTATCCCTGCGTCATGCATTGTTTTTCCTCTTCGCGCGCCTTGGCGGAGGCGGCGCTTGCGTTGAACTGTTACCTGTCGATGTCTGGGATCACGGCGTTTCCGAAATCCGGTGAGCTCCGCGATATTTTCCGCGACGTGCCAAAAGACCGCATTCTGGTCGAAACCGACAGCCCCTATCTGGCCCCGCCGCCGCATCGCGGACGGCGCAATGAACCGGCCTACACCGCCAAAACTGCCGCCATCGCCGCCGAGACCTTTGGCATGGACTACGCCGCGTTTGCCGCCCTCACCGAGGCCAATTTCGAACGACTGTTCACCAAGGCCGTGCTCCCCGAGGGTCCGAAATGAGCGCGCGTTTTACTATTTTAGGCTGTGGCTCCTCGGGCGGTGTGCCGCGCATTGGCGGGATTTGGGGCGATTGCGATCCGAACAACCCTAAAAACCGCCGGATGCGCTGTTCCGCCTTGGTCGAGCGCGATGGCCCCGGCGGCACCACCACCGTGTTGATCGACACTTCACCCGACATGCGCGAACAGTTGTTGATGGCGGGCACAGCGCGGCTCGATGGGGTGATTTACACCCATCCCCATGCCGATCACGTCCATGGTCTCGATGACCTGCGCCAGATCGTGTTCAACATGCGCGAGCGGGTCAAAGTCTGGGCCGACAGTGAGACGGAAAACGATCTGATCTCACGCTTTGGCTATGCCTTTGTGCAGCCCGAGGACTCGAATTATCCGCCGATTTTGGACCTTCATGCCATTCGCGGCCCGGTGACCATCGACGGTCCCGGCGGGCCGATCACCTTTACACCGATCCCGGTCAATCACGGTCAGATCGACGCCCTTGGCTTTCGCATCGGCGATCTGGCCTATATCCCAGATGTGCTCACAATCCATGAGGCCAGTTGGCCCCTGCTCGACGGGCTTGATACCTTTGTGATCGACGCGCTGCGCTATAAACCACATCCGTCCCATGCCCATTTGGCGCTCACATTGGACTGGATCGACCGCCTTGCCCCCCGCCGTTCCGTGTTGACCAATATGCATGTCGACATTGATCACGATACGGTCGACGCCGAGACCGCCGATCATATCACCCCGGCCCATGATGGCATGGTCTTGCCCATCACGGGCGCGATCTGACATGCAAGCACTGATCGACGTCATCTTGCCGGTGTTCATTGTCATTGGCTTTGGCTATGTGGCGGCGTGGCGGCGGTGGGTGGCGGATGCGACCATCGACGGGGTGATGAAATTCGCTCAAAACTTTGCCGTGCCGACGCTGTTGTTCGCCGGCATTGCCCGGATTGATTTGGCGCATAATTTTCACCCACCAATCCTGATCTCCTTTTACGCAGGGGCGTTTTCGGGCGGGATTTTTGGCTTTTTGGGCGCGCGCTACCTGTTCAAACGCGATCTGACCGACAGTGTCGCCATCGGCTTTATCGGGTTGTTTTCCAATTCGCTCCTGCTTGGCATTCCGATCACCGAGCGCGCATATGGGGCCGATGCGCTGAGTTGGAATTTCGCGATCATTTCGATCCATGCGCCGCTGCTCTATGCCATTGGCATCACCGCGATGGAGCTGGCACGCACGGCGGGTCAGGGTCTTTCGGCGATGCGATTGATCCGGCAAATCGGCACTGCGATCCTGCGAAATCCCTTGGTTTTGGGCATTTTGGCCGGATGGATCGTCAATGTTGGCGGCATCCGCTTGCCGCAACCGATCTGGGACGCGGTGTTCATGATGAACAAAGCGGCGATCCCGGCGGCGCTGTTCGGGTTGGGCGGTGTGTTGCTGCGCTATCGGCCCGAAGGCGACATGCGCGTCATCGCTTGGGCGGTGTTCGCCTCACTCGTCCTGCACCCGGCCGTCACCTATGGCTTGGCGCATTTTGGCTTTGGTCTTGCGACCCCGCCTCTGCGGTCCGCCACGATCACCGCCGCCATGGCACCCGGCGTCAATGCCTATCTGTTCGCCAATATGTACGGGGTTGCGAAACGAGTGGCCGCCTCGTCGGTGTTGATCGCCACGGCACTGTCGATCATCACCATCTGGTGTTGGCTGGCGATCTTGCCATAATGGCGCAACGCGCCCCGGTCAGATAGGGATACGCGGGCGGACCGTATATCTGTGTTGTCACAAGCTCGGCCTTGACGGGATCAAAACCGGCACATGGCACACGCAAGATCGCTTCGAGCGCGGGGAAAAGACCGAAAAGTTCGGCCCTTGCCACGCGGTCAAACCCCGACAACGCAAAGCGTCCGGGATAAAGGCTTTCCGACAGGGCCCCATTTGCGACGATCACCGCATGACGCGGCAGCAACAGGTGGTGATAGCACACCTCCCGTTTGCCACGCGCCACGCGCACCCCCGCCTGTGTCGACAACAGATGTTTGGCACGTGCAAAAACCCGGTGCGCGCCCGCATCCGGGCTGAACCGGGGGTCAGGCACATAAATCCCATGTTGCGGCGAAACCAAAAGATCGCCGCGATTGCCAAACGTGCCGTCGCGGATCAGCACCGGCAAAAGTTCGGGATGTTCAGCCAAAATATCACGCCCCAGGCAGCGCTTGCCATGCCACAACACCGGCTGCGGTCCGGCCCCAAGCGTCGCTACCAGATCCCCCGCACGCAAATTTTCGACAGGCACTTCACCCGAAGGGGTCATGATCCGGGTGCCCGAGACATAACAGGGAATGCCGATGGAATAGAGTTCCGGCGCGGTATCGACCTGTGAGGGCGCGACGCCCCAAAGCGTGACGCTTTCGCCATTCGGAAAGGTCAAAACCGCGCCACCGGCCCCATCATCGCCGACCACCACATCCCATGCATTGACCGGATTGCCATTGGTGTCGGTCAAGGCGGAGACATCAAACTGATCATTGGTGAGGCCGTTTAGATCATCATCCCCCATGTCAAAATCAGTAATGGCATCAAAACCTGAGCCGTCCTGAAGGACGAACACATCCTCCTCAGACCCGCCCGAGAGCGTGTCATTCCCGGTGCCACCGTCGATGATGTCATAGCCTTCACCACCATAAATAATATCGACGCCATCGCCGCCATAAAGCTCGTCATGACCCGTTTCACCGGCGATAAAGTCGTCCCCCGTGCCGCCATAAATCTCATCATGACCGCCGCCGCCGTAGAGGGTGTCGTTGCCGCCTCCGCCATAGAGCGTGTCATCGTAAACGTATTCCGAGCCGCCGACGTCATCAATGAGATCATCGCCTTTGCCGCCATACACCGTGTCGCCGTCCGACTGGGTCGCGCCGCCCGTTCCATAGTAAATCGTATCGTTGCCATCGCCGCCATAGACGGTATCGGCGCCGCCGCCGGAGTAGACGGTGTCATTCCCGCCCCCCGCTTCGATCTGATCGGAAAAGCCACCCCCGTCATAGGTCTGGCCTGTTGCGGCATCATAGGGCGACCAGGAAAAATCACTGTAATTGGGGACGGTTCCCAAACTGGTATCGACGTTGTCCACGGCGGAGACCGAATAGGTGACGCCGGGAACGATGGGTGGGTTGGTGAGGATCGCTTGCTCACCGCCGCCAATTTCGACCACATAGACATAGACAATATTGCCCTCGCCATCGGAGAGGGTGATGCGATCTTCGAGGTAAATCCGACCGCTGGCTAAGGTATTGCCAGACGAATCTTTAATGGTCCCCAATTGGTTGCTGTCACTGCCAACCTCATCAAAATTGGCGTCACCGTGAAAGAGCCCCTCATCATCGGTGACGTTGACCTGAAGATAATCAGTGGCCGCGTCCCAAGTGGGCGCAAGTTGGATGACATCGCCCGGAGCAACCGTTGCAGAGCCCGTGGACGAATAAAAATCACTTAGAGCATATCCCCGAAGAGTGTAGGTCGACATCTTCCCCCCAAAAAGGCCGCATTAGGGCCCAGCACAGCGGGATTAACGTTAAAAAACCAGTGCTGATAAAAGGTGAATCCGCGCCGACAACCTTGCTAAAATTTGATTTTATTGCCGCCGAATGGCGTGAGATTATGGGGTGGGACCAAAGGCCTGTGACGGCAAACTCCGCCGCCCCCCCCTGAATAAGCCTCCAAATTTCACATGAATTGCTCAAACCTGCCCCAATCCCGCCTCAAACCAGCGTCAGAGCATTAACCAAGATCCGCAAAGGTGTGCTGAAACGCATGCTTTGTGCGGGCGTTGGATTTTGACCTCGTACCCAGTGGACTCCCATGGCCGTCTATGACCTGAATTTTTATACGATCACCCCGACGAGCTTTATGTCGACCTCGACCGGATCGACATTCACCTATGCTGGCCCCAGCGTGGCCGCAGGCTCGGCGTTGATCAACGACACGGGCACAGGCGTCAATCAAACGGCGCTGACCGACGACAATGCCGGGGAAAGCGGCACAACTGGCACCGTGACCGTAGGGGCGAACACCTCCACCGGATCGAATATTGACGCCGAAGCCGTTTGGACCGTCAAGGACATGACCACGGGCGAAGTGTTTCAAATCGCCTCCCTCGATGTCGAAAATGGGGCGGCGGCAGGCACATATACCCTGTCTGAATCGCCGCTGATTCCGGGACATACCTATCAGGTCGTCGCCTATGACGCCCTGCCCGATGCCACGGATTCAACCCCGGATCAGGTGTTCAGCTATGCCGATTACACCGATGGGATCATCGAAGGCACCGCGGGCGACGACACGATCAACAGCACCACCACCCAAGACCCCCAAGGTGAAATGGTGGATCAGGGCATCGCGGTTGAAAGCACGTTCAGTTGGGAAACCCTCGGCTCAGACGGCAGTTCGATTGCGGGTGGCCTGTCGACCGACATCAACGGTGTGCAAGTTGATGTCAGCTATACCGACCTGGGACCGGGCCAGTCTGCCACCATATCAAATGAAACCCTTTACACCGAAAACAGCGATTTCGACCGGGACAGCTCGGTGCTTTTGCTGGGCGACAACAGTCCTGGCGGCGGCTCTGACACCTCCAGCCTGACCTTCGATTTCTCCTCTGCGACCGGGGCTATGGCCGACGAGGTGCAAAATGTCTCTTTCCGGATCAGTGATCTCGACGTTTACAGTTTCACGGATACGATCACCATCACGGCGGTTGATGCCGACGGCAATCCCGTTGCGGTCACGATCACCTCCGAAGGGGCCGTCTCCGTTTCGGGCGACACGGCCACCGGCACCGCAGATGCCACCGGGATCACCGCCGGAAACGCAAACGGCGCGATCTTGGTCGAAATCTCAGGGCCTGTCTCGTCGTTTACCATCACCTATGGCAATGCCGACACCGGATATCAGGGCGTCAATATTTCTGACGTCACTTTTGATGCGATCTATGCCGATTATGACGATGTGATCGACGCGGGCGCAGGCGATGACACGATTGACGCGGGTCTTGGCGACGACACGGTCTACGCTGGCACCGGCAATGATGTCCTTGATGGCAGTGACGGCCATGACGCGCTCTTTGGCGAAGACGGCAATGACATGCTGATCGGCGGCGCTGGCGACGACACGATGGACGGCGGCACAGGCGATGACACATTCATCGGCGGCGCAGGCAGCGACAGTATGAGTGGTGGCTCCGGTCAGGACACCGTTGATTACTCCGCCTCAAGCGCGGGGGTGAGCGTCAATCTGGCAACCGGCACCTACTCCGGCGGCGATGCGACGGGCGACACTGGCTCCGGCATTGATGGCATCATCGGGTCGGAGTTTGACGACACTTTGACCGGCTTCGACGGCCAAAGCACCGACGGTGCCAACAGCTATACCAACGTCTTTTATGGTGGTGCGGGCAATGATTACCTCGATGGCGCTGGCGGTGACGACGAACTTTATGGCGGCACGGGCAATGACACGATCATTGGCGGCGCAGGGGCCGATCTGATTGATGGCGGCGACGGCGACGATACGATCTACGCCGGTGGCGGCGACACGATCACCGGCGGCGAGGGCAATGACACGATCATCCTCGACCCGTCGCAGTTGGACGGCAATGCGATCAATATCGTCGGCTCTGAAACCGGTGACAGTGGTGCGGGCGATGTGTTGGACCTGTCTCAGTTGGGCTCCAATTTCGTGCACGGCTCAATTGTCTACGACGCGGTCGATCCCGAAAGTGGCTCCCTGACATTGGTCGATGGCACAGTCATCAATTTCTCCAACATCGAAACCGTGATTTGCTTTGGCAAAGGCACCCGCGTGGCCACACCCTATGGCCCGCGTCGGGTCGAAGACCTGAAGCTCGGTGATCTGGTATTGACGCTCGATCATGGCCCGCAACCGCTGCGCTGGATTGGCGCGCGCGAAGTCCCCGCCGTCGGCCGGTTTGCCCCGATCGAGATTGCCAAAGGCGCTTTGGGCAATTCCGACACCCTGATCGTCTCGCCCCAGCACCGGATGCTGCTGAAAGGCTGGCAGGCGGAGATGCATTTTGGTGCCTCCGAGGTCTTTGCTGCCGCCAAGCACCTGATCAATGACAGCACGATCCGGCGCCGTATCGGCGGGATTGTCACCTATTACCACCTGATGTTTGACGCCCATGAGGTGATCTTTGCCGAAGACGCCCCCTCCGAAAGTTTCCACGTCTCGGATTACTCGCTCACCGGCGTGGCAGATGCAGCGCGCGACGAGCTATTTGGCCTGTTCCCAGAGCTGCGCGCCCTGCCCTCAGGCCATGGCGACACCGCACGCAAATGCCTCAAAGCACATGAGGCGGGACTTTTGGTCGCCTAAAGCCACTGAATGGAAATCTGGTGCGTTCAAGCCAACAAATCTCGACCGCGTCTACACGTCATGAACAAATTTTGGGGATGGTCTGCACTTTCCATAGGAACGTGTTTGGTGCGGGTGGAGGGACTTGAACCCCCACGCCTTGCGGCGCTAGAACCTAAATCTAGTGCGTCTACCAATTTCGCCACACCCGCGTGGCGCTTCAATTAGCAAACTGCCCCCCCCGATGCCAGCCACAAAATACGGGTATCGCGGGGCAAATCATAAAAAATCCTATCCCGTAACCAAATATTACCATATTCTGGGTCATAGTACTGAGGCAGTAGCATAATAAGGCCCTGACATGACCGATAACGGCAGCGGGCACGAGAATGAGCGTAATGAGGGGAGGACTCCGCCTCAGCGACTTCGCGTGCAGGACATTTTATCCAATTACGCCAATGGCTTGCCCATGGGGACTGAGGTTATGACAGCTGATGGCATCCTGCCCGTTGAATACCTTGAACCGGGTGATCGGATCATCACCCGCGCCGGAATGCGTCGGTTGCGCGACATCGACACGCTGGCGCCGAAACGATTCAAATTGGTATTTGAGCGCGAAGAAGCGATTTACGCGGGTGGCATTTTGGTGATGAGCGAGAGCGGATTGCCCTTCGCCGCCTGATCTTCGGCCGAATTCCTGACAAAAGTGACGTATTTTTCGGCGCGCCTTAGAAAGAGACCTCTCTTTCAGGCGCGCTTTTTCGTGTCTTGCTGTTGTACCGCCCCGGATTTTGCGGATTTGGACCCGAAAGCCTGAAAGAATGTGCCGCATCCTTCATTGCAGCCCAAATACTCATAGCCCAAGCTGACGAAACACCTTCGGCAATTCCTCTGGCAAATCTTCCGCGATCAAACCGGGGCCAAAGCTGCGCGCGGCCTCGGTGTGAAGCCAGGCGCCGGTCTCGGCGGCTTGATGCGGGGAGTGCCCACGCGCCAAAAGCCCGGTGATGATCCCGGCCAACACATCGCCAGACCCGGCAGTGGCAAGCCATGGGGCGGCCCGCTCATACACGGCGGCGTTGACGGTAGCGTGGCCATCGGGAGAGGCGATCACGGTATCGGGGCCTTTGAACAAAACCACGCTCCCGGCGCGTTTGGCGGCCTCACGGGTGGCATCGAGTTTGGAATAGGCCGGACCTGTGGTGGCGGGCGCGTCGAGTTTGGCGGCAATGTCCGGGAACAGCCGTTTGAATTCCCCGGCGTGGGGCGTGAGGACGCATGTGTCATGTAGGGCGGCAAACAGGCCTTCGTCCTGCGAGAGCGCCGTGAGCGCATCGGCATCAAGCACCGTAGGACGCTTGGCGGCCAGCAGAACAGGTAGAAACGCCCCGGCCCGATCAACACCAAAGCCCGGACCGACGCAAAATGCGTTGATACGGCTGTCTTTGAGCGTTTCGGTCAGCGCCTCAGCCCCATCAATCTCCGCGAGCATAATGGCGGTCAAATGCGCCGCATTTTCAATCAGAGCCTCATGAGCTGTACCAAGGGTCACAAGCCCCGCCCCGACCCGCAGGGCCGCACGGGCGGCGAGACGCGCCGCACCGGTTTTGCCCGAGGGGCCAGAGAGGACGAGGGCATGACCATGGGTGTATTTGTGTTGGCTCGCCCGTTTTGTCAGAAAATCTGGTTGCGAACTATGATTGATCGAAAGAACGTACGAGGGCTCCATTGCATGTCTCAATCCAATCTCCGCGACGACCGTTTTGCCGCAGCACTGAGGGCCATCCGCCAAAACGTGACCCAATTTCTTTGAATGAAACGAGACCGTAAGATTTGCGACGTTCGCAAAATCTAATGGCTGATCGTCCCCCAGCCATTTTCCAGAGTCAGCACATAATCCACTTGGCACATCTACGGCAACAACGCGCGGCCCACTATGCCGCACCTCCCAATGGCTCTGGCAGGTGTTAAGCAACATTGAGAGATGTCGGCATGACAAAAAGGGTCGCGTAAGACCCGTGCCAAAAAGCGCATCGACCACAATGGTCGGCTGATCATCTGTCGGAAATGACCCATCAAACGCTTCATCCTCACAGGGCGACACGCCCCCCATTCCCCCCCACCGCTCATAATTCACCCGCGCATCCGGCGGGAGGTTTTCGGGGTCGCCATAGAGAAACACCTCCACGCCCCAGCCGCGCTGTTTCAGGAGGCGGGCGATGACAAATCCGTCGCCGCCATTGTTGCCGGGACCACAGAGCACGACAGCTTTATAAGAACTCAGGGCAAGCTCGGGCCATTCGTCCAGGATGGCGTCCACGACACCCTGCCCGGCGCGTTCCATCAGGGTCAGTCCGGTGACCGACCCGGAGGCAATCGCGGCCTGTTCAATGGCGCGCATTTGGGCCGATGTCAGAAGTTCGGTCATCGTTTTGGCCTCCGCTCAACTGGTGCGACCGCGCCTGAAGGCGCAGTGGGAATGGCGCGCATTTGGGCACTGGTCAAAAGTTCCGCCATAGTTTTCCTCAAAAGTTTTATTTTTGCACATTTTAAACTCTCATCGCACAAATTATAAGCAGAGCCATGCGAATCCTGTGGGGCTTTCTCGCTTAGTCCAGCCTAGTCGATTGTGGCGGCAGATGAGAAATGGTCTGACAGTCAGCGAACCAAGTTTAGGGAGTCGAAGGTCGATGAAAAAGATCGAAGCGATCATCAAGCCCTTCAAGCTCGACGAAGTGAAAGAGGCGCTACAAGACATTGGCGTTCAGGGTCTTTCGGTCGTCGAGGTGAAGGGGTTCGGGCGCCAAAAGGGCCACACAGAACTGTACCGCGGTGCAGAATACGTCGTGGACTTTTTGCCGAAAGTGAAAATCGAAGTTGTGCTGGCCGCCGATCAGGTCGACAGCGCGATTGAGGCGATTGTTGCGGCGGCAAAAACCGACAAGATCGGTGACGGCAAGATTTTCGTCTCTCCGGTCGAACAAGCCATTCGTATCCGCACCGGCGAGTCTGGCCAAGACGCGTTGTAAGGGGGGCATGGGGCGGAGTGAACTGCCCTCATGTCAATTCATGTTTTCTAACTCAGAGGGAAAAGGTCACAATGAGCATCCAAGACGTTCTCCAGACCATCAAAGACGAAGACGTTCAATACGTCGACGTGCGGTTCACCGATCCGCGCGGCAAGCTGCAGCACGTCACACTGCGCTACACCGAAATCGATGAAGGCTTTTTTGAAGACGGGTTTATGTTCGACGGGTCGTCGATCGCCGGTTGGAAATCCATCGACAAATCCGACATGAAACTGATCCCGGACCCGGACTCGGTTTATATCGACCCGTTCTACGCGGAAAAAACCATGTGCGTGCATTGCTCCGTGGTCGAACCCGACACTGGCGAAGCCTATGAGCGCGACCCGCGCGGCACCGCACAAAAAGCCGAAGCCTATCTGAAGTCCTCCGGCATCGGTGACGCCTTCTACTGTGGCCCGGAAGCTGAATTCTTCCTGTTCGACGATGTGCGATTCTCCGTGTCGATGAACAAAGTGTCCTACCAGATCGACGCGCTTGACGGTGCGTGGAACTCCGACACCGAATACGAAATGGGCAACACCGGCCATCGTCCGGGCATCAAGGGCGGCTATTTCCCGGTCAACCCGATTGATGACGCTCAGGACATTCGTGGCGAAATGCTGACCACCATGGCCAATATGGGCATGAAAGTGGATAAGCATCACCACGAGGTGGCCTCTTGTCAGCATGAGCTTGGTCTGATCTTCGGAACGCTGACCACACAGGCGGACGAGATCCAGAAATACAAATACGTCGTGCACAACGTCGCCCATGCCTATGGCAAATCCGCGACCTTCATGCCGAAACCGATGTCTGGCGACAACGGCACCGGGATGCACGTCAACATGTCGATCTGGAAAGACGGTAAACCGTTGTTCGCAGGCGACAAATATGCGGATCTGTCGCAAGAGGCGCTGTATTTCATCGGCGGCATCTTGAAACATGCCAAAGCGTTGAACGCGATCACCAACCCGTCCACCAACTCCTACAAACGCTTGATCCCGGGCTTCGAAGCTCCGGTTCTGCGGGCGTATTCCGCATCCAACCGCTCGGGCTGTGTGCGTATTCCGTGGTCGGAATCCCCCAAAGCCAAACGCGTCGAAGCTCGTTTCCCCGACCCGTCTGCCAACCCGTACCTGTGCTTTGCGGCCCTGTTGATGGCTGGCCTCGACGGCATCAAAAACAAAATCGATCCGGGCCCCTCGTCCGACAAAGACCTCTACGATCTGCCGCCAGAAGAATTGGCCGCGATCCCGACGGTCTGCGGCAGCTTGCGCGAAGCACTTGAAGAGCTGGAAGCCGACATGGACTTCTTGCTGGCTGGCGACGTGTTCACCAAAGACCAGCTTGAAGGCTACATGGCCCTCAAATGGGAAGAAGTGTACGCCTACGAGCACACACCGCACCCGATCGAGTACAAAATGTACTACTCCTGCTAATCGCAGTCGGTTGTATAAAGATTTGGAAAGGGCTCCTTCGGGGGCCCTTTTCTTTTGAGGTCTTTTAACGCCAAAACTTTGGGCACATCTTGCGTCCCGAACCACGCTCCACCATGATTGGCACATGATCCATCTCCGCCCGCATCACCTTTTGTGCCTGCTCACCTATGTGGGCAAAGGGTATTCCCCTGATTTTGTTCAAAACTATGACCGGATCGCTGGGCGGATGTCCGAAGGAGAGGAAATTGAAATCGTGGACGGGCCGGATGACATTTGCGCGCCGCTTTTGACTGAGGACGGCGCGCATTGTCATGGGGACAGCGTGGGCGCGCGCGATGCCTTGGCGGCGCGCGATGCGGGGGCTTGGCTGGGGCTTGAGATCACGGTCGGGGTAAGGCTGACCCTGAATGCCACCCGGCTTTCGCAACTGAGGGCGGGGTTTGCCAGTGGGCATGTCCGCATCGCCTGCCAAGGGTGCGACTGGGCCGATCTGTGCACGGATGTGGCGCAGGGCGGCTTTGCGGG
>CENL01054280.1_pt1 | contig 15471 bp, 17 predicted proteins | sample 530221 | NCBI WGS metagenome assembly CENL01 (sample SAMEA2619791, study PRJEB7988) | marine metagenome | isolation source: saline water (ENVO:00002010), including
ATAGTGCCCAACCCGCGCGCGCGGATCGACATCCGGTTGCCCCATGGTCACGATCTCTTTTTTCAACCGGACCTTCATCCGGCCAAATGGCTGCGCCGCCGCTGTCGAGAGTTTGTACTCAAAATCGGCACAGCCGGGCAGGGCGCGGATATGCGCCACCAAACGGTCAATCGCGGCGGGCGTGGGCCCGGCCACTGTGCCATTGATGCCTTCGCGGGCCAGCAAAAGCGACCCGGTGATGCCGTCCGAGAGGCATAGCTCCAAAAGCGGCCCCCGCAAAGCGGAGGGGTCATCGAAGCGGGCGAAGTGATAGAGAGCGCAAACTGTAAACATAATATGCTCGATACTCCCGCCTGTGGGCGCAGGCAAGACCTTGCACAGCGGTAAAAGCGCGCATCATTTATACATATCCCGCTACGGCCCCGTCCGCCAGCGCGTCCAAAGGTTTCTCGGCTCCGGTGCGATCGGCGCGACTATAAAGGCACTGTGGTGTTCGCCGACGTGGTACTCTCTGACAAAGATACCTTATCCGCCGTGGCGTAAACCAAGCCGGGGATGTCGCGGATTACATTTGAGCGCGCGGGGCAAGAATTGCGTCTGCCACCTAGAAATCAGTCTCTCATCCAGCCCAAAAGATCCTAATTTACGAATCCCTCGGTCACTTGGGCAAAACCGACCCCCATTCACCTCGCCATGACGCTTGCCAAGCCCGGTCAGCGCGCGCTAGGCCTATGCCAAAGGAGACCTCCCATGCGTCCAGCCAACGAAGCCTTGATCGTCATCGACATCCAAAACGACTTTTGCCCCGGTGGTGCGCTGGCTGTGACCGGCGGCGACGAGATCGTACCCGGCGTCAATGCTTTGATGGATGAGTTCGCTGCCGTGGTCCTGACGCAAGACTGGCATCCCGCCGGGCATTCGTCCTTTGCCAGCACCCATGCGGCAGCGCCCTTTAGCACCACTGAGATGCCTTATGGCACCCAAGTGCTCTGGCCGGATCACTGTATTCAGGGCACGGGCGGTGCCGCCTTTCATCCGGGGCTGCGACTTGATGGCGACCTGATCATTCGCAAGGGGTACAATCCCGCGATTGACAGCTATTCCGCCTTTTTCGAAAACGATCATGTGACCCCGACCGGGCTTGAGGGCTATCTCAAAACCCGTGGAATAGATACGCTCACGCTGGTCGGTCTGGCGTTTGATTTCTGTGTGAATTTCTCCGCCGTCGATGCCGCGCGCCTTGGGTTTAAAGTCGCTGTTCGTGCGGATTTATGTCGCGCGATTGACATGGAGGGATCAAAGAAAACCGCAATCGACGGGATGAAAACCGCCGGGGTTGAGGTTGTTTGAGCCATGACCCCGAAACTTTTCACCACTCTCAAAACCTATACAAAAGATCAGTTTAGAGCCGATGTCTTTGCTGGCATCACCGTGGCTTTGGTGGCACTGCCTCTGTCCATCGCCATTGCTATCGCCTCAGGTGCGGGGCCTGCGGAGGGTATCGTCACCGCCATCGTCGCGGGTTTTTTGATTTCCGCGCTGGGCGGTAGTCGTGTTCAGATCGGCGGGCCGACCGGGGCGTTTATCGTGGTGGTTGCCGGGGTGGTGGCGACGTATGGGTATGATGGATTGGTCACCGCGACCTTCATGGCCGGAATTATCCTTTTGGTTGCGGGGGCGTTCCATGCGGGCGGTCTGGTGCGCCACGTGCCCGAAGCGGTGATCAACGGCTTTACCATCGGCATCGCCGTGATCATCGCCACGAGCCAAATCCCCGATCTTTTGGGTCTCAGCGGCGCGATGCCTGCCGATTTTATCGAAAAAATCCCCGCGATCTGGCGCGCTTTGCCCGCCATGACCCCGGCGGCCTTTGCCATCGGATTGGCCACGATGGTGTTGATCGTTTTGTTCCGCCGCGCTGCGCCGCGATTGCCGGGGTTGATCGTGGCGGTGGCGATCACCTCTGCCGTTGTTGCGATCTTCGATCTGCCTGTCGCGACGATTCAAACGCGGTTTGGCGATTTGCCACGCAGTCTGCCGATGCCTCAGTTGCCGGATCTCAGCTTTGATCGCATCCGCGAACTTTTGTCCTCGGCGGTGATCATCGCCTTTTTGGCAGGTGTTGAATCGCTTTTGTCCGCCATGGTTGCGGATCGCATGATTTCTGGCAAACACCGGTCCAATGCGGAGCTTCTCGCGCAGGGCGTGGCCAATCTGGGCTCCTCCCTGTTTGGCGGTTTACCTGCGACAGGGGCCATTGCCCGCACCGCGACCAATGTGCGCGCGGGGGGTAAAACGCCGGTAGCCGGGATCATTCATGCGCTGACCATTCTCGCGATTTTGATGCTGGCGGCCCCGCTGGCAGGCTTTCTTGCCATGCCCGCCCTGTCCGGTTTGCTGCTTTTGACCGCGTGGAACATGTCTGAGCCGCATCGTTGGGGCAGTTATCTGCGCGCGGCTCGTTCGGATCAGGTGCTTTTGGTGATCACACTTTTGCTCACGGTGCTCACCGATCTCACCCTTGCTATTGGTGTGGGTATCGCGCTTGGGCTGGCGATGAAACTCAGGCGCCGTGGTGACAAACAGGCCGATACGGACGAAGATTGGACGCCGCGCGACCGATAATCACGGGATCACGCCGACGCCGGAGAACCCGCAAACATCTGCCGCCTTCAGGTAGGCTGCCGAAAACCCGTTGAGTTGAAACGCCGCAACAGGTCGCCCCTGAACCACCAAATCCAGCCGCCCGTTGGCCTGCATCTTTTGTAGCATCCACTGGCTGTAGGGTTGATCATAGCTCACCCGCGCGCGTTTATAGCCATCAGGATCATAGCTTGTAACAGGCGTCGCGGCGGCGGTTTCATAGCTGTCGAAGATGATGTAGCCGGTCATGCCGTCCTGCATTTGCGTGTCATAGCCGCGTGGGGCGTATTCTTCGATCACCACGGAAGGATACACCGTCGGCGGGCCGGCATCATGGCTCATGAACTCAATCGAAATGCGCGCGTCGCCATCGCCGCCACTGCTGGCGATACAATAGTGGTAGACATCCTCGACGATCCCTGCCGTTCCCACGTTTTCGGCGAATGTAGACACCCGCCACGACCCATAGTCCCAATCGCCCTGCGCCATGGCCGACCCCGCCGCCAAGATCCAAAATACCCCAGCTAAAATCGCTTTCATCATCTGCCTCTTTGTCACAATTCAAATCCTGCCTAACACGCAAATCTTTTCAAATGACGAACAAAACCATGGGTCTGCTTGCCAAACCCCTCTCTGCCCTGCTTTAACCGTTTTGTCATAAGAAGGGGCCTGCTCATGGTCGATATCGCCACCCGCGTCTACAATCACAAATGGAAAATCGACCCGATTGTCCGCTCCCTGATCGACACCGATTTTTACAAACTCCTGATGTGTCAGTCGGTGTTTCGCAACAAACCCGACACCCAGGTCACGTTTTCGCTGATCAACCGTTCCAAATCCATCCGCTTGGCGGAGATGGTCGATGAGGGCGAACTGCGCGAACAGTTGGATCATGTTCGCTCCCTCTCCCTGTCCCGCGGGGAAAGCACATGGATGCGCGGCAATACGTTTTATGGCAAACGCCAGATGTTCCGCCCGGATTTCATGGAATGGTTCGAGAACCTGCGCCTTCCGCCTTATCAGCTTGAGAAAAAGGACGGCCAATATGAGCTGACCTTTGAAGGCTCCTGGCCCGAGGTCATGCTTTGGGAAATTCCGGCGCTCTCAATCCTGATGGAGCTGCGGTCGCGGGCTGTGCTTGGGCCGATGAAAAAATTTGAACTTCAGGTGCTCTACGCTCGTGGCATGACCAAACTGTGGGAAAAAATCGAACGGCTGAAACCACTTGAGGGGCTCAAAATCGCCGATTTCGGCACCCGTCGCCGTCATTCCTACCTCTGGCAGGATTGGTGCGTCCAAGCCATGCTCGAAGGTCTCGGCTCCAAATTCACCGGCACCTCGAATTGCCACATCGCGATGAAACGCGACCTCGAAGCGGTTGGCACCAATGCCCATGAGCTTCCCATGGTCTATTCCGCGCTGGCCCAATCCGACGCCGAGCTGCGCCAGGCCCCCTATGAGGTGCTGGCCGATTGGCATGAAGAACACGATGGCAACCTGCGCATCATTCTGCCCGACACCTACGGCACACGCGGCTTCTTGAATGGCGCGCCCGATTGGCTTGCGGGCTGGACCGGCATCCGCATCGACAGCGGCGACCCCGCGACGGCGGCGGAGGTGGCGATTGACTGGTGGCGCGCACGCGGCGAAGACCCGACCAAGAAACTGGTGATCTTTTCTGATGGCTTGGACACCGATAAAATCATCGAACTCCACACCCAGTTCGCGGGCCGCGTGCGCACGTCTTTTGGTTGGGGCACTTTGCTGACCAACGACTTCCGAGGCCTGACCACAGGCGATGCACTCGCGCCGTTCAGCTTGGTCTGCAAAGCCATCAGTGCCAACGGCCAGCCAACGGTGAAACTGTCCGACAATCCGAACAAGGCGATGGGGCCGAAGGCCGAGGTTGAGCGGTATAAACGGGTGTTTGGGGTTGGGGAGCAGGACGCGGTGGAGGTTGTGGTTTAGGAATTTGTTTTCTTAGGATAAAGCTAAACAATTCCGTCTGTATGTGCTTTGAGCTCAGATTTTACTCCGTGTCCCATATGCGCCAAAACCACTCGGACTCCTTCCCTTCTGGCGAACTTAAATGCGGGGATAAAATCACTGTCGCCTGTTACCACAACAATTGTCTGAACCATCCGAGTCAATGAAAGCCTCGCAATGTCCAATCCGATCCTCAAATCAACACCCTTTTGTTCAATGTCGAGGACAAAGTCATTTTCCACTAGAGCGCGAGTTGGGAGCGCCTTATCGTCCATGGTGGATTTTTTCAACTTATAGCCCCGGGGCGATAGTTCGCCCGCGCGCAGCGAGACATTCGGTTGAAGTTCCAAACTTTGAAAAAATGCCTTATTTCGAGTAAAAACAGGCGTTTCCGCAAGGTTAAGAGATTGGCCTGTGATCGGATGCCTCACTTTTCCAGTCGCAGGAAGTGCATCATAATAGTAAATTCTAAGCAACTCATATGCGTCAAACATCGTGTTGCTACGCAAAAGCTCAATCTCCGTCATGACATCGTCAACGGAGGGGTTTCTTTTTAATTTTGAATATAATTTTCTAGTAAAAAATCCGCCGTCGATCAAAATCGCAAAACGATGATTCATAAAAATTCGACTCCGTCCATTCGCGTTACAGTATCCTGTAAACTTTGATAATCGGCGAATGATACGGAGTCTATTTTTCTATTCAGGAACAATTCTGCTCCTCATCTGAGTATATAGGAAAAATCCTAACAAATGGTAGAGTCAATTTTGCAACATTTCAACTGGCGTAAATTTGAAATGTCATTGTAAGTTCATAATTTTATTAAATAATTAAAGTACTCACTTAGGGTGGTTTGGTTTTAAAAATATTTTTCGGTTGATTGTCACTCCACCCGCCCCCTAAGCGCCTTAACTTCCCCCCGGACCTTCTTCGCCTTAATTCGTCGTTCGACACTGCCGCGGGTGGGCTTGGTCTTGACCCGGAACTTCGGTTTTTCCGCCGCCTGTTTGATCAGCTCCACCAATCGCTCCCGCACGATCTCGCGGTTGCGGGCTTGGTGGCGGGTTTCGTCGCAGAACATCACCAGAGCGCCGTCTTTGGTCCAGCGCCGCCCCGCCAAGCGCCGCAATCGGTTTTTCACTGGCTCCGGCAAGGACGGCGAGCGCGCCGCTTCGAACCGTAGTTCCACGGCTGTTGAGACCTTGTTCACATTTTGCCCGCCGGGACCCGAGGCGCGCACGAATTGCTCGGTGATCTCCCAATCGGCAATTTCGATTTTATCGGTGACAAACAGGGGCATGGCGGGGTCCGTGTGAGAGGCGAAGGTGGCAAAACCCAAAGGCCGCCCGCGGGCGAGCAGAGCTTGGGGTTCATTTGGTGACCTCGGCCGGGTCGTTTGTCCAATGCTTTCTCTCGAAAAGGGCAAACACGCGCAAGTCGACATAAAAATATCCGGTCAAACTGATGTGTATCGGTATCCCCCTCTTTTTCGTGTAGAAGGTCGGCAGGCTGCAAATGGTAGCCTATGTCAGTGTCCGAATTTCATGGGGAGCTGGTATAGCTGCCAATCCCAATCGCCCCTGCTTCACTACTCCAGAGGTGCTACGCCGATTTCCCTGTCTTAAACAGCCGAACCGGCCCCGGGCTACCACGCGTGATCACGCCTTTGGCTTCCAGATCAAGCTGCACGGCCTTCAGCCACCAACCCGCTTTTTCACCCTTCGGAAACAGGTCCTGCGACAGGGCCGGCAACAGAGCGGCCTTTGCCTCGGCGACCGTTAGCCCGGGGGCCTCCATCGGTAGCACCGGCAGGAGCGCTTCACGCATGGCCAGGTATTTCGCCCGGTTCACCCGCACAACTCGCCCCGGCGAGGTGATGCTCTCGATCTCGATCTTCTCATCGGCGTCAGACATTGATCTCTCCTGTAGCTGGCGTCTTCGGATTGCGGAACCCCATGGCGACCCAGGCGCCGAAGAGCTTCGCGAAAAAGCGCAAGTTCTGTGTCTTCGCATTCGGGATGTCGTCGGGCAGCACAGCCCCCTCAGGCAGGTCGGAGGCCATCGTGCGCATCGTCGGCGCTGGCATCGTGCCGTCAGGCCATAGCCCACCATAAAGGCTCAGCCAGTGCCCGCCCTTGAACTCCAGATAGACCGGCGTGTTGCAGCAGGTGGCGATGGCGCGCTTGGTCGCGTGTTGGGGGGACAGGCGGAAGGTCTTCAGCCCGTCAGCGCCGGCGAGAAAGCGCACGCGGTCCTTGCGACAGATGACGAACGGCGTGGTGCCATGTTCCGTCAGGACCTGCGGCGCGCGGTCCAGCCGCTGCATTCGCTTTGCCGCCTCGCGGCATGATGCGCAGCAGCATTCGACGCTGTCGATGGGATCGCCGCGCACCTCAAGTCGGGTCCGCCCGCAGGAACAGGCGATCTCGGTTGTCTCACCCATGCGGACCTCCTGCGCGGCCGCTGCGTCCAGCGCCGCGATGTCGATCTTGCCCATCTGCATCATGGCCGCGCTCACACGCCCCACAACCGCGGGATCGTCACTGGCCAAGAGGTCCGGCAACCGCTTCGGCACGATTTGCCAAGAGACGCCAAAGCGATCCACCACCCAACCGCAATGCCCCGGCTCCCCTCCGTTCTTGGTCAACGCATCCCAAAGCCGGTCCGTTTCGTCCTGATCCTCGGTCAGGATGCTGATCGATGCGGCAGGGGTCAATTTGTAGTGCGGCCCAGCCGTCAGGATCATCATCGGCGCACCAGCCAAAGTAAACTCGACAACCATCGGATCATCAGGCTGGCCATTCTCGCGCACCGTTTCAATCCGGCTGTTCGGGACAAGAGACACGTATTCACGGGCTGCTTCAACGCCCCCCTTGTCGAACCAAAGGCAGGTCCGAACCTTGGCTGCATGTTCCATTTTCAATTCTCCCTTTCTGTCGTGACTGGAGGGTCGGGGTCGAGGTGAAAAAGCGTGCGGACATAGCGGATCAGGTGATCGACGCTCTCGCGGGCGAGGTCCGGGTTTCCCGTCGCCTTGGCGAGAATAAAGCCACCCTGAAGAACAGCCTGAGTGTGTCGGGCGAGGCTTTCGACGGTCCAGTCCGCGTCGATCCCGCGCTGTTCTCTGGCCGCCTTGATATCTGCCTCCAATGTGGCGGCGTGACCAAAGATGCTTTTCGCGCAGGCATCCCGGATCGTAGGGGCGGAGTCGTGGACCTCCTGCGTCATGGTGCCGACAAGGCAGGTATATTCGAAAGTCTCTCCGCCAATGATAGAACGGCGGAAATCAAGGTAGGCCAGCACGCGGTCCAGCGGATCGTCCAGCTCGTGATAGGGCGCTTCAGCGAACATGGCACTGGTCGTCTCGGCCCAATAGTTTGCCGCCGCCACGCCAAGCGCATCCTTGGTCTTGAAATGATGGAAAAACGCGCCCTTTGTGACCTCAGCCGATTGGCACAGGTCATCAACGGAAGTTGCGGCGAACCCCTTTTGGCGGATCACGTCGCGGGCAGCCTCCAAAAGGCGGGTGCGCGCATCGCCGCGCTCGGGGGAGGTTTTGGTTGGTCTCGTCATGACCCGTTACATACCATACAGTTGGTATGTTATGAAGGGAAAAATAGAGATCAAAGAACGCGAACTCTGCCGATCGTTTATGTCCGCATAGGGATGGCCTAAACCGCTTCGGGGCATTGGCGCTCTTGGTGAGCGGTGTGCAACTCCGCAAACGGAGTACGTTTGCGATCTTTCTGACCTGTTTGGGGCCTTCTCAATCGTCAGACAGGAGGTTGCCAAGACCAAGAATGCCCACGTACATGCAGCGCACGACCGCTCTTCGCGCAGACTTACAAAAAAGCTTCACAAGGGATTAAGCTTATAAGATGCTTGAACCCCGAAATCATCTGACGAGGAAAGGTGCCTATTTTATGAGCCAGAGGCAGAACTATGGGGTGCAAAGTGGCAAAACTATGGGGCGTACCCCAAGGTTACATTGGTCGGGCTGAGAGGATTCGAACCTCCGACCCCCTGCTCCCGAAGCAGGTGCGCTACCAGGCTGCGCTACAGCCCGACCGTGACGGGCGGGATATAGCGACTTGCGCGGATTTGCAAGGGCCAATTAGCGCTGTTTTACACGGCGAATAAAGGGCGAGATTCGAAAGGAGGCGGCGGAGGAGGCCCGCGAGCGGGTTCTGAGCACGGGCGTATTTTCCGAATGCCCGCCCCGCGATTCCCGGAACACGATGTAAAGACCAGACAGGATGATGATCCCGGCGCCGATCACCGTGGGCATATCGACGGTTTCGCCGAAGATAAAATAGCCAAAAATCGTTGCCCAGATGATCTGGGAGTACTGCATCGGTGCCACGACCGCAGCCTCTGAGGCGCGGTACGCCAAGATCAAAATCACCCCGCCGGTGAAGCCCAATAGCGACACCATGCCGACACCGCCGAGGTCCAAAAGCGGTAGGGGTTTGTAGAAAAAGATCATCATCGCCCCCATGACGACGAAATTGGCAATCAGGGGGTAGAGCATCAAGACAGCGGTACGTTCTTCGCGGCCGACTTTGCGCACCACGATGGAGGCAAACGCGCCAAAAAAGGCACAGGACAGCGCCGCCATATGGCCTAGCGTGAACGCTGTTCCTCCGGGGCGCAACACGACCAGCACCCCGATCAGCCCGGCAACGACAGCGGCCCAACGGTGAAATCCCACTTTTTCACCCAAGATCGGAATGGACAGGATGGTGATGACGAGGGGGGTGGCAAAGATCAGGGCGTAAACCTGCGCCAGGGGCAAAACGGAAAAGGCATAAAAGGCAGCGACGGTGTTGATCATGGCCGCCATGGTCCGAAGTAGGGTCCACAACGGGTACACCGGGCGCAAATGCCCCTCCGTGCGGTCGCGGATCAGCATGAACATCACCAGCGGGAAAGAGAACAGTGTTGAGAAAAAGATGATCTGAAACGGCGCATAAACACCGCCTAGGAATTTGATCACCACGTCATGGGTTGAAAAAATGGCAAAAGCCGCAAGGGCGTAAATTGCGCCTGTGATATTCATAAGATCATCCCACTTGCTGTTTGCGCTATCAATAGGCCAGATTTCAAAACACACAAGGGCGCAACCCTTGTCACGCGCATACATCAGCCCCACATGAGGCAGATGTATCGCACACATAAATCGGCAACCTGTTGTTACTGCGGCTCTAAAACCGTGCTGTCTTTCGGACAGGGTGCCCGGCATGAATTACAATGTAAAGCCTGCGGCGCGCCTTTGTCGCGGCTCAAGGCGCTGCACACAGATCATGTCAAAGACCCGTTTATTGTCAGTGGGAAAAAACGGCCCTCTCCTGAGCAGGCGCGCAAAAAGAAGGGAAAGAAAAAACAAAAATCCATCGCCCATCGGCTGTTTGATGCGGCTGAGGATGTGTTTGATCTGTTTGATTAAAGCGTTTTGCATCTGATTAAGATCAGATGCAAAAGACTTTAAAGGGCACCCGTGAGGATGCCCTTTCGTGTAGGTCAATTGCCGTGCCGAATGTTCAAAGCGACGCGTTCAGCGCCTCGATGATCTTGTCGCCCATCTCGGAGGTGGTCACAGGCGTTGCGCCCTCTTCCCCCAAAAGATCCGCGGTGCGCACACCATCGGCCAGTACTTTTTCAATCGCGGTTTCCAAACGCGTGGCCTCAGCGCCCTCGTCAAAGGAATAGCGCAGCGCCATGGCGAAGGAGAGGATACAAGCGATCGGGTTGGCTTTGCCTTGACCGGCGATGTCGGGTGCGGAGCCGTGTACCGGTTCGTACATGGCGCGCGGGCGGCCATTGGCCATCGGAGCCCCCAAGGAGGCGGAGGGCAACATGCCAAGCGAGCCGGTGAGCATCGCCGCACAATCGGACAGGATGTCACCAAACAGGTTATCCGTCACGATGACGTCAAACTGTTTCGGCGCACGCACCAATTGCATGGCACCATTGTCAGCGTACATGTGGCTGACAGCAACCTCAGGGTAATCTTTGGCCACCTCTTCGACGACTTCACGCCACAGAATGCCAGATTCCATCACATTGGCTTTTTCCATCGAGCACAATTTCTTGCTCCGCTTCATCGCCAATTCAAAAGCCGCAATCGCCACGCGGCGGATTTCGGATTCGGTGTAGCGCTGGGTGTTGATGCCAACACGCTCGTTGCCCTCTGTGATGATACCACGCGGCTCACCGAAATAGATGCCCGAGGTCAATTCGCGCACGATCATGATGTCGAGACCAGCAACAATGTCTTTTTTCAGCGAAGAGAAATCGGCCAGCGCATCAAAACATTGTGCCGGGCGCAGGTTGGCAAACAGGTCCAATTCCTTGCGCAGGCGCAACAGCCCGCGCTCGGGTTTCACCGAGAAATCAAGCACATCGTATTTCGGTCCCCCCACGGCACCCAACAAAACGGCATCGACCTCATGCGCCTTTGCCATGGTTTCATCGGCCAAAGGCACGCCATGTTTGTCATAGGCCGCGCCCCCCACGAGGTCCGTTGAGACATCAAAGTTCAGGCCGCGCTTGTCGCCGTACCAGTCAATGATTTTGATGACTTCGGCCATCACTTCGGGGCCAATACCATCGCCGGGCAGAATGAGGAGAGAGGGCGTGCTCATATCGCATCGAGTCCTTATTTTTAGGGTCGACCCGGCGTAACGGACCGCTGCGCGGACGTCAAGGAATCCGCGCGAGATCGACCCAGACAAGCCCATGCCGAAACGGGGTTTCCAAACCGTCCGCAGGAGCCCAAGCCACCCCTGCGTCGATGACATGAAGCGCCTTGGACGGCAGCACATAATCGACCCGCAAATTGCCGGGCACAGGGTCACTCCAATCGGCGGTGTCCAAGGTCGGATCACCCAGATGATCGGGGGTGGCGATCGTAGCGCCAAAATCAGAGCGCGGTTTTGGGTCTTGCAGGCGCGGATCGGACAGCAGCGCCACCATATCCACCCGCAACCCATCGCCATCTGAGGGATCAAGGTTGCTGTCGCCAAGGATCACAAAAGGCGCATCGGGTGGCGGCAGAGCCAGCGCGCCATCGAGGTACAATTGCCAAAATCGGGTTTCGTCGGCATTGCGCCGGCCATTGCGATCCTCGTCGCCATCAAACACCGGCGAGGTGGCGGCATAAGTAAACAGATGCAACGGCGTGTCATTCCAAACCACGGGAATGTCCCAATGAGCATGAGAGGAGAGCCGCAAAACGTCCAAATCTTTGGACTCAAAATAGCCCTCAGGGAGGCGCGCGCGCGGTAAATCCCGCCACAGCATTTCAGAAAAATCGCGGATGCCATCGACATCAATCGGCAAGCGCGACAAAAACGCGATACCGCCTTGCCCGGTGAATTCACCGTAAGACTGCGCATCCTCCGGCTCACCAAATCGCCCGTCTTTGTCCATGTCGATGCCCGTTGATCGACCGGAATTGCCCGAACGGGTGAAAAGATGCGGATAGTCGAGTTCGCGGGCAAATTGCGCCAAGGCGTGACCATCAAGGTCGGTGTCAAATCCGACGAGCAGCAGAATATCGGGGGACAGCGTTTTGATATGGGATTGAGCGGCGAGGATTTGAGCGTCGTCGCCTTTGAGAATATCACGCAGCAAAACCCCCGGCCCCTTGCGCGTCAGTTCAACGGTCCATGTTGCCACGCGCAGCCGATCTTGTGCCTGTCCCACAAAGGGCCACACGACAAGGCAGAGGGCAAGGAAAAGGCGGCAGCTCACACCAGTTGGTGGTCGAAATCGGCCCGCGCGTAGGTCTGACGCCGCTTTTCGGCGATCATCGAGGCCACACGCTCCATGGCGATGCCGCGCATGAACAAAGAGGATGGCAAAAACGCCCATGCGGCCACGGTCCAGATCAAGGATTGGTCGTTGGTGACACTCAAACCACCGAACAGGTTCGAGGCCGATTGTATCACGGCTGGGATCAGGAAAGGCAACAGGAAGCCAATCACAATGTTGATCCGCGCATCGCGTTTGAGACGTGCAATCACGTCGCCACCGGCGGTGGGATCGAAGGTGGGCAGGTTGATCCAGACATTAAACGAGCCGGATTTGGAGGGCCAATGGCCAAGCCGCAAAATGATCACAAAGACTGACAAGGCGACCAAGGAGATGAGATAGCTGAGGCCAGCGGCTTCGCGCATCATCTCAACCTCGCTCAAAGACGCGCCTTCAGGCAGGGCAAGCAACATGAGCCGCACCGGAGAGTAGGGGAAATCGAGCACATAGCCGATCAAAGCCCCCACTGAGGTCACGAAATCGGTGGCGATCGTGGGTTCGGCGGTTCCACGAAAAATCAATGTGAGCAACAGGACGGTGAGAAACAGCGCCCCAAACCGCACACGATTGAACGGCGGTGCATCGCGAAATTCGACAAGACCCGGATAGGCGGAGACATATTCGAAAAAGGTCAGAGCCGCGCCGAACAGCGCCACGAGGGCAACGATCTGCGCGCCATCAGCGGATACATTCGGCAGCAAGATCGACGGCGTTGTGATCAGCATGACCACCAACACCGCACGCACAATCGCTCCCAGGATGCGATATATCACTGCCCATTTCCCTTCAAACTGGTCGAGTGCGATACGATGCCGCTCTCTTTTCCCATTTTGATCCCGCCAAATATGGCCAACTGCCTCAATCTTGCCCAACTTTTGCCTTCTTTCATCTGCTCCAGCAAGGAATGGTTAAGGTTAATGGGGCAATTGGGGCCGTTTCGTGAACAAAGCGGTGCGATTTTACATCATTTTTCGCGAGCCTATGGGGGGTAAGCGAAGCCTCCACAATATGCTGTGTGCCTGCTCAGTCATCGTTTCACCGCCCTTGGCCTTTTGCACCATGTTGACCGAGCGCATGGAAATGATCACCGATCCGTGATTTGATCACGTTGAAAATGGAAAGAGAGGGAGGAAACCATGCATCTTGCCATATCGCTCCATGACGCGGTCGATCTGATCCCGGATGGGGCCTCTGTGATGCTGTCTGGATTTATGGGCGTGGGCGTCCCCGACGGGATCGTTCATGCGCTGGCAGAGGCTGGCAAAAAAGACCTGACCCTGATTTCAAATGACACGGCGCGGGACACCTCCGGGCCGGGGCCGCTGTTTGCCGCGCATTGCGTCAAGAAACTGATCTGTAGCCATATGGGGCTGAACACCATCGTTCAGGCGCAATATGCTTCGGGTGAGTTGGAGGTGGAATTGGTGCCGCAGGGCACATTGGTCGAACGCATTCGCGCGGCGGGTGTGGGGCTTGGCGGTATTTTGACACCGACGGGTGTGGGTACATTGGTGGCCGAGGGCAAGCAGATCATCGAGGTTGATGGCAAAGAGTATTTGCTCGAACTGCCGCTCTCCGCCGATTTTGCCCTGATCGCTGCGCGCTCCTGCGACTATGTTGGTAACCTGTCCTATATGCTCACCGCCACCAATTTTAACCCGATCATGGCGCTCGCAGGTCGTACCGTGATTTGCGAACCCGAAGAAATCGTGCCCGTCGGGGTGATCCCGCCCGATGCGGTCAAAACCCCCGGCGTTCTCGTCGATCATGTCATCCGATCCACGACGTAAGGAGGCACATCATGGACCCCAAAGCCCTTATCGCCCGCCGCGTGGCGCAGGAGATTGAGCCCAACACATTGGTGAACCTCGGCATCGGCATTCCCACGCTTGTGTCTGATTATCTTGACGAAGACATGGGGGTGTTCTTTCAGGCCGAAAATGGCGCGGTCGGGATGGGCCATCGCCCGCCCGAAGGCATGAGCGACCGCCACTTGACCGATGCGGGTGGCAGGTTTGTGTCGTTCGTGCCGGGCGCATCGACGATTGATTCCGCTTTTTCCTTTGGTTTGATCCGGGGTGGGCATCTTGATCTGACCGTGCTTGGCGCGCTTCAGGTCGATGAGGCCGGGCATCTCGCCAACTGGACCATTCCCGGCCAGTACACGCCCGGAATGGGCGGGGCGATGGATTTGGTGACGGGCGCGAAAAAGGTGATTATTGCGATGCAGCACCGGGCCAAAGGCGAGGCCAAAATCCTGCGTGAATGCACCCTGCCGCTGACCTCGCAACGTCGGGTCGATTTGATCGTCACCGAGCTTGGCGTGTTCAAACCCGAAGACGACGGCCTGCATTTGATTGAACGCGCGCCAAACGTGACGCTTGAGATGATCCTTGCGATGACAGAGGCCAGACTCATTCACGCCGCAGATGTGCCGGAAATGCATGTAGGCTGTTGAAGGCCGACTGGAGGATCGATTGATTTTATCAAGGGGGGCTTTTGCCCCCGTCCTCATGCTGGCGTCATCTCGCCGATTTTCGGCTTCAAACGCCGCCTATTCGCTAAAAGCTGCCGAAAAATGCGCAAGATGTTGCGCGGTTATGGCGAGCTTGTGCGCAAAATATTTCAATATTTTGAAGCTCTTGCGTCCTTTCCACACAGACGTATCTCTCAGGGCAGCGGTTCAAAACCGTTTCAATTTGCCCGCAAAAGTGACGCGGGTGCCATACACTGAAAGGACACATGACATGACACGTATCGCTTTGACTTTTGGCGCACTGACTTTGCTCGCAGCCCCGGCTTTCGCGCAGATGACACTCATGGATGCCGATGAAAATGGCACTTATTCCATGGAGGAAATGCTGATGGCCTATCCCGACATGACGGAAGACACCTTTGCAGCGATCGACACGGATGAGAGTGGGGAAGTGTCCATTGAAGAATTGGCCACGGCGCAAACCGAGGGTCTGCTTCCGCCGATGGAATAAAAGGACTGGATGCGGCGGCCTGTAAGGGCCGCCGTTTCCG
>CENL01054680.1_pt1 | contig 15435 bp, 17 predicted proteins | sample 530221 | NCBI WGS metagenome assembly CENL01 (sample SAMEA2619791, study PRJEB7988) | marine metagenome | isolation source: saline water (ENVO:00002010), including
TTGACCACTGCACTGGTGGATGACCGTCTCGATACAATTAGTTCGGTTGTCTTTGAATTTGCGGCACCTTTACCATTCATGTTTGCAGGCGCTTGGTCGCCCTTTACCGACCTCCATGGCGTAGAGCTTCAGAAAGGGTATGCGGACGAACTTCTTGAACAGATTTTCGTTTCTTCGTTTGCTGGTGACTCCAGCGCTACGATTTGTGTTTCTTGGCGAAATATTGAGGGCGCGCCCGGGCAGGTCATCGCAGATCAGCTTTTGGCGCTGCCGGATGATCAACGAGCTTTAGCGTGCCTTCAGTTTGTAATGAAGCATGTGGAGAACGTCTTTTTCAATCCCGACTGGTTCCAAGCTTTGGATTATAAACAGAGAGAGCGGCTCAACCAGCTTGCAGCCGACGGTCTCGATCCTATGGGCAGCGCCCCATCAATGCCTGTTCAATTGGATGTAGATTTTCAACTGCCTGCGTCAGCGAGATCGTTTCGAGTTTGACCACGACATGGCGTTTCGCCTTAGCGGCTTTGCTATTTGCGGTCATTGGAGTAACCGCAGCCAAAGTCAGCTTCGTCCGCACAGCAGACCTTGCGACCCCGTTCTGATTTGCGAGCGCGGCGAACGGCGGCTTTGACAGGCTGCGCTGCGGCATGCTGATCCAGAGTTGAAGGTCGGCTCTGGGCCGGTGGCGTCGCTCCGGCGGGCGCTGCCACCGCGGCTTTGCAAAGGGCGTATTCTGCGCGTTGCTGCAGGTCGAGCGACCCGCAGCGAATCGTTTCGATTGGCGGGAAGTTCGCAGAAGGCCATGATGGCAAAAAAACTTTACTCGATTCTTGTTGCTATATGATCGTCACGAATAAGGGTCTGAGCCTTGATTGGAGCGATCCTGACGAAGTAGGAATTGGTCAAATGTGCCATGAAGAGGAAATCTCACTGACGGCTGCAAGAGGAGCTCTAAAATGAATGATGTCTCAGATTATGATTTGGGAAACTGTTTGGACAAGCAGTTTGATCTGATCCGTCACGCGTTTGAAGCAGGTGACGAGCATCAGTTTGAACAGGCGGTCCTGAGAGTGGTGAACGTTCGCCGCTGCAAGTCAAGCGGCACCTTGGACTGGCTTCGTCCATGCGAGGATGGGGATTGACTCGGCATTCTGACCCGATCGCCGTTCACCTACTTTGAGAGGGGCGGGTTCGTGTAATTTTTCGATCTGCTTCAGAGGTGGTTCTGCTTGTCTGAACAGGTTCCGGGCCTCCCTGCTCATAGCTGCCCATCTTAAGACCAATGACAATCCCTCCTGGCCAACATAACCTGACCAAATGAATTCAGGTGATTGGTCCGACACAGAGAACGACGCGGTCGTTGCGTCTTATTTCGGGATGCTCAGCGATGAGCTCTCCGTGCGCAGCTATAACAAAGCTGCGCAGAACCGGGCGTTGCAAGATCAGACAGGACGGAGCCGTGGCTCCATCGAGTTCAAACTCTGCAACGTCTCTGCGGCCTGTGTCGGATTAGGGCTTCCCATCATCAAAGGCTATCGACCGCGGTTCAATTTCCAGATGTCTCTTGCAGAGGCCGCATCTCGCTGGCTGGCGCGTCATCCAGAATGGGAGCTCGCGCTTCACCGCAAAGACGCTTCCACAATGGCTGAGCCTCCGGCGCTCTACGTCGGAACAGCACCTACCTTGCGGAATACACCGCCCCCAGAAGAGCTGGAGCAAATGCAAAGGGTGGCGCGGCGTTTCGATGTCGCGGGGCGGGACGAGCGCAATCGGGCTCTCGGTCATGCGGGTGAGGAACGAGTTTTTCATCACGAACGTCAGACCTTGCGGCAACACGGCCAGGACGCCTTAGCTCGGCGTGTGCGTTGGGTCTCCAAGGAGGACGGCGACGGCGCATGCTATGACATCGCCAGTTTCACAATCGAAGGTCGCGAACGCCTCATCGAGGTGAAGACGACAAACGGTTGGGAGCGGACACCGTTCCACATCTCACGTAACGAACTGGAGGTTGCGAACGAACGCCGGGATGACTGGTATCTGTTCAGACTTTACGAGTTCGCTCGCGCCCCTCAGGCCTTCGAACTACGGCCTCCGCTCGACGCTCATGTCACCCTCACCGCCACTAATTTCCAGGCAAGCTTCCAATGACACAGTCATCGCGCACATGTATCACATAATGATACATTGCGGACATGATCCAGAGCACCGAAGGCAAACGTGCTGCAAGGCAAGTACGGCAAGGATTTCCCGGCGGACCTCTTGAGGCGCAGGGGGCGATGCTTTCGGTGCTGGACCCAGATGTTGCGGTGGAAGACCTGCGTTTTCCGCCAGATAACAACCTTGAGCAACTGAAGGGAAATCGCGCCGGTCGGCACTCGGTGGGGATCAACGGGCAGTGGCGCATCTGCTTCGTCTGGACGCAGAATGGCCCCGCCGAAGTCAAGATCGTCGATTGACGCTGAAATGAGACATCATGAGCCCGCTTCAAGACCCGATGCACTCAGGTGAAGTCCTGAAAGAACTGTACCTAGATCCGCTTGAGATGGGCGCGATCGCGCTGGCTCACCGCCTTTATGTTCCCCGGACGCGCATCGAGCGGCTGGTGAAGGGCTCAACCAGCATGACGCCCGATACCGCGCTGCTGCTGGCAAGTGTGTTCAAAACGACGCCGGAATATTGGATGAACATGCAGACCAATTTCGATATGCGCACTGCGGCTAGGCAGGTGGACGTGAGTGGGATCGAGCCGCTGCTCTCCTGATTCAGAAGTTGATCCAGTCACCGCGGCTTCGGCCATCTGGCGTTGGCTGAAGCGATGAACATCGCAGTTTTGGACCCATGCCTCGCGTGATCGAAGGTAAATCAGGCGATAACAACGTTGATCGGTCGTTATCAGGTCGTACCAACGTGTCTTTTCCTCGTGCCGATCCACGGGATACGCCTAGTTTTCCATCGATTACAGAAGTGCAGATAGTCAGTGCAACTGGAATCGCGCGCACATGTTAATTGTCAAAATAACTCTGAACTATATTGACACGGTTGAGTTTTCATGGATGCGGATGGTTGTTGACTTGCGAATCGCGAACCCACATGATTCGGGTATCCGTCAACAAAAATTGCCCAAGGTTCGTACATGAAATTTCGCGGCACAGCCGAGATCATCAAATGTCGTCTGCGGATAGAGGCAGGCCTTTCGATCAAAGAACTTGCGTCCCGTCTTGGGCGCAATCCTTCGACGATCAGCTTGGTCATTGGCGGTCACCGGAAGAGCGTCCCGGTCATAACAGAAATCGCACGCCTACTTGGCGAGGACCCCGAGGAACTGGCTTCGCTCCTTGCCCAACCAGAAGGAGCTGTCTCAATGACCTAGCGAAACCGACCCTGATGAAAGAACAAAGGCTCCGCAGCGCGAAGCATGCAGAGCCCTTGAAGGTTTAAGCACCTCTTTCATCCCACCACAGCAGCGAAAAGTCAACAGGCATGCGTGAGCGGCTTGCTCCTGCGTGTCCTCGCAATCCGGTGCCCACTGGCCCGGAAACAGGGATGCTTTGCCATGAATATGCCAATCGAACGCAGTCTAAACGCCCCGGTCACGCCGGTCGGTCGCGACCTATCCGGGATGCCTGAAGCCTTCCGCAGGGCCTACGGCGCCACAAAAGCGTTTCCCGATGATCTAATGGGGGAAGTCATTCGCGAAGATTACCCCGTGCTCGCTTACCGCGGTCAGCGTCGGATCAATCCAAGGTCGCGATCTTCATGCAGAATCTTCGCCGTGTATCCCGACCTTGAGACCGGCTTGCCACGTATCTATGGCATGGACAGTGGAATTGAACACGGCAACTTGGTGGTCACGCTGGTCGATCCGAGAGTTCGCCAAGTCCAAGAGCAATTCGGTCCGGTGAAGTTTCGCAAGCCGGATGGAACCAAGGGCACACATTATTTCGACCTGCTGATCACCCACAAGACCGGACGCAGAGTTGCGGTGGCTGTGAAACCAACGTCTCGCCTGGCATCCGGTCGCTTTCTAGCCGAGCTGGAACAGATTAGGCGTGCCGTGGTGCCGGGCTTGGTGGATGAAGTCCGCTTGGTCACAGAGCAGTGCTTTTCACGTACAGCAGCCATGAATGCGGCGACCTATCTGCGGTTCGCTCTGTGCCCGGATACTGAAGCTGATGCTCGCCTCGAAGAGACGGTGGCAAAACTCGAGGGGGAGCTGACCATTGCTGATCTGATTATCCTCAGTCGCACCGGCTCTCGGGGTTTCCGTGCTGTGTACCGGGCCATCTTTGAACGGCGCTTGGGCTTGGTGAGCAGCGGAAGCATCAACCTCCACTCGATCGTTCGGAGGCCGCAATGACAATCCGAATGAATTTCGACAGGGTCACACGCTACTACATCAATTCGATCCCATATTTCTTCCAGGATGCCGACGACCAGCACGCGTTCTTCCGACGAGATGACGGATCGGCCGCGGTCGAGAGGCTTTCTTGGGCCACCCTGCAAGACATCATGAAGCGACCAGACTGGAATTACGAAAAGCTCCCCCAAAGCGTCGAAGAAGCGAAGTCTCGACCTCAGCCCCACATCTGCCTCTCTGCTTTATCGCGGACGAACCAAACTCTTGTCTGTAACCGGTGGTTTTTCGTCTGTGGTCTGACAAGGAGGTATTCGGAAGGTGGACTGACCCTTCGACCCGATGACGTCGGACAACATTACCCTCACATCAAAGCCTATGCCGCAGAGGAGTGGAAGACATTCCATGAGATCTACGGGGCTAAGTACTTCAGCTCAAACGGCAACAGCTTTGGCTTCGACGCATCCCCGGCAAGCATCTTGCGGTGGTACCGCGCTGTCAAAAAAGCCGGTGGCCGTATGGATGCGCTTATCGATAAGCGCGGAAGGGCATCCAAGCTCGATATCAACCAAGACAGCTACCTTTTCATCCAACAGCAACTCAGAGAGTTTCTCCTGAACCAGCGCCATACAGGCCGTGAAGTCGTTGATAACACGATCAACGCGCTGCGTCGCGAAAACGAGCGACGAGAGGCCGCCATGCTTCCGCTGTTACAAACACGTGGAAAGACCGCGCTGTGGGAATGGCTGAAGCGTTTTGATCGCTTGGAGGTCGACGCTGGTCGTGAGGGCAGCGCGATCGCAAAGCGCCGCTACTTGGGTGTTGGCAAGACCAATCGGGCAACCCGTCCTGGTCAGACATTCCAAGTGGACGAGTGGGAGATTGATGCGCGTACGATTATTATGAATGGGCCTATCAGAGAGGGGCTCGATCAGAAGACGATCGACCGGTTGCCACGCGGGCGTCGATGGCTTTACGTCGTCCTGGACGTCGCGACCAGATACATCGTGGGTTTGCTCGTTGCGTCATCACAAAATTCAGCGTCAGCCATTCGAGCGCTGGAAATGTCTACACGAGACAAGTCGGATTTGGCAGCTGCCGCAGGCGCGGAGTCCATTTGGCACGGATTTCCATTTGAAGGCGTCGAAAGCGACACCGGATCTGCTTTCCGCGCAGGCGCGACCACTCGAGCGGTCAATGAGACATGTGCCGCCTACTCCTATCCCACCGTGGGAGAGCCACAGTTTCGCGGGACGATCGAGCGCCCATTTTTGACTTTCACATACAGGGTGATGCCCTATCTGCCTGGACAAACCTTCGCAAACCCCAAGGAACGCGGCGATTATCCGACGGAGGAAACGGCCGTCCTGACGGACGACCAATTGGCCCTGATCTTCATTCGGTATGTTGTCGACGTCTACCACAACACGCCCAATGCCGGCCTCTTCAGAGAGACCCCTGCGAAGGCATTGGAGCGTCTCAGCGGCACAGTTGGACTTCCGCCACAGTTGCCCCGATCCATGCGACGGAGGGCGTTCGGGATATCTCTGGAGCGAAAGGTAACGTCAAAAGGCATCACCGTGCTCGGCGTGGCCTATAACTCCCGCGAACTGCAGAAACTCAGACGTCGGCCGGAGAATACGAAAGTTACGCTTCACCTGGAGCCAAATGACATAGGAATGATCAGTGTGTGGACCGGGAGAGAATGGCTCGAGGTCGAGTGCAGCGTCGAGAATTTCCACGGGGTGAAACTCGACGAATGGATTGCCGTCGGACGAATTCTGCGACGCCGTTACGTTGGGCAAGCGGCCCTTGCCGCCGATACCATATGGGATGCGCTTCAGGCGATGCGGTCGCGCGCGAATGAAGCCATGCGGATCATGGGCGTGCTACCTCAACAGGCAACTGCGGAGGATATCGCGCGCCTGGAAAAGGAACTCTACCTCGGCCTGTCTGTCGTCGAGAATGAAATACCGGAACTGGACGCGCTCGATTTGGCTGACGACGGGATCGGCTACGTCATCGGCGACCCTGACGCTGGCCAAGGCGGAGCGCTACCGGGCGACGCACCTTCCACATCAGACGATGAAGAAGTCGATCTCGATGACCCTGAGGAAGATACCGACTGGTGGCAGGAAGGAGAGGATCTATGACTCTCGCCCTCCGACCGAGCGACGTTGATCGCAGAGTTCAGGCACTGCGCCGCGACATTTTCATCGACCACGCTGACGCGCAACGCATTGCGCGTCAGATAGAAAACTCGCTTCGGGAGTTTATGGCCGCAAGAGAACTTGGACACCCCGCCGACGCTCGGGGTGTCGTCGTTCTTGGGCGCAGCGGCACCGGGAAGACCAAGAGCGTTCTGCGCGCTCTTGAAACGCTCGGTCTGCAACGGACGGCCGTAGGGCATTCTCCGCGCGGTCACGTGTTCGTTCCGCTTCGGGACGATGTGACCCTCCGCAAGCTCCGCATGCTGATTTCGTTGGAGTATGGCTGGACGCCGAAGGCCCGAGATTCCGCAGAGGACATATGGCAGTATGTCGCCGCCTACATCGAGAGATTGGAAACTCGAGTTCTGGTCTTGGACGAAATCCAGCATGTTCGTGCCGCCGGGGCCAGAGACCGCCAGTCCATGCGGGACGCCCTCAAGTCACTGGTACAGCCCCAGAAAGGGCAGGTCGTCCCCATCCTGATCGGCACCCCGGATTTCGCGGAGATCCTCAACTCAGACCAGCAGTTCAAGCGCCGGTACAGCGTCGTGCATATGACCGACCTTGATCCCGGCGTGGACGCATCGCGCGCAATCAAAATTCTAGCGTGCTACTGTCAGGGAGTGGGCCTGGAACTTAGCAAGACCGTGAAGACACGAGATTTCGCCGAGAGGCTGCTTCACGCATCCTATTACGCGTTCGGCGAATTGTGTGAAATCTGCATCTTGGCCCTGAAAGCGGCACTGGTCGCAGGCGACAAGGTGCTGGAGATTGAACATTTTCGATCAACCCACGCGCAAAGGTTCGACTGCCTTCCAGAGATGAACCCGTTCATCGCTGAGGACTTCGTCAGCATACCCGCAGATGTCAACCTGGACAGGTGGGGGGAGTAGCTTTGCACATGGAAACTCAAGCGATCTCTGCGCTCCCCATCGCCTTGGCTGCCACGGTGGGCGAGCCGGCATTCTCGACCTTGTCCCGAAACGCTTCGGCAAATGCTTCGCGGTCTACCGCCGAGTTTTGCACGGCAATGGGACTTGGCAAAGCGGCTATCTGTGCAGGTGACCCGCAGCATCTCAAAGCCCTGGCAGCGCTCACCGGCTCGTCTGGCTCAGACCTGATCTTACACAGTCCACGCAAGGTCAGTGAGAAATACACTGACCTGCATGGGCAGCGTTTTCTGACCCGGTCCATCCGCAAACACGATCTGTCCATTTGCCCCAACTGCTGGCTGGAGGATCTGTCGTCGACGGGTAGCCAAGCGGACGGCTGTGCGATCCGATGGCAATGGCTGCCACGTTTCATGCCCTGTTGCAGCCACCACGAAACAGCGCTGATTGAGCTGCCTTACGCAGATTACACGACCTGCTATGATCATGTCCTGCGCGCCGAACTGTCGGGGGGATGGTTGCATCGATTGGAGGAACGGGTACAACGGCAAGCGCTGTCGGACTTCGAACGCGCGGCTCTTCTGAGACTTGAAGCTGACACGCTGATGATCGACTGGTTGGGTGATATCCAGATCGACACCTTGGAGCGATGGTGCCTGGGGTTGGGCGCCTTTATCGCCGAAGGCACCTTACGACCCAATGCGTCTCCACCTGCAAAGCGGCGCGAGCTCACTGAGCTGGGCTTCTCGATCACCCGTGTGGGCCACGGGAAACTGCTAGATGAGGTCGACCAAGCGCTCGGACGTCATTCGACAAGGCTCAGTAAGACCTGGTTCCACGGCTGGGCGCTTCAGGCCTCAATGCGGGACGAGCGGCAAGCGTTTCGGGACATCATGCTGGGCCTTATCAAGGATCAAGGCGACTACTGCCTGTTGTCCAGACATCATTATGCCCCGTCCCAAGTGCAGGTGGATGCCTGCATAAAGAAGCTTGCAGAGACAACCGACCGCTCCAGAAAGTGGGTAGGGCGTGCGTTGATCCTCGACGGCTTTTTACCGGATGGGCGAATTCCCGACGGTTTCAATGTCAGATCACGTCTCAGGGCATGCACCGCGCATATAACAACACTGGCGACGAGCCTCGGGGCGGAGCAGAGCGCAAAATTTCTGGGCATCGGGATCACCATGTTCGACGGTCTTGTGTCAGAAAGGGTGGTCACGTGCATTGCGACAAAGGCATTCAAGAAGCCGCGTTTCAGTATTGATGTGCTGGATGATCTTCTCAAGGGAATGGAAGCTCAGGCGACATTTCAGTCCTGCCATGGTGTCCGCCACGACATGATCAGCCTTTCGCATGCCACATTCGTCTTGCGGTGTCCGGCGGGGCAAATCCTTCGCTTTCTCGAGGCGGGTGAGCTGCCCGGTTCCTATATTGACCGAACTGCGATCGGGCTGTCGGGGCTCCGAATTAGCCATAAAGAGCTGCTCGCCGCGATACGTCGCCAAGAGCGTTCCGACATGACGTTGGAGGAGGTGCGGCAACGCCTGGCGCTAAGCAGCCGCGAAATTCGACAAGTTGTTTCTGCTGGATTACTCCCATCGGAGCGGCGACGTCGCAACGGACTACGAGCCGCCGCCGAACTCGTCACTTATGACGAACTCGAGGCATTCCTCGAGAAGTTTCAAACGCCGAAGACAGCCGCCCAACACCTCGGTGTATCGCCGATGGCAATGATGATGCGGATCAAGGCCGCGGGGCTTGGCTCGGCAATTTCAGGTGGTGACGCGCGAGTGTATGTGCGTGAAACGATCTTGGCGCTCTGATTTCAGATATGCTCTCCGACATCATCCGGACCGCAAGAGATAGCTAGCCCTACGACCGAGTGGTCGAGAAGGGGAAACGCCTTAACCATCTTAACTGTAAGATTAAATTTCGCCCTGTCGCTTGCGCGGCAGGGCGAACGCATTCTGGGTGCCAAGAAGGGAGGCGCTCTGCCCGCGTACTCGATGTTCTCTGGCGATACCGAAATGGGCGCGCTGTCGGTCAATGCGTTCAGCGGGGCATCATCGTACGGGCAAGACTGCGATCTGAGTGGCCGTTTCATTGACTTTTCAGCGCGACGCCGTTGAGATTCCACTCTTCCCCGGACAAAATCCCAACTTGGTTGTGAACCCAAGATAGAAAAACATTCTGGATCAATCACTTGAGAATGTGTCAGATTCCAATTTTGACCGGACATCACAACACCTTGTGTGATGTTCGCCAAAGATTGGAACTTATCCGGTTCTACTTGGCATCTTGCCCGGGCAAGACTGGCATCTGCTAATTTTCCAAACGTCTCACCGTCCAGAATCCTTCTGAACTGACAGACATTTGCCCCCTTATGATGTCGTCCCTAAACTGAGGTCTGACGAACACGGAGGGCACAGGTATGGCCAACTGGTATTCGGCCGACCTGCACTTCGGCCACCACCGCATCATCGACTTCTGCAGGCGCCCCTTCGCCTCAACCGCGGAGATGAACGCGGCGCTGATTGCCAACTTCCAGGCCTGCGTCGCGCATGATGATGACCTCTGGATTTTGGGTGATTTCGCCTTCGGTCGCGCTGATGATACGGCACAGTTCGAGAACTGGTTTCACAGCCTGCCCGGCCGCAAGCATCTGATCATCGGCAACCACGACGACGAAGCAGTAATCTCGCTCCCTTGGGCCAGCACAGAGTATATGGCCGAGATCCAGGACGGCAATCAGAGCCTTGTCCTCTACCACTATCCGAGATCACTTGGAACGGCGCAAGGAGAGGTGCCCTATGGCCCTATGCCGAACGGATGCTGGAGTTGGACCTGCGCGCCTACAGCGCCGCACAGTCCCTCTCAGGCCCCGTAATCTTCGACCGGGGCATTCCTGATATCATGGGCTACCTGACGCTTAGCGGCCTCCTCGTGTCGTCCCACGTCGCCGCAGTAGCCAAGACTGCCCGCTACAACGCCCGCGTCTTTTTGGCCCCGTTCTGGGACGAGATCTTCACACAGGACACCGAGCGCAAGCAGACCCGCGCCGAGGCCGAAGCGACCTGTGCTGTCATGCGGGAGACCTACACTGCCCTCGGATACGAAATCACAGAGCTGCCGTACGCCGACATCGGATCACGCGCCGACTTTGTCTGCAAGCAACTGGTTATTTGACCGTCAACTCCAGATGCCGCGGCGCAACCGCTGAAGCGGACAAGCCGCGCGGTCCCTCCGGCTTCCTACTGCCTGAAGCTCCCGGCCCTGAACTGCCGTCCAGCGTGCTTTGATCATGCTGCGATGGTGCCCCTCGCCTTCGTCCACATCCCCCGAGCCGTGCAAAACGGCAGGCGCACCCGCCCGACCCGCGCGGCGATCTTTGCCATCCTGAAACGCGGCCCGGTCCTGATCGCCGTCTGCGTGGGCGCTGTCTCGCCAGGCATCATGGTATTGCTGATGACCCCGACGCCCCTTGCCATGATCGGCTGCGACTATGGAGAGGCTTTGGCGGGGGATGTCGTGCGCTGGCACGTGGTCGCGATGTTCGCGCCCAGCTTCGCAACGGGCTTTGTCATCAAACGGTTCGGTACCAGATCTGTGATGGTCGCCGGGTTGGCCCTGCCGATCGCCTCGGCCCTGACCGCAGCAAGTGGGATCAGCCAAAATCACTTCTATGGGGCGCTGAGCCTGCTGGGAGTTGGTTGAAATCTCGGTTTCATCGGCACCACGACCCTGCTGACCAGCGCCGTCTCGGTCGATGAAAGACCGGTCATACAGGGTGTGAACGATACGCGGATCTCCTTGGCATCAACGATCTGTGTTTTTGCCTCGGGCGCCATCGTCACCTCCCAAGGCTGGACCATCCTCGCGATCGGAGCCCTGCCCATCCTCGCGGTGGCGCTGGCTTGGGTCCTGTTGCCAGGACGGCATCGGATCGCGTCGGCTCAGCCATACCTACGCTGAGTGCGCCAGACGAAAGCGCGGGCCCCATGCGGGACGGGACCGATCCTAAAAAACCAAAACACTCTCTCCATTCTTCCACGAGTAGGCTTGGTAGCCATTTTTATGAATGAAAACACGGATGTTTTCGATCTCGTTGCGGAAAGGTTGATACGGGCCATCTGCTTAGCTTTAACTCGGCTCTGGACGCATTGAGTTTCAAAGCCAGTAAAGAGCGATTGCCGCGACGGCGGAGAGGAAGATCTCTGGGCATCTGTCGCATCGGGGAGTCATGCACCGCCAATCCTTGAGCCTGCCGAACATGATTTCGATCCGGTTGCGGTGTTAGTACCGGTGTTTGTCGTATTTTACGGTGGTCTGGCGCTGTAGGTCCGGGAATGCTGGCCCGTATCCCTTTGTCTTCCCATGCTTCTCTGAACCAGTCGGCGTCATAGCCCCGGCCCCCGAGCAACCACTCCACATTCGGCTAACTGCCCAGCCAAGCCCTCGCACCGATATCGTCGCTCACCTGTCAGGCGGTGACAACAAGCTGAGTGGTCGGCTCTGGCTGTCACGACACCATGCCTAGTGCTGATGCGGAAATATCGCGTATGGCGGCGACAGCGGCGCGCGTGTTGCCTTTTTCAGTGTCGATGTAGATGGCCATGACAAGCGCGTCACCTCCCGGAGACCAAAGCGCGGCTATGTCATTCGCGGCACCATTCGGTGTTGTCCCTGGCTTGTTGGCGACCACCCAGTCGCTCGATACAGCGGCGCGTATCCGATTTTTCGCGTTTTGTTCATTGCGCATCCATTTGGTGAGAAGGTCGGTGGAAGCAACGGACAGGACGCCTGAGGGCATTGTCATCTGTTGGAGGTTGTGGGCCATGGCCAGAGGCGTCGTGGTGTCCCGCTCGTCCCCGGGAATGTTAGAGTTGAGCGCCAGTTCAATACGATCCAACCGGCTTATGTCATCGCCCATTTCGCGGAAAAATGCGGTCACCGCCTTGGGGCCGCCGACGCGCGCAAGCAACAGATTTGCCGCCGTATTGTCACTGAATTCAACCGCCGCTTTGCACAGGGATCGAATGTCCATCTTGCCAGCACTGGCGTGGTCTTTGGTGACGGGGGATGTCGGCAGAAAACTCATGCCGTTGAAAGCCAGAGCTTCGTTCAGATCAAGTTCCCCATGGTCCGACCGCCAAAGACACAGGGCAGCCAAGGAGGCTTTGAATGTTGAGCACATCGCAAAACGTTCACCTGCGCGACGCTGATAGGCCTGCCCTGTCCCGAGGTTTTTGACATAGACTCCAATGCGCGCGGACAACTCACGTTCCATGCGGTCCATATAGCTGTCGGCGTCCGGCCTTGCCGTTGCATGGCTGCCCGAAAATGACAATGCGGCGGTTCCCAATACGAATTCTCTGCGTCTCAAGGGGGATCTCCATCTAGGCGACTGTCGGAACGAGGACCTAATCAGGCCCTAATCAGGCAAGGGGTAGACTTTTTCGAGCCCCGGATCACTCTGGATCGCCCCAGATGTCAAGACCGCGGTCCCGCGAATGGCGCTCCAGCATTCCTTTCGGGTGGTGACATAGGTGCAGTAGGGGTTTTCCTGCCAATCGGCCAAAAAAGCCTCCTTGAGATCCGGACTGTTCTTCGCGAGTTCGGCACGTTTTGTAGAAGCGCCAAGCGCGACACCTGCGCCAAGAGCCGCCAAAAATACCATCTCTGCGCCATAATACGCATCACCCCCAAGGAGACGAAAACGATCTGCATCATGGCCATAAGCCACGAGAAGCGCGTTGTAAGAAATCGGGCTGTCGCCTTGGCCCCAATCGGCCATGTCCTTGACGCGATAGGCGGCATAGTTCTCTTCTCCGAGGTCCGCGATGAAGTCGTCCAGCATCGTTTCAGTCACACCGCGCAGCGGATCGACATAGACGACATGCGGCCCGCCGCTCCCTGCCCGAACAATCGCCACCGATCCGAATTCAGCCTCAGAAGCCTGAGCAATGAGATCATCCATCGGGTCGATACCGGATCGGAAAATGAGGTCACCGGCGCGCCAATCCCAGGCGGCTTCATCCCATTCACCGGCATGTGCTTGCAAAGCAAAAACGCATTGGAGCAGACAAGCTACGCCCGAGATGATTCGAACGCCACCTGTCCCAAGGTCGTTTGACACCTGCCTCAGCATCCACATCTTCTTCTTGCCTCTCAGCGCCACCGTTCCGTTCATCTCATTATCCGGTGATCTACCCGTCCCGTTCGTGTTGAGACACACCTTAGAAACAATGCGACGCCGCTGCCAGTCGCCGGAATCGGATAAGCGGGCATTTGCGCAGCCGCAGACCGGCCGAGATCACCATCTTTGAATACATCAACGGCTTCTACAATCCGCGCTGACGGCACTCAGCATTGGGCTGGAAAGGCCCCGTCGCTTTCGAACGGAAGGTGGCTTAAACGAGCACTTGGGGCGACAGATAAACGTGACAAGTCCATAAGAGAAAATCCGGGCGCAAACGCTGCGGGGATTGCCACATGCCCTGCTAAACATTCCTTTCAGGTGGCATATTTGGTCACGCCCCAGACCCGGGGCGATGTTACCCCACCTGACGCCCATGCGACCAGACGCCGCGAATGACCGGGGTGCCTTCGATCCGCGCGATACGGACCAGATCGGCGTGAAGCCCCTCCGCGATGCGGCCACGATCCATCAGACCCACGGCATTTGCCGGATTCGTTGTCACGGTGGCAATCGCGCGCGGGATGTCGTCCCACAGATCCGCCAAAAGAATGGCCGAGGACATCAGCGCCGAGGGCACATAGTCCGAGGACACCACATCCAACAGCCCGCGCTCGGCCAGATCATGGGCGGCGACATTGCCGGAATGCGAGCCGCCGCGAATGAGGTTCGGCGCGCCCATCATCACCGCGATACCGTGCAATTTACAGGCCTGTGCGGCCTCCACCGTGGTCGGAAATTCTGCCACCCGCACGCCATGCTGGCGCGACACCTCAACATGATCCGCTGTGGTGTCGTCATGCGAGGCCAAAACCGCACCGTATCGGTTTGCCTCGGCCACGGCGACCTCTTCGTGACGCGCGCCATAGGTGTCGCGCAGCTCCAAAAGATGGCTGACATGCTCTTCGAATTGCGTATCGGACATGCCGCGTTTTTTCTGCACATAGTCTTTGAGTTTGGAAATGTCGCGAAACTGCCGTTGCCCCGGTGTGTGGTCCATCAAAGACACAAGACCGATGCGATCCTCGGGGCCGAACTCGGCCATTTCCGCCTCAAGCGTTTCCGAACACACCTCGGCACGTAGATGCAGGAAGTGGCTGATTTTCAAAGCGTTCTGATTGCGCAGCATCATCAGTTCACGTGACAGGGAGCGTGCGTATTTGGCATAGCCCCCCGCATCCCCGGCCCGAATGATGGAGCCCACCCGCATTGCATCAAACACCGTGGTGATACCAACCGAGGCCAGTTCGGCGTCATGGGCGATGATCGCCGCCTTATGCGGCCAATCGACTTTGGGACGCGGTTCGATGTGGCGTTCTAGGTTGTCGGTATGCAACTCGATCAGCCCCGGAATGATCAAATCCCCTGCCACATCAACGGCGCCGGGTACAGAACTGCCGCCCGTGCTCACATCGGCGATTTTGCCCCCTTCCACGCGTAGAGTGCCTTGGATAACCTCGGTCTCAAGTACAATTCGGGCATTGGTCAGCGTAAAATCAGTCATCGTGTCGTCCTGTTGAGAGACGCAGGGTTTGCCCGATCAATGTCACAGAGGTGTGACACAAGAGGGCTAAGGACTGCGCCATGGGGGATTTTGACATGGAAAAGTTTAAAAGATACGCGATCTATTACGCCCCCGAACCGGGGGCCTTGGCGGATTTCGCCGCGGCTTGGTTGGGCTGGGACCCGGTTTTGGGTGTGGTCGTTGCACACCCGGATCTGCCCGGCCTGCCTTGCCCCGTGGCACAGATCACCGAGGCCCCGCGCAAATACGGGTTTCACGGC
>CENL01019305.1_pt1 | contig 15434 bp, 14 predicted proteins | sample 530221 | NCBI WGS metagenome assembly CENL01 (sample SAMEA2619791, study PRJEB7988) | marine metagenome | isolation source: saline water (ENVO:00002010), including
CCAAAAGGTCCCACTAAACTCTGGTACGCCATGTAGCGGCGTTAACCATTGTTCATGTACTATCTGTGGTGGTTTTGGCGTCAAAGTTTAGAGAGCACGGGCTAAATCCATGGATAGTAACGAAGAAGTTTTCGGTCCTGGCGCGGATGGATATTTGTTTCAGTCATTCTCGTCGGTGGTTTGTTGAACGTTGTGGCGCACTACAGAAAACCTGTGAAGCATTTGAGCCTGAGCCCAGGCGACGCGGGCGATTCATCTATTGTCGGGGTGCGCGTCCGCATCGACGCGATTGACGGTAGGCTTCAAGTGACCGCCATTTTTTGGGATAGGCACGCCTTTTTGATTTTGGTCAAAGAATAGATGTAAAATTGTGGTAGTCTTTAGAAGATGCGAGAATTCGATGCCTATTCATTCACGGAAATCGGATTACACGCAAATGAGCATATGCTCAGATTGAACGGGTGTCCGAACAGCCAATGAAGCAGTCTTTCATCTCCTGTATTCTCGCAGTCTTGTTTGCTGTGGCATTGGTACCACAAGTGAATTCTATGCCTATGGGTGATGACGTGGGCACATCCGAAGCAGAATTCGACTGTATGGATTGCGAAGACTGTGACGAAAATCAAGTTCTGCCCGATTGTGAAAAAACGTGTCAGGCTGTTTGTGGATTAGCGCTAAATCTCACCGTTTTGACACAGCGTCTCCAGCTTCCTTCGTCATTTGGACCCGAGCAATATGGCCCAATGACCCCTAAAATCGCTACAGCTGCATTACCTGCTTTCGATCTGCCTCCACCACGAGCCTGAGCTGCGCTGCGTTCCTTTTTAACGCGGATTAACGGTCATTGGTACGTGCTAGCGCGCCAATGCTTGATCGCGCTCAGACTCGTGAGAAAAACATGCGAAAATTTAGTAGTGCGGGAGCTTTTGCTCTCGCGGTGTTGTGGGCGAATCCCTCGCTCGCCAATGCCGATCCACTCAGCCTTTCCGAAGCAATCCGTCTCGCCGTAACAGCGGAAGACCCGCAATTGCTCAGCTTGGTCGAAAAAACAGCGGCCTTGGAAGATCAAGCCATTGCAGATGCGCAGCTTGAGGACCCAACGATATCTGGCGGGATTGCCAACCTCTCAACCGATACTTTCCGCTTCTCTCAGGAGAATATGACGCAGGCTCAAGTTGGCATTCGCCAGGTCTTTCCTGCTGGACGGACACTCTCGTTGCGCGGCGGTCGCCGACAAGCAGAGGCTGGCGTGATGCGAGCCCGAAAGGAACTTGCCTTACGAGAAATTAGTCTGGCCGTGCGGACCGCTTGGTTTGATGGATTCTATTGGACGAGCGCGCAAAAGAGCGTCCTAGCAAGCAAGCGCGCGGTGAACGAAATGATTCAGGCGCTTCACGCGTCTTTTTCAACCGGTGTCCTAACCACCCAGCATATTTTGCGTGCAGAACTCGAGTTATCACTTCTGGATGATCAACTGACGGACTTCCTGCGCCGGGAAGAGTTGGCGCGGGCTGAATTGGAACGCTTTCTAGGTGTAGATGCGTTGAGACCGCTTAGTAGCAATCTACCTGATCTCTCAGACCCACCAAGCATTGCAGAAATGGAAGAGGCGCTTGTTCAGCACCCCGCTGTGCTGATCGCTGATGCGGTGATCGAAGTTGGTGATGCGGATGTAGGGCTCGCAGAACAAGCCTACAAACCCTCGTGGGCTCTTGAGGGGAAATACGGCGCACGTGGGGGAAGCAGGTCAGACTTGGCAAGTATTGGTGTCACGTTATCGATACCGCTTTTCGCTGCCGACAGGCAAGACCGCCGATTGTCAGCGGCAGTAAGACAAAGAGGTGCCGCTCAATTGGATCGGTCGGCAACCCTTTTGGACTTGCGTCGAGATTTGGAGCGAGCGACTACAGATTGGAGTTTGTTAGGGGAGCGCGTCCAGCTTTATAGCGACGCCGTCATTGAGCGGGCAAGGGAGACGGCGAACGCGTCAATTTCAACATACGCCAGCGGACGTACGGATTTCCCCGAACTCATTCGCAGTCAACTCGCGCAGCTTGACGCTGAATTGAAACGTATGGAGTTGCGCACCGAGCGTGGCAAAGCTTGGGCGAAACTCAACTATTTGGTAGGGGAAGTTCAATGAGCAGAATTCAAATTTCGATATTGGGGCTCCTGCTATTTGTAGCTGGATTTCTTGGGTATTCGCTTGCCAGTTTTTCTATAGGTGAAACGAGCATGGAAACAGACGGCAGATCGACCGAAGAGCGGGTTGTGGCCTATTGGCAAGCGCCTATGGACCCCAATTACCGGCGCGATGGGCCTGGCAAGTCGCCCATGGGAATGGACCTGATCCCGATTTACGCTGACGGGGGAGGTGATGCCAGTGACGACGGGCCAGCGCTTAGGATAAACCCGGCGGTGATCAACAACATTGGTGTCCGTACAGAAGTCGTAATACGCACCGATATCTCTAGAAACATCCAGACTGTAGGGAGCGTCATGATGGACGATGAGCGACGATCCGATATTCATGTTCGCTCCGAAGGATGGATTGAGAAATTGGCAATTGAAACCGAAGGAGAGATAGTGGCGGAAGGCGATCTTCTGTTTCAGATTTACTCACCAAATCTGGTCGCTGCCCAATCTGAATATCTTCAGGCGTTACGGTTGAACCATCGTGCTCTCATAGTTGCCGGTCAGGATAGACTGCTAGCGCTGGGTATGACGTCGGATCAAGTTGACAAGTTGCGCTCTTCTGGAACTGCCGCGCATTTGATTGACGTTTTTACGACCCAGCCGGGCGTTGTAATGGAACTAAATGTTCGCGAGGGTATGTTTGTTCGTCCATCCGACACGACAATGAGCTTAGCTGACCTGTCCGAGGTTTGGGTTCTAGCAGATGTATTCGAGACCGAAGCTGGTTGGGTTGAACCAGGTCAGAGCGCCGAAATGATGCTTCCCGCGTTTCCCGGAAAAACCTGGACTGGGCGGGTTGAATATGTCTACCCCACGGTGGAGGCGAATACGCGCACGGTTCGTGTGCGCATGAGGTTCCCAAATACAGATGGCCGGTTGAAGCCAAATATGTACGCCAATCTATCAATTGAAGCAGCCACAGAAACGGGTGTTGTGGTTGTACCCGAACAGGCGCTAATCAGGGCGTCATCTGGGGATAGGGTCATCTTAGCGCTAGGGAAGGGGCGTTTCCGTCCCGCCAGAGTTGTCCCTGGCATCGAAAGCGGTGGCCAGGTACAGATCCTTGAAGGAGTGACGGTCGGTGAACGGGTTGTTACGTCTAGCCAGTTTTTGATCGACTCAGAAGCTAGCCTGGATGCGGCTCTTTTGCGCTTGACGACATCGGATGTACACGGAGCTCATCAATGATTGAAGCGCTTATCCGCTGGTCAATTGCCAATCGATTTTTGATTGTTGTCGCTGGCTTGTTTTTGGCTGGAGCAGGGGTCCTTTCATTGCGGTCCACGCCTTTGGATGCCATTCCTGATCTTTCAGATGTTCAGGTGATCATCAAAACAAGCTATCCGGGACAAGCGCCGCAGGTAGTCGAAGATCAGGTCACCTATCCTCTCACTACAGCAATGCTCGCTGTTCCCGGTGCCGTGACCGTGCGGGGTTATTCCTTCTTCAATGATTCTTTCGTCTACATTATTTTCGAAGATGGCACCGACCTTTATTGGGCTCGATCGCGCGTTTTGGAGTATCTCAGCCAGATAGCTCCCCAATTGCCGACCTCTGCCAAACCAGCTCTCGGGCCTGACGCTACTGGTGTGGGGTGGGTGTTTCAATATGCCCTTGTTGATCGAACTGGCTCGCATGATTTGTCTCAACTGAGAAGCTTGCAAGACTGGTTCCTAAAATTCGAACTGCAAACTGTCGAAGGTGTTTCCGAAGTTGCAACGATCGGCGGCATGATCCAGCAATATCAAGTGGTTGTTGATCCCGATCGCCTCCGCGCGTACGAACTGCCATTGGCGCAGGTGAGACGTGCGATCGAGAGAGGCAATCAGGAAACTGGGGGCCGGGTCATCGAGATGGCCGAGGCTGAATACATGGTTCGTGCCAGCGGCTATGTAAGTTCAGCTGAAGACCTTGAGAGCATTCCGCTGAAGGTGACTGATCTGGGCATCCCGGTTCTTTTGCGCGACGTGGCAAGCATTCGTCTAGGTCCTGAACTCCGCCGAGGGATAGGGGAATTGAATGGCGAAGGCGAAGCTGTCGGCGGCGTTATCGTCATGCGTTCGGGCGAAAATGCGATGGCCACGATTGAAAGAGTTAAGGAAAAACTGGCGATACTTGCTAAGGGTTTGCCAGAAGGCGTGGAAGTCGTCACGACCTATGACCGGTCGAGTTTGATCGAGCGAGCAATAGAAACGCTACAAGGAAAACTGATTGAAGAATTTTTCATCGTTGCATTGGTTTGTGCATTGTTTCTCTTCCACCTGCGCTCTGCACTTGTCGTTGCGCTAAGTCTACCGCTTGGTGTGCTCGCCGCGTTTATCGTTATGAACTCGCAGGGGATCAATGCAAACATTATGTCGCTTGGTGGTATTGCTATTGCTGTTGGCGCCATGGTCGATGCGACCATCGTCATGATTGAAAATGTTCATACACGATTGGAAGAAAAGGATGTGGAGGGAGAAGAGCGCTGGCGCATTGTCGCAGATGCCTGCGTCGAAGTCGGCCCCGCATTGTTTTTCTCACTGCTCATCATCACGTTGAGCTTCACGCCCATTTTTGCATTGGAAGCGCAGGAGGGGCGGATGTTCCAACCTCTCGCCTTCACCAAAACATACGCGATGGCCGCCGCGACGGCGCTTTCGGTGACGGTGGTACCTGTTTTAATTGGCCTACTCGTTCGCGGGAAGATTGCGCCTGAGCATCAAAATCCTGTCAACCGTGTTCTGGCCGCCGGGTACGGACCCGTCCTGAAATTGGCGCTGCGGCGCCCATGGACGACGCTTCTGATCGCTGGACTTGTCATGTTAAGTACGATCCTTCCAACGACACAGTTGGGAGGTGAGTTTATGCCGGATCTGGATGAAGGCGATTTGCTCTATATGCCCAGCGCCTTTCCAGCCATCTCGGCGGGCAAGATGGCGCAAATTCTGCAACAGACAAACCGCCTTATTGCATCAGTGCCGGAAGTGGAAACGGTTTATGGGAAAGCCGGGAGAGCTGAGAGTGCGACCGACCCAGCACCCCTTTCAATGATTGAAACGACAATTCGTCTTAAACCACGGGATCAGTGGCGGGAGGGAATGACGATGGCGCGTTTAAAAGAAGAGCTGGACGCCCTGGTTCAGATCCCCAGCCTGACCAATGTCTGGATTATGCCAATCAAAAACCGGTTGGACATGCTGGCCACCGGCATCAAGACCCCTGTGGGCGTCAAAGTCTCCGGGCCAGACCTTACTGTTATCGGAGAAATTGGCCGCCGCATTGAGCAAGTTTTGCAACCTGTTCCTGGCACCAGCTCCGTTTACGCCGAACGTGTCACTGGTGGGCGGTTTATAGATATTGATGTCAATCGAGAAGCTGCCGCTCGTTTTGGGCTGAACATTTCAGATGTTCATGATGTAGTGCGCACGGCAATTGGCGGAATGACTATTGGAGAGAGTATTGAAGGGCTAGAGCGGTACCCGATCAATTTACGGTATCCGCGTGACACACGAAATTCACCTCAACAATTGCGTCTATTGCCGATCGTCACACCTGGCGGAGCTGAAATTCCGCTTGGACGTGTCGCTGACGTAAGAGTGGCTGAAGGTCCTGGGGTCATTAGAAGTGAAAATGCCAGGCTCAATGGTTGGGTGTATGTGGATATCGCAGGCCGCGATCTGGGGTCTTATGTCGATGAGGCACGACGCACAGTTAACGACCAAGTTGAGCTGCCTGCTGGCTATACAATTTCGTGGTCCGGACAGTATGAATACATGCAACGCGCGCAAGAACGGTTTGTATTGGTCGGCCCCGCCATGATTGTCATCATCATGTTGCTTCTCTTCCTAAATTTCAAAAACGCTACAGATGTCCTAATCATCATGGGGACATTACCCTTTGCGTTGGTGGGGGGAATCTGGCTGATGTGGATGCTTGATTTTAATATGTCTGTAGCCGTTGCAGTTGGCTTTATCGCACTAGCAGGTGTTGCGGTAGAGATCGGCGTCTTGATGGTTATGTATCTAAGACAGGAATTAGCAAACGCAGAGACCGAAGCCGCGAGTGTTGGACGCAGTATAACTGTTGAAGAGCTCCGTACTGCAATACGAAGAGGTGCGCTTCGGCGGCTACGACCGATAGTGATGACGTTTGCCGTTATCGTCGCTGGTTTGGCACCTATCATGTATGGCTCTGGAACAGGTGCGGAAGTTATGCGTCGTATCGCAGCGCCCATGGTTGGAGGAATGGTAAGCGCTACATTTCTTGCTCTCGTTGTAGTTCCTGCTGTGTATTTTCTTGTGCGTCAGCGAACGGTTGCTAAGGGGCCGCTCTAGTTAAAAGCACTAATACGAACCCACGTTGTCCGGACCATAGCCCGTTCGGCTAGAAGCTCTCTATGTGTCTTCTTCTTTTCTGGCAGGCCTTTTTGGAGTGCGATCTTCATCGCTGTTGTGATTGGATTTTGGTATGCGGGCGTTTGCGTTGGCGGTGGCCTGTTGGGAATAGCGTGCGTATGGATCGCGACACTCTGCCTAACTGAGTTTTGGACCGTTGTGCTTCTGGGGGCCCAATTCGTCGGTGCTATCTACTTTTGGAACGTGGGCTTGTAGGGCTCATTAAGAGCCAAGATGATAAAGGTCATCCACGATAGGGCAGTCAGGCGTATCGCCACGGGAGCATTGAGCAGCCATCACTTTGAGTGTGCGTTCCATCTTCTTGAGATCGGCAATTTTTTGTCGAACTTCTGTGAGGTGATCCATCGTCCTTACGTGAATTTCACCGCAAGTCATCTCATCACTATCAATAAGCGTTAGAAAGCCACAGACCTCTTTGAGACTGAACCCAAGTTCTCGGCTGCGTTTGATAAAGGCCAGCCGATTTAACTGCTCGCTATTGTAAAGTCTATGCCCCCCTTCGCTTCGCTTGGGCTTTGGCATGATTCCACTGCGCTCATAGTAGCGAATGGTTTCAATATTGACTCCAGTACGCCTGGATAGTTCACCGATTAAGAGTCCTCGCGAGGGTGTGATCTGGCTCATTCCTTTTTCTCTTGCACCTGTAGTTACTACAGGTTTTACGATACGCAGAACTTGAGAAATAGCTAGAGGAAAATGATGACGCATGTTTCGAAGAATGAAGTAGGACCCACCAGGGAAGGCAAACAAGGATTGTTGGCAGCTGGTGGAATATTCGGCGCGCTGGCCGCATCCAGTTGCTGCATTCTCCCGCTGGCGCTGACACTCTTTGGTGTAAGCGGTGCATGGATGGGCAGTCTTCGAGCGCTGGAACCCTACCAGCCGTATTTCATCGCTGGGGCAATAGGTGCCCTTGGTTATGGGTTTTTTCAAGTCTATTGGCAGCAGCAGGATGAGTGTGAAGAAGGAGAAGTGTGTGCACGCCCTCTCCCCAACCGTCTCGTGAAGACAGGGCTTTGGACTGGTGCCGGAATGGTGCTGATTGTTCTGAGTTTCCCCTACTGGTTTCCACTCATTGCAGACTACCTGCCTTAACGGAGAAAGGATCCACCTGTGAAAAGCTTACAAAATTTAACCCTCACCTTTGGTCTCTTGCTACTGGCAACGAACGCTCAGGCAGCTGACCAGACAGTGACCCTGTCTGTTGAGGGTATGACTTGCCAAACGTGTCCCTATCAGGTCAAGAGTGCGCTCAAAGGCGTTGAGGGAGTCCTGTCAGTGGAGGCTACCTTGGAGACCCGTGAAGCCATCGTAACGTACGACGATGAGATCACGACAATAGCAAGTCTGACGGAAGCCACAGAAAATGCTGGTTATCCCTCTGAACTAAAGGTCACAACACCATGACGGACACAGGCTGGCTCGCCACTGGCGTGATTGGCACGATCATCGTCGCGCTATGCTGTTTTACGCCCGTATTGTTATTTTGTTCGGCCTAGTGGGACTGTCTGCCGCTGTTGGCTACCTGGATTTTGTTTTGCTACCTGCACTCGCTTTTTTTGTCGGTCTAACGATGTTTGCGCTGTGGCGTCGTCGCTCTCAAGCCTAATAAGGAAATAGTAGTGGTGAAAAACTCTGAAAGAGATTTCGATCTTGCAGTAGTCGGCGCAGGGTCGGCAGGCTTTTCTGCCGCAATTACGGCTGCTGACGAAGGTGCAAGGGTTGCATTGATTGGTTATGGGACAATAGGTGGGACATGCGTTAATGTTGGCTGTGTTCCATCAAAGGCACTTATACGGGCTGCAGAAACTCTCCATGTTGCCCATGCTGCCGGCCGTTTTGACGGGATCAAGGCATCGGCGACAGTGACAGATTGGAATGCTGTCCAAAAACAAAAACAAGATTTGGTCGATGATCTTCGTGCCGCGAAATACAGCGACCTGCTATCAGCCTATACCTCAATTACATATATGGAAGGTGAAGCCTCTTATTCGGATCAAGGTGCGCTCATCGTCAATGGCACTACAATTGATGCTGAAAAAACAATCATTGCAACAGGGACACGCCCTGCGCTGCCATCAATCAAGGGTATTGATAACGTCCCATACCTTACTAGTACATCCGCTCTTGAGCTCGATAAGCTACCCAAATCTCTGCTTGTCATTGGGGCGGGATATATCGGCGTAGAAATTGCCCAGGTGTTCGCCCGTGCTGGTGTCGTTGTTACCATCATAAGCCGCCGCGGCCTGCTACCGGAAGCCGAGCCGGAAATTGGAGAAGCGCTGACGACGTATTTTGGCGATGAAGGCATAAATGTCATTAGCGGCATCTCTTATGAAAAGATTGAAGCTGAAGGCAAAACCGTCGTGCTGACGGTGCAAGATCAGGGGCAGACTCGAGAAATTTCAGCGGAAAAAGTTCTGATAGCAACAGGGCGAACGCCCAATATCGAAGGCCTTGAACTCCCACATGCCGGTATTGATGTTGCGTCCAACAATGGGATCAAAGTCGATGCACACATGTGCACGACACGTGAAGGTGTCTACGCGGTAGGCGATGTCACGGGGCAGGATCAATTCGTCTATATGGCAGCCTACGGCGCAAAAATTGCCGCCAAGAATGCACTTAATGGAAATTCTATTTCATATGACAGTTCAGTAATGCCCGCTGTTGTGTTCACTGATCCACAGGTCGCCAGTGTTGGTCTGACAGAAGCGCAAGCGCGCGATCAAGGGATCGAAGTGCGAACGTCTGTTTTGAGTCTTGACAATGTGCCGCGTGCGCTTGCCGCCCGTGATACGCGCGGAGTGATCAAGCTAGTCGCGGATGGAAAAACAAAAAGGCTACTTGGTGCACATATCCTCGCACCGGAAGGCTCCGACAGTATTCAAACAGCAGTTCTCGCGATCAAAACTGGTATGACCTATGAAGACCTCGGTGCCACCATCTTCCCATATTTAACGACAGTTGAGGGATTGAAATTGGCCGCCCAGACGTTTGACCTGGATGTAAAAAAACTCTCGTGTTGTGCTGGGTAATTGGCTCAACCGCACCCATCCAATTCAGACGATAAAAACAGGTACCTTTATGGCGACGACGGATCTCAATTTGAAAGATGCTGGATCATTGCCCCAACCGGGCCCAATCGGGCGACTTGTTAGATTAGGATTTGGCGCACTATGCCTTTTGTATGTCGCTGAGCTATGGGACATCAGGAACAATCCTACGGTATCAGGACAGATATCGTTTGTGCTTGGGAGCGGCCTCCCGTTTGGGCTGTATTTCCTGAACTATGTTGTGAACATTGGTTTCTCTCAATCATGGAAAAAAATGGCCCGCTGCGCTAAGCACACTGGCGCTTGTGGTTATGGTCTTTGTTTCCAAAGGTCTCATGGGCGAATTTGAAGGGCCCATACAATGGAACTGGCACCAGAGAGGCTGGCCTAATTTTACCTATAACCAAAGCGCTCTTCAGGAGTTTGAGGAACAATTCCTTTAGAGCTCCGGCGGCGGTTTGTCGTGCAAACTAAGGGGATGAAGTGCGTGGCTTCTCCTGACATATCTCAGAGGCTTCAGTGCTTGTGCGCCGAAGCATTGTTCGGAGCAGGCTGGGTCCGTAGGTAGAGCCACTCACCGACAAAAACAATCGTGAGGCCTGCTGTAGCGATCACCGCAATAAGTGGGTCTGACGCCAGCTTCAACCAGATGAACGCCCCAAGGATTGATACATCAAGAAAGATGGCGGTCAGAAGAACCGCTGCACGCGCTCCAATTTCATGACGCAGGTGACGGAAAACACCCCAATGAACGGCAACATCCATTACGAGATAAAAGATCGCACCCAGGGCTGCAATCCGGCTCAGATCGAAGAAGACGGTTAGCAAAATCGCGATGACAACCGTGTACACCAATAAATGGCTTCTTATCGGACCCGGCATGCCAAAGTGGCTATGTGGAATGAGTCTCATGTCTGTCAGCATGGTCAGCATCCGAGAGACAGCAAAGATACTCGCGATGAGACCTGATGCTGTAGCAACGATTGCCAGAATGACTGTGAACCAAAGCCCATAACTGCCGAGCACAGGCTTCGCCGCCTGCGCGAGCGCGAAGTCCTTTGCTTCTATGATCTGACTTAACGGTAAGCTGGCGTAGACAGCGAACGCTACCAGCATATAGATGATGAAACAGATGCCGATCGCATAGATAATTACCCACCCCAGGTTTTTGTGGGGGTCTACGAGCTCAGAGCCACTATTGGTGATGGTTGTGAAGCCCTTGTAAGCGAGAATTGCAAGCGCGAGCGCGGCAACAAAGCCTACAAACTTTGTTTCGGACACGCCCGACGGATCGGGCGGAGCAAAAATTCCACCTGCAGCCCATAGACTTGCGAGCGCGAATAGCGCAATGCCAACGACTTTCGCAGCAGCCATGATCAGCGAGAAGAGACCTACCGAGCGATTGCCTGAGATGTTTACAAAAAAGGCAAATATGATCAGCCCAACGCCGAGTGTAGGGACCAGGAATGAAGTTGCGGGGATGTCAAAAAGCTGAAGCGTATAGGTGCCAAAAGTTCGCGCAACGAGGCTTTCATTGATGACCATGGAAAGGGCCATAAGGATGGCACTCGCACCTGTGATCGTTCCCCGTCCGTATGCTTTCTCCAGATACATGGCAATTCCACCTGCAGATGGAAATGCATTGGACATCTTGATGTAGGAATAGGCGCTAAAGCCAGTAACGATGGCGGCGACAAAAAAGGCGAGAGGAAAGTACGGTCCAGCCAGCTCCGCTACCTGACCCGTCAGCGCGAAAATCCCGGCGCCGATCATGACGCCAGTCCCCATTGAAACAGCACTCGTCACAGACAAGCTGTTAGCCTCATACTCTGCTTTCACGACGGTGTCCTCCGACTATTGGTGTAGTTTTAGCGGCGCCGACAAGGCATTAAGAATGGGGCAATCGGGACGTTCGTCGCCCCTACAGCTCTCAACGAGCGTTGTTAGGACAGCGCGCATCGCCTGTAATTCTTCAATCTTGCAGTCAATTTCATCCCTGTGCTGTTGTGCCACTTTTTTGACTTCTGCGCTGGCACGATCGGGATCCTGATACAGTGCAAGGAGCGAGCGGCAACTCTCAATCGTAAAGCCCAGACTTCTTGCCCGCCCCAAAAAGTTGAGCATGTGAAGGTCGCGGGCGTCATAGACACGGTACCCGTTTTCAGAGCGGTGAGATGAAATGAGTCCGATATCTTCATAGTATCGGATCGTTTTCGGCGGTATGCCGACAAGTTCTGACGCTTCAGATATGTTCAAAGCTTGATCCTCCGCAGCCTAAGGGCATTTCCAATGACAGATACGGAAGATAGGCTCATAGCAGCGGCCGCTAAAATCGGCGAGAGCAGGACACCAAAGAAAGGATAAAGCAGACCTGCAGCAATTGGCACGCCGGCCGCGTTGTAGACAAACGCAAAAAATAGGTTCTGACGGATGTTGCGCATTGTGCCCGCCGCTAGGGTTTTTGCTCTGATTGCCCCAGTGAGGTCGCCCTTCACAAGGGTAATGCCGGCGCTTTCAACGGCAACATCGGCGCCTGTGCCCATGGCGATGCCGACATCCGCTGCCGCAAGTGCAGGTGCATCATTCACCCCGTCACCGGCCATCGCGACGACGCGGCCCTGCGCTCTGAGCTCAGTTACCAGAGCAGCTTTATCCTCCGGCATGACATCGGCGCGGATATCATCAATTTCCAGACGATCAGCGACGGCTTTTGCGGTTCGAGTGTTGTCGCCGGTCGCCATGATGACTTTCATGCCAAGTTTATGGAGGGATTGGATCGCCTCAGGCGTTGTTTCCTTGATTGGATCTTCAACAGCAACATAGCCCATCGCCAAGGGACCGTAGCAGAGATACATCACGGTTTGGCCCAGGGACTGGAGTGCCTCTGCCTTTTCTGAGAGGCTACCGATATCGATGTTTAGTGAGCGCATCAACTTCAGGTTGCCTAGCGCTACAGTGTGGCCCTCAATTTGGCCCGTGACCCCCATGCCCGTAATGGCGTTGAAGTCTTCTACTTTCGTTAGGCCCAGATCGCGTTCCTCTGCGCCATGCGTAATAGCGGTCGCTAACGGATGTTCGCTCCCTCTTTCGAGGCTTGCCGCGAGCTGCAGAACCCTGTTCGACGTATGCGGTGCAATCGCATACGCACCAGCCAACTGCGGTTTCCCCTCCGTCAGCGTGCCAGTCTTATCAACTATCAAAGTGTCTACAGTGCTGAACCGCTCAAGAGCTTCAGCATCTTTGATCAGGACGCCGTTCATCGCGCCCTTACCTGTCGAGACCATAATTGACATCGGTGTGGCAAGCCCCAAAGCGCACGGGCAGGCGATGATGAGAACGGAGACGGCTGCGACAAGACCGTAGATCGACGACGGCTCGGGCCCTAAAACAGACCAAACGACAAAGGCAATTGCGGCAATGAGGACAACCACAGGCACGAAATAACTGGCAACCTTGTCGGCAAGTCCTTGAATGGGCGCGCGGCTGCGTTGAGCCGAAGCAACCATATTGACAATTTGCGCAAGGAGCGTTTCGGATCCAACACGCTCAGCGACCATGATCAAAGAACCCGTCCCGTTGATGGTTCCACCTGTTAGGGGGTCGGCCTCAACTTTTTCAACCGGGATTGGTTCGCCCGTTAGCATGCTTTCGTCGACCGAGGACCGCCCATCAAGCACAGTGCCGTCGACAGGCACGGCTTCGCCAGGTCGTATGCGCAGGTGGTCACCTAATTTGACGTCATCCAGCGGAATCTCGGCCTCGCTGCCGTCGGCGCTCACCTTGCGTGCTGTTTTCGGCGAAAGGTTAAGAAGCGCTTTGATGGCGTCACCCGTTCTTTCCCGTGCACGCAGCTCCATGACTTGACCAAGCAGCACAAGAATGATGATGACTGCAGCTGCTTCAAAGTATACCGGCACCGTTCCGTCTGCGTGATGGAATGCGGGCGGGAAGAGCGAAGGCGAGACAGCGGCCACAATGCTGTAAAGATAGGCAGCGCCCGTTCCGAGTGAGATCAGTGTCCACATATTTGGCGAGCGGTTGACAACCGAACTCCATCCTCTCTTAAAGAAAGGTGCGGCGATCCAAACCATAATAGGCGTCGTCAGAATCATTTGGGTCCAGACGAACAGGGTAGGCCCCATAAGCTCCGACAGGGGGACGCCGAGATGGTTGCCCATTTCAAGAAAGAGAACGGCGAGAGCGAGTGGCGTGCCGATCCACATCCGCTGTGTGAAGTCCACCAGTTCTGGGTTGGGCCCGGTCTCCAGACTTGGCGCCATTGGTTCCAGCGCCATGCCACAAATAGGACAGTCACCGGGACCCACTTGGACGACCTCGGGATGCATGGGGCAGGTATACTCAGTACCTTCCGGCATTGGTTCAGGCGCGGGGCGATCACCAAGATATTTGTCGGGATCAGTGGTGAATTTTGTCTCGCATCCCGTGGAGCAAAAATAGAAGCGCTCACCTTGATGGTTTACCAGATGAGTGGCAGTTGCCCGATCCACAGTCATGCCGCACACCGGATCTTTTGCATCCACAAAATGACCTGGGTCAGCAGAAAAGCGTTCAGAGCACCGCACACTACAGAAAGAAAAAAGTCGTCCGTCGTGCTCTGAATGGTAATCAGGCGCTGAAGTGTCAACCTTCATGCCACACACCGGATCTCTCACGATATGGGCTTGGATTGAGGTTTCCTGTGTGTCCATTTGAGTGTTTTCCACCTGCAGAAATTCGGCATTAGGTCGAAAGATATTCCTTCCACCAACTGGAAGGTAAAGCGCTGTTCGCGCGAATCTTAGATTTTGTTGATCTTGACCTTCCTCCAACTGGAACCTGGAGAGTAATTGGCGAGCAATTTTGCTCGTAACAAAAGGAGAACATCATGAGTTCGCAGATATACCGTTACAGTGCGCTGCTAGGCGCAGCAGTAACTTCGTTGTTGAGCTTCGAAGCAGCGTTGGCGGGCGCTGGTCATACGGCAGGGTCGCATCACACCAGGGCGACATCTGATGCTGACGCCATACGGACGATCGAAGTGATCGCCACGGATAACGAGTTCTCGACAGACGAGATCCAAGTGAGCGCAGGAGAAACAGTCCGGTTTCTGATCCGCAATGAAGGTGAATTAGACCACGATTTCACTATCGGGGACGCAGACACCCAGGCAGCCCACAGAGCCGAGATGCAGGCAATGATGTCTGGTGCCTCAGATGGGCATGCCCACAAGCATCAAGCTCAGAATGCCGTGATGGTTGCCCCGGGTGAGACGACTGAACTTGTTTGGACGTTTGGCGAGGGGGAAAGGCTGGAGTTTGGCTGCAATGTGCCGGGCCACTTTGAGTCTGGAATGCGCGGCAAATTTGAACTTCAAAGCTGATGACTTGTGATTGATGTGTGTCATTTCCAACCAAAAAGTCTGCGCTTAGTCTGCGTGCAGATGACTAGCCAATCCTAGGCGGTATTCTAAATGATCCGTATCGTAGTGTTCGCCATCGTTATGAGTTTTCTGCTCCATCCAATCGGAGCGGCAGGCGCGGTTGCGCATATGCATGCGGATTCTGCGACACACGCAGAAGTGCAGCACTCATTTGGACAGGATCACGACTCGCGGATACTCGAGCAAAAAGATGGGCTGGTGAAGCATGACCATTCAGGTGGAGTGTGTTGTTCAACCAGCGGTATGTGTATTGCGATACTTATTGTGCAATCACAGGTGTGTCAGCCTTTAGCTCTAGATTGCGAAAAACACTCTGTTGTTCGCAGTCCGTCCGCCCATATCGTC
>CENL01014552.1_pt1 | contig 15423 bp, 8 predicted proteins | sample 530221 | NCBI WGS metagenome assembly CENL01 (sample SAMEA2619791, study PRJEB7988) | marine metagenome | isolation source: saline water (ENVO:00002010), including
AGGCAATACCGATGGGACATACGAAGGTGATGTGGTATATTTTGGTGGGACTACATCTATGACTGTCGGAAAAATATATCATTATAAATCTGATGGCACTTGGGAAGAAGCAGACGCAGACGCGGTTGCTACTTCTGATGGATTACTAGCGGTAGCTCTAGGGGCGGCATCAGATACTAACGGGATGCTTTTAAGGGGTATGGTTACTTTGAATCATGATCCTGGAGCTGTAGGAGATGTTCTTTTTCTTTCTACAACGTCTGGTCAAGCAACTGCTACAGCGCCATCAGGAAACAATGATATAGTGAGGGTAATAGGTTATTGTTTAGATGCTTCTAATGGTCAAATTTGGTTTAATCCAGACGGAACGTTTGTTGAAGTAACAGCGTAATGCCTACGATAAATGTAAATAGGCAAGGTGTTGGCACAGGTATTGCCAATGGTAATTTTAATACAGCCAGAACAAATGCAGCATCATCTGTCACAGATGGTATCACGGGTGAAGCTGATGTTCAATACTTTAATTCAGCCAGAACCAAAAGGTTTAAAAGAGTTTTTTTGCATTTTGATACAAGTGGAATAACTGGTACTTTAAGCGCAGCTCATATAGATATTAATGGGGGTAGTGCGACTGACGCAGACCCGAATGACACCATAATGATAAAAAGCACCGCTTTCGGCGGTGATGGTGGAACAGCCTTAGCTACTTCAGACCATTTTAGTTCTTTAGACTATAGCACAGCATATTCTGATGAGTTAACTACTTGGTCAACAGGTAATAATGAATATACTTTAACTGCTGCGGCTTTAGCTGATATAAAAAATAACGATCACTTTACTTTAGCCATAGTAGATAACGACAGCGACTATGCTAACTCATCTACTACATCAACTGCTGATATTACTATAGATTTTGATGTAACAATAACTTTAGATTATACTTTAGTTTCTGGTTATACGCATGATGTAAGTGGTGTAGCTGCCGCGAGTATAGGTAAAGTCAATACCGTTGCTACGGCTAGTATAGGAAAGATTAACAGCGTAGATTAATTAGTATATTTGTAGTATGGTATCTAAAAAGTTTTTTCTGTTTCGCAGAACAGATCCTATAGGGTCTAATAAAAGATTTTCTGATGGTGGGGGTGATATACCTATCTTAGGTATTCCTGCTGAACAGGTTGCTTTTATTACGGCTGGGAGAGGATCCGTTAATATAACTTTTAATGGGGCTGGGATGTATGAAGAAAACGAATTGTTTATTGGGGATTCTATAGAAAAGACTAATGTAACTATTTCATGTAAAGAGGGGAGTGAATTAAGATTAATTGAAAAAATTATCCTATTTGCGTCTAAAGATGATGGAAAAACTATAATGAGATTTGACGTTTTAGAGGAAAAAGCTGCTTTTTCTGATGTTATAATATCAAGTGTTACAGACCTTAATACTAAGATTAAATCTCAACCTACAGAAATGGTTTCTCAAAAAATAAGTGCAGGAGATCCAGCGACTAGATTTAGAAATATTGTTGGTGGAATTAACTTCGGTAGTAGGGATAATAAACCTTTCTTAGATTACAATCATGAGTTACTTACAGGTAGTGATGAAAGTACTATAACTTTGTGGAGAAACTCAGGTACAGGCTCGTCTGCATACAATCTTGCTCAACATGGTAGTGGAGGTAATGTAACAGTAGAAACGGACACTACAGCCGCTACTACAGGGTTAAGCAAAACATGTGCTCAGTTTGCTGTAGATACATTCTTAAACATCCCAGACGTTACAATAGAAGATGATTATACTATGTATTTCGTAATAGGTGATCCTGGGGAAGGTGCTAATTCTTTTGGTCAGTTGTTTGGGGATGATGCGGGGGAAACTTTAGGTTTTTCAAGTGAAGGTTATAATAGTCTTTTTACTATGAGGCATGACGGCTTAACAGGAAAGCCTTTTGAAGTAAATTCAGATACAGATGAAAGCGGTAGTATTAAATACAATTTCCCAGATAAATCAAAAAATACAGATATTGGGGGGAGGCAGTTTTGCTATGTTTTTGTCATAAGACGCGATAAGGATTTTAACGTATATTTACATAATCACGAAGGTGAGATTGTAGCTTTTGTCCCCGCTTTTACGGAGAAGAGCACAAGTAAAATTGTAACTAAAATTAAATCTAAACCCACCGATATAAGTAAAGGCATATACGAAAAGACAACTACCCCTATTACTTCTAAAATTACAGCAGGAACGACTGGTAGAACAGATGGAAATTTGTTACTTCAGCAGCTTGGTAGTTCAGGATCAAACACAACAAGTAGTTTTTCAGGGACTTTAGCAAGATTTGGTGTAATAAAAAGAGATATCGGGGATGGAGGTTCATCACAATTAGCAAAAAATTTGTACGAGTTGTACAAACCAATTTCATAATTTAATTTAATATATCATGACACAAAAAGTCAAAGCGGCTCCTGGACGCCCTAAAGCCCAGCCAAAAGTAGCTCAAGAAACTACATTAAAAGAACCCGTGTTAGAGTTCCAAGTAAAACCAGAATCTGTAAAAAAGCCTAAACGCAATATTAAGCGTAAAGAACAAATTTTACAGCACGCAGAATACGAAATCCCAAAGAATGCAGGTATTGTATATATGCTCCCACAAAAGGGTATTACAGTATATGATAGTGATAAAGACACTGTGCGTGAGATGCGCTACTGTCCTAATGAACCGTCTATTTGGGCTGACGAGCAAGGGGATAAAGCTCGTAAAGAAACAGTAGCATTTAGAGAAGGTAAGCTTTTCGTAGCTAAAGATAAGCCTAATTTACGCACGTTTATGGATTTACACCCTATGAATATATCAAATGGGGGAAAAATTTTTAGACAAGTAGATAAAAAGAAAGATGCAGAGATAGAACTAAAGAAAGAATTTGTTCTTTCAGAGGCTATCGGTATGGTAAGAGATAAAGACATTAATGAGCTTCTACCTATAGCATTGTATTTTGGGGTAAATATTAACACACCTGTATCTGAAATAAGGTACAATTTGCTTAATATAGCCAAAAAGAAGACTCAGGAGTTTATCGAATCTTTTGACTCCCCTCAAGTCCAAACCAGATCTACTGTGCAACAAGCAAAAGATTATCAAATAATTAACCTTAAATCAGATGGATGTTATTGGTTTGATTCAAATAGACTTATCGTTTCTACACCTGTAGGGCAAGATTCTATGGACGTTATGGTAAGATTTTGTCTTACCGAAAAAGGAGCTACTGTATTATCAACTTTAGAAGATAGGTTAGATAGATTAGGGTAGATATGTTCTAGCTTAACGAGAAGGCCGCCTCTATAGGGCGGCTTTTCTTTTTCGTATATTTGTGATATGGTTAGCGTACAACAAGTATATAACACATTAAAGGATCTTGCTAATAAAGACCAAAAAGGCTTTATTACACCTATGGTGTTTAATAATTTTGCGGGATTAGCTCAGCTTAACATCTATAATGAGATGTTTCAAGAGTTAGTTAAGGCAAGGCAATTGCAGCGTCAGAATTTTGATCCAGGTAGAGACAAGTCTGTACGCAAACAAATTCTTGAAGATTTATCTCCATTTATTGTGAGTGATCTTGAAATTACAGGGGAATCTGATAGTAATGTGTTTTTCAAGCCAGAAAATTTATCTAAAATTATTTCTATATCTTCTGCTGCTGGTAATAGACCTGATGGGGTTTATACTGCTTCTACAAAAAGACATGATAGAAAAGAGTTTGAATTAGTTTATGATGTGGAAAAAATAGATAGGATTCTTACAAGTAATCTATCTACCCCTACAGAAGATTTTCCTGTTGCTTTAATAACCGATGAAATCGAAGTGTTTCCAGATACACTTGATGATATCAGGATGACATATTACAGAAGGCCTGGATCTATTAATGCAGAAGGAGAGTCTACTGATGCTCTTCCAATATATAATGAAATTGTTATACAAAATGCTTCATTTTTTAATCCTACCGCCAGTTTGAATTTTATGTTACCTTCTAATTATGTTACAGAGCTGGTTATGGAAATAGCAAAATTAGTAGGGGTAAATTTAAGAGATCCTAATGTTGTAGGGTTTGCCACTCAAGAAGAAGCATCTGAATAATGAGTATGAACAAAGTAAAACTTAGCCAAGTTATAAAAGATTTTATAATTACCTCTGATGGGGATGATTACGTTAACAACGTTTCAGATTATGCTATAAGAAATTTTGCTCTAAGAGGCATTAGAGAAATTGGTTTTGATTTAGGGAAGAAGATTAAGTCTATAAAAAGGACTATTGATACTACCAATGATACTATCGCTCTCCCAGATGATTTTGTTGATTTACTTAAAGTAGGTGTTGTTGGGGCTGACGGGGTTATACATGTGCTTAACCAAAACAAACATATAAACTACTCTAGACAAATACAACAAGATAGCGGTGCCGATACTACAGATACAGAAGATAGCAAAGGAGGTCCTTTAAATATTGAACAAAACGAAATACTAGATAGAGAACCATCTAAAAGCGCTACTACAGGCAGCACCACAGAGTCTGAAGACGCTGATTTCTATCTGTTTGAGAATTACCTTCACCAAGGCGGTTTAGGGCGCTTATACGGCGTCGGAGGAGGGTATGCGGTAGGAGAGTATAGGTTGAACCTAGATGAGGACAGAATAGAGCTTAAAATGGACGGACAGGGGTCTGAGGTAGTGTTAGAGTATATAGCTGATGAAGCTAGATCTACTGATCCTGAGGTTCACGTATATGCAGAGGAAGCTTTACGTAGCTATATGTACTATAAAGTGATAGAGAGAAAGTCTAGTGTTCCCGCTAATGAAAAAGCTAGAGCGAGGGCTGAGTACTATAATGAGAGAAGAAAAGCAAATGCTCGATTAAGCAACTTTACTAAAACAGAAGCATTAAGCACTATACGTAGAAACTTTAAGCAAGCGCCTAAGTACTAATGGCTATAGATAAAATCACACCCATCAGGCTTGATAAATCGTCTGACTTTAGGCTCGTACCTAAAACTAGCATGGTGGATGCTCTTAACATGCTTATTAGTGAAGACGAAACTGGAGGGGGAGACGATTCTACTGGAAATTTAGGGGTACTTAAGAATGTAAAAGGAAATTCACCTATATTATATCTTGCTGGTCATGGAATAGCAAATGGTAATTCTAAAATTATCGGTAGTGTTACAGATACTAAGCTTAAAATAGTATACTTCTTTGTTTGGCATGAAAATATTGCTGAACATGGTGTATGGGCTTACGACCCGTTAGGAAAACTACCCATCTCAGGGGATACAACGAGAAGGATAGTAAGAATACATAGGTCTGGTTTATATAACTTCCCAGAGCATGGGTTTGTAAAAGGAGATATTATATACACTTCTCAAACAAGGTTAGAAGATGAGGATATAAAGCCAGGTACAGAGAGAGATTTCGAAAAGGATACTATATTGTATTTTACAGATAATACTAACGAGCCACGTAAATTAAATGTATATTTGGCTATGTTAGGGGAGGATAGCAATTACTTGCCAGAAGAAAGAATAGACTTTATTACCGCTTGCCCTAAGACCCCTTTAACCCCTATTACTTTTGAGTTTAATTCTGATTCGTCAAGAACAACAAGTAATTTTAAATCAGGTCCAGGATTTCAATTTGCATACCAGTTTATTTCTAAAGACGGGGTAGAATCTGCTATATCACCTTATTCAGACATAGCTTTCTCCCCAGGTGTAATTAATCAAGGAACATTAACAAGTGTTGATCATAATGCTCATAATAGATGCGATCTTTCTATACCTAATGGAGGAAAAGAAATTGAAAGTGTTAGAATATTAGCTCGTCAATTTAACAACCCTGAGTTAGTGATTTTAGACGAAGTTTTAGATACAGAGTCTCAAGAAAACTGGAACTCTAACACGAGGGTGTATTCTTTTTACAATGACAGAATAGTTAAAGGTGTTAGTGCTAACGAAGTAAATAAACAGTTCGATAACCTACCTAGAAAAGCTCAGGCTCAAGCTGTAGTTGATAATAGGTTGATGTACGGGAATTATTTAGAGGGATTTGATAATGTAAAAACAGATTGCACCGCTGAGGTTACTTTTGAAGAAAGACCCCCTGAAGGGTTTGATTTTAAATTAAAATTAGTACCAGCTGTATCTCAAGTCCGTGACCCTGATGCAACAGAAAGCGGTACTGATTCACAAAAACTAGGTGTAAATAAATGCGCTGGGTATATAATAGATACTGAAGATGTTCCTGAGATTATTGGACCGAACACATTTATAACAATATCTCTTTCTATATCACCTGACAGAAACTTTCATATTTACAACGCAGAAAATTCATATCATCAATCTAGACATAGAGGTGGATTTGCCGTTAATGAAGAAGAAAATATAAATTATAGTAATACAGGAACAGCTATTAATGCTTCTGGAACTTACGGGATAAATAACCCTTATGATCAAAACGGATTATACGGTCATCAAAATAGATATCACTCAGGAGAAAAATGGTTAGAGGAAACGCTATCAGATGATGATGGGAATTTAATTGCTACTCAAAGCATAAATGGTGATGATCTGTTATGGGGTATTCCTTATTCAGGAGATAATTTTGGGGTGACTTCAAGCAACGGAGAAGCTAATGATCAGGTTAAATGGAAAACAGTATTAGGAGAAAGTCTTGTTGGGACGGAATCTGTTGTTACTTATGGGACTAGTGCTGGAAATCCTTTAATTTTAAGTGGGAGAAGTGCGACAGAAGGTGAATATAATATGACCTTTTCTTGCTCTTTCATGTTTGGGGCTAATGGGGTTGGGGCAAATGGCAACGGAAAAGAAGCTATATCTAATATAGTGAGCACTCTTTTAACTGGGGGAGAGGATGATGTTACGTGGCAAGGTGGTGTTGAATCGGGGTTTCTATCTGATGTTACGGTACAGAATAAGCATCCTCATGTAATAGACTTAGGTATACAAAACTTTGATATAATTGATAAAACCGACCCTGAAAATAACCTTGTTACAGGGGTTGTTCAGGTGAGTGATACGTTTAATCCTTTCAAACCCCCAATAGGGCATTTTATAGTAAACAAAGCTACAGTAGAGTTTGCTTTTGAAAAAGATTTTAAATACAATAGCTTTGATTCTAACAATGGAATGATAAGGCTTGTTGTTAATTCAATAGAAGGTGTAGAAACTGTAACTGTAGTTAAAAAAATATTTGCAGGAAGTCCTTGGATTGCTTTAACAAAAAATTATCTAGAAAACAACCCGACTGACACTTCTTTTTTTGAAGGGGTATATTTAGGTGGGTTAACAATGGGACCACTTACCGAGCAACCCGTAGAAAATGCTAGTTATTCAGACTTCAAGCTTTCCACTGTACAAGAGGGGATGTTTTTTGCAGAAGGTATTGCGGGGCATGATCTTTATTCTATTTTATCAGATAATGTTGCTACTAACTCAGCTTTACCTTTTTTAGGGTATTTAGATTTCCAGCAAAATGGTGATATTACAAATTTCTTTAATTTCAATAGAGAAAATGCTTTTATCCCTTATGCTCAGCAACTAATAGATGACGGTGTAAATCCTAACGACCTGCCATTAATAGGGAGTGCTGAGATTTTCCCTTTTTCTTTACTTGACGGAGAGGGTGGACCTGGAGGTGAATTACCTTACAGTATGCCTAATGACGATGTGAATTTCGGGGGATCAGACTATAGGTCTATGAGTTTATACCCTGGTAGCGGTCAAAATGTTAAGGTTGCTGGGCCTGTATTTACAGGAACAATAAACACAAGAACAATTAAACAATCAGGAGGTGGTATAAGTACTGATGAAAATGAAGTATTAACGAATCCAGCCAGAACCTCTTTACCTCTTTTACTAGGGCCAAGCGATATGGGGTTAGATTTTACATCTACAAATAATTTTGTTGCATATTCGTCACCTAATGAGGGTATATTTAACGGGCCTGTAGATCAGACGTTTTCTTTAAATTTTAGTAAGAAACACTCTTACATTGAGTTATTAGAACTTAATACAGATATTGGAGATATTTTAAATAATCAGGGTGGAAGAACTTTTAAAAGTAGCGCTAATCACGACTTTGGGATAATTTATTATGATGAGAGGGGGAGACATGGATTTGTTAATCACTTAACAACTGCATATGTTCCAGGCTATTCATCAGCAGAAAGAAATAGTCCAGTTCATGGTAAAAGTGTAATAACTTTATCTGTAAAGCACCAACCTCCATTGTGGGCTCACTCATGGAAAATAGCTTATACAAAAAATACTAGTGTACAAAACTTCATTCAATACTCCGCTGGAGGCGCATTTGTAGAAATTGAAAATGAAAGCAATTTAGTAAGTCAATCTAATATCTATGTTTCTTTAAATTATTTACAAGAATCTCCAATATCTTATGTAGGTGATTGGGGGGCAAGGACTCCAGAAGGTGGATTGAGTATGTTCAAGTATATACCAGGGGTAAATCAAAAACTTAGAATTATATCTTCATATGTAGATGAAGAAAATAGGATTTGGCCTACTAACTATGAATTTGATATTATAGATGTAGTTCTTTTAGGTGATAATGATGAAAATCCTCTGATAGCAACTGGTGAAGGTGAGACCAATCCTGAAAGATTAGGGGAATTTGTGGTATTAAAGAATAATCCTAACGCAGAAGGCTTTGATTACACAGCAGTAAACAACCTTACTATTAATAGATGGGAAAGTAATTGCATATTTGAAATATATACTCCATCAAAAAAGATGGACGATGAGGAAAGGTTCTATTACGAAATAGGTGAGACATATAACGTATATACTTCTTCTCAAATAGGAGGAAGTAATCAATTGTTCAGATTTCATACTCAAGAAGGATTTACAAATTCAACAGGACAAGATGCAACTAGCATTACATTAACAGAAGGAGATGTTTGGTGGAGAAAAGTTCCTGTAAATTTTAGAGATTACAATCAGGGTGAGTTCTTAGATTTAATTCAAGAGTCTGACTCATCTTCTAACTTTAAACCATATTACCTAGAAACAGAAGCTGCAACAGATTTATTTAAAGCGGACGCTACACTAATAGGTAGACCTAACGTTATATTAGAAGACGCTGTAGAAACAATAAGAGAAGCTAGTATAACATACTCAGGGAAAAGTAACCCGAATTCTAGTAAGATAAATTACTCATCTTTTAACTTAACTTTATTTAACTTTAAAGACTTACAAGAAGAGTTTGGGGATATAAACTATATGTGTAATATAGAGGGGGATGTATTTGTTATACAATCTGATAGATGTACCCTTGTCCCCGCGAGTAAAACTTTATTCTCTGATATCTCTGGAGTAGATACAGTAGCAGCATCTAAAAGTCCTTTAGGTCAAGAAAGAATTTATGCTGGTAGGGCTGGGTGTGATAATAACCCAGAGTCTGTAGCGCAAGTAGGAGCATTTGTATACTTCGCTCATAAAAACCTAGGGAAGGTTTATAGATTTAACCCTGCTAAGGGGGTGCAAGAGATTTCAGAACAAGGTATGGCTTCATACTTTAGGGATTTGTTTAAAGCAGCTTTAGATGCTTCTACCGAAGCTGGGGATTTTAGAAATTACGACGATGTAAGAGTAGTAGGAGGGTTCGATGGGGTAAACCAAGAGTATTTACTTACTGTTCTTTCTCCATTAACCTATGGGGTGATAGCTGGTACTGACGGAGGTGGTGGAGATGTTTCTGAAGGCGGAGGTGCTAGTACGGTAACAGTTAACTCTTTAGATCAACAGGTGTGGAATATCTTAGATGCGATAGTAAGCTCAGAAGATGATGAAGGTAACTCTGTGTACGATATTGAAGCCCTTCCTGAGGCTTTACAAGAGTTTTACAATGCTGGGGCAGGTAACCTTCTAAGTACTTTAGATGCTAACAGTGACGGGGTATTAAATCCAAACGAAGTAGTTTCTTCTAACGCTATACAACAAACCCTTGATGCTAACTTAAATTTAAACGAGATAATCAATTCGCTCCAAACACAGCTAGAGGATGCTAGTTTAAATCCTTTATTTGCTGCTATAGATGATGATAGTGTAGCTAATACACTAGAAGGAGTTGTAGGTTATATCGATAGCTTAGAGCTCTCAAGTTTAGCTTCGGATCAATTTATGAGTCATATCTCTAGCGTTACAGGCACTCTTACGAGTTTTATGGGGCAGCTTAGAGATAATTTTCAAAGTATTCAACCTTTTGGATTTGACCCAGCTCCAGGAATTTTCACCTTTTCAACAGGGGGTACTGCGTATTTCGGTGACGACCCTGCAACCTCCCCTGAAGCTTTTATGGAGGTTTATGGTCCTGATGGGGCTTTCCCTATGGTAAAAGCTTTAGAGAACGCTATGATTTTGAGTACTAAACTAACTCAATTGCAAACTTTAATAACTCAAGGTGCAGGTCGTGGAATACAATCTACTGAGGATCAGCCTATTTATAGTGCTGTCACGGGAGAAATTTCACCTGATTATAATGTTTTCGATGAATATGCAGATATACAGATTGGTGGGGACTTTTTCGAAGGTTTTAAAAGCAGTTTATATACTATAATGGCAAATAGTTTGAATGCTGTACCTCCTATTCCACTTGCAGATGGTGGAAGTAGCTTTACTAACCATCTTGCTGTGGCTCAAGATTTTATTAGTAACGTATTTGTTAATGCTGTAAGTAGTGATGCTTTAGCGAATATAACGGAACAGGATATCCCCCAAGCGATAGCAGATTCTTTAAATGCAACTTTCGCTCTTCAACTTACCCCAGAAGATCTTAACCCAGGAACTATAGGAATGATTGAAATGGCTTATTTAAGTGGAGACCCTGACTACGCCCCATCTTTCCCTAATCTTACTACTGAGATATTGATTCAAAATAGACCAGACATATTAAATGATATTTTAGCAGATAACCCGACTTTAATAAACAGCATAAGTAATTTTATGACTCAAAACAACCTAAATAGTCAACAGGAATTATATAGCTACTTATTAAGCTTGCAAACAACTTCTGATGATCTTGGTTTCTTGATAACAAATCTTAATAACGCTGGAGCTACACATCAAGGAGAGCCTTTAAGTAGTATTAATGATTTAACTGGATATATAGCTGTCTTAGCTATAGATAGCGTTAACTTAAACTTTATTCTTGGTTGGTTTAATGATAATTATTCTAATGAATATGAATATGCGCCGTTTGGAAACGTTGGAGATATACAAAGCTTTATATTTCAACTTACTAATCAAAATCAACTACCATTTATTTTAGAAGATTCGGGTATAAGTGTAAATCAACTTGATTCAATAATTGAACAACTTGATTTAGCAATCCCGCAAACTGCTAATGGATTAGACTTTAGTAAACTCTGGAGATTCGATAGTAATAGTGATGGTGAGATTGGAAGTGCCGACTTACTAGATTTCCTAATTGTGTATGGGGCAGCTAGAGATACTACTCTAGATGGTCTTCCATACCCAATTACAATATAATAATTAATTATGGGGCATTACACAGGAAAAACAATAGCGTTCTCACATAAAGGTGGATTTTGGAAGACAAGGTATAGCTATACCCCTACTTGCTATGCGTCTATAGATAACACGATGATATCTAATAATACAGCATTGGATAGTTCTTATTCAAATACTAGCGATATATTTTGGGAGCACGAAGTAAACGACATGCATAACAACTTTTATAACAGTCAGTATATGTCAGGGATAACGGTTATCTCTAATCAAGACCCTAGTGCTGTGAAGTTATTTAAAGCTTTATCTTTAGAAAGTAGTTCTAGAGCTTGGACTGGAGAAGTTAGCACTCATATTCATCAATCACCAGTCACTAATAACGAACTTCAGAGGGGGGATTTATTAAACTTTATTACTAAAGAAGGTACTCAGTATGTAAATATACCTAAGTCTCAGATTAATTCAACCAGTCATATAAGTTACGTATGCGAAATTTTAGATATAGGTGAAATAGGTGGTGAAGCTGAATCCCCAATTACAGCTCAAGCTATTTCGCAAAACGCTTCTATTCCTGAAATTGTTTCAGGTCAATACGGATGGGATGTATCCGTTGTAACTACCCCAAATTCCTCTTTTCCATGTGGATATGGAACGATAGCTTTGTTTTCTGATGTGTATAACATGCTTTACATGGTTGTCAATAGCAGTCAAGAAGGCTCAGAAGGAAGCTGGCGTTTTGTGGAGTTTGATCCCAATTCTACTACCACGGGTTCTTTCAATCCAGTTGGTGGTGGTGATTTTGGAATACCTATATCTCATCACGCATTATTTATACACACACTTAATAGTGATGGCACCTTAAAATTAGCTTACCGAGGAAATGAAGGGCAGTTTATTAGTATAGATGGTATTGCAAATCTTTTTACAGGTGGAGGTGGGATAAGTATACCAGATACTCTTGTACAATGGCAAAGAATACAATTATTTTCTGTTTCAGACCCACGGATTAACGGTGATCCTATGAGAGGTCATTACTTAAAGCTAGATTTATACAATTCTCAAATTCAACCAGTAGAGACATATGCTATAAATGTAGATTTTGAAAACACAAAATTAGACCATAGCAAACCTGCTATCAAGAAGACTAAAGCCACACCTACTAAAAAAGCTTCTCGTCGTTCAAAGTAACGGTTTTTTTTAGTATTTTTGTACAAACTGTAATAATACTATAAAGATATGAGTGATATGTCAGGAGATGATTGGACTGCTGCAGCTGGAGGGGTGGGGATGATGGCTGCAGGATTTGGAGATCTTTTCCTTGGGGATGAGATAGAAGATCAGAAAGCAAAAGCTGGGATAGCTCAAGGTGATATAGACCAATTCTATAAAGACTTCGAAGCGGGTAAGTTTGATGCCACTATGTCCCCTCAAATGCTTAAGTACTTTAGCATGGGGAGGCAAGGTACAGATCTTACCCCTGCTCTTGAGTCTCAAGCAACTACATTCGATTTTTTATCTCAAGATCCTAGAGGTTTTGCAGCTAATATCCCAGCTATGTCTGGTCAATATTCTAAATCTATGATGGATATTGCTAATAAAGATTTTGAGAGGGAGTTATCTATGATAGGACAAGAAGGTCAAGCTTATCAAGGTTTAAATCAAGCCAACTTAGACTTTCTAAGACAGATATATGGGGATAAGTTACAATCAGATCAATTAGCATATGCTACAGCTTTGCAAAATCAAGAAAAGATGGAGCAGGCAAAACGTATGGCCATCCCTAATATTATAATGGGTGGAGCTCAAACAGCGGGGGCATTGTACTCTGGCGGGGTGTTTGGTGATGGTAAAGACGGGATGAAGATACCAGAATATCAACAGGGTGGGGATGTTATGGCTCAAATTATGGCTGCTCAAGGGCAAGGAGGCGTACCTGCAAGACAAGACCTTCCAGGACCTGAGAGTCATGATACTAATCCAATAAGTATGGTTGCTCCAGACGGGAAAGTAGTGGGGGAAGCTACAGGAGGGGAGATAATTCTTAATGGTGAGCAGACAGAAAGTATAGAGCAAGCTGTAGAATTAGTAGATGATGTTATAAGAGCTGGGGAAGAACCTACAATGAATCAACTTATGGCTGTATATGAGGCTGTAAGTAAAACCCTTTCACAACCACAATTTCAAGATGAACCTCAACAAGGTGGTAATAAAGAACAAGAGATGATGAGGAGAATGGAAATGATGTTGGGTGGAGAACAAATGGCATAATGGCTAATTACAATTACGTAGCACCTACACAGTTTAAAAGCTATTCTGAATGGTACAGAGAGCGAAGAGCTGAAAATGAAGCAAGAAAGTTAGCTGCCCTTCAGCAACAGACGGGTTTAAATAAACAACGTCAGAAGTATCTAGACAAACTAGATAATGTTGATACTACGAACTGGGCAGAAGCTGATAGGATTGAATTTCGATACTGGAGAAACGAAGCTGATAGGCAAATACTTACAGACCCTAATCCGCCATATTCTGATATATCTGATTCTCTTATGGAGATGCAGACCAAAGGGGATCAGCACGCTAAAATTTATGAAAAAGGTCATTCGGAGTATATGACTCACCTAGGACCTAACGCTTTACCGTATTCTGGTAAGGTAGATTATGGTATGGAGGCTGATTATAGTGCAGATGATTTAAAAGCAAAAGACGATAGATTTAACTATTTAGGGTTGGAAGGTTATAATCCTAATACAAGGATTGGATTTTTTTCAAATCCTGAATACAACCCTACTGCAGAAGAAGGTACGCCAGGAAGCTATAAAACTTTAGCAGATCTTGCTATATCTCAACAACATCAAATCCAAACAGGACCAGATGGGAAAGCTTTTTATATGAAAGATGGTCAAAAGGTGTATGTTAGCGGTTCCTCTTTTGATTCGCCTGATCGAGGTAACGCAGGGATATATAACCCACCTATCGTAGCTTTAAATAGCGTAAGTCCTGAGATAGCGTATGATGAATATACAACCAACCTCGGTGGTAAACATTTTTCTAAAATAGCAAAAGGTATTAGAGATAAAGTTCGTAATGGTGAGATGGGTAGGGAAGAGGGAGAAGCTGTACTAAAACAAGATTTCTTACAGTATGTAGACCCAGAAGGATTTACACCTTCTGCGTCTTTATCCGCTTCAGCTGTGGAGCTTTGGGAGCAAGACACTCAAACCGATTATAACGGTGATGGTAATATCACTGAAGCTACAGCAATAACAGTAGATGCTGGAACTCCTTGGGAACATTACGTTAATCAAATGATTAAACATGCCAATATCTTTGAAACAGGTAGTGGTGATGATGGGGCTATGACTGCAACAGAAGCGCAAATAGCAGCTATACGTTCAAGAGGAACACTTCGTCCTGACACTCAATTCACTAGAGAGATGCAAGCTGAGGAATTTAACTGGGATATAGCTTTACGAGACACAACGGCAGATTTAAGTGAGATATTTGAAGAAGAAATTGTATACGAAAACGGAAGACCAAAAAAAGATATATTTCAAAATATAGTTACTACTAAGAAATTAAAAGAAAATAAACTTGATAAGGGGGCTAGGATAAATATGGGGGGAAATTTTATAAAATTTGATGGTGTATTTATAGATAATATAGAAGTATTCCCTAAAGAAAATATAATAATTGTGTACTCTACATCTGGTATAGAATATGGGGATCCTGGAGCTTTTGGACAAACAGGTAAACCCTCTGCTCCCTGGACATATCAAGATAGATATGGTGGTAAATCTGGTGTAGCCCCATTTATTATTATAGACTATGAAGGGGAAGAGGGAGAAGATTCAGATTCTTTACCAGATG
>CENL01000320.1_pt1 | contig 15219 bp, 16 predicted proteins | sample 530221 | NCBI WGS metagenome assembly CENL01 (sample SAMEA2619791, study PRJEB7988) | marine metagenome | isolation source: saline water (ENVO:00002010), including
TATTTATCTGCTGATATATGGGCAACTAAACAGTTATATGATAAGCAGATTAATTCTATAGAAAAATCTAATACAGGTATACGAAAAATTATAGAGTTTACAAATAGAATATCTATCACTCTAGCTAAGATATATCAGACAGGTTTTACAGTTGATGTAAAGTCATTAGACAAAGTTAAACAGGAGTTTCTAACAGAGAAGAATATAATATCAGAAAGTTTAAAAAAGAAAGTTAGGATACTGATGGGAGATATTCCTATTAACTTAAATAGTCCTGAACAAATGTCATGGGTTATATTTAGTAGAAAGCCTAACGATAAAGCATTGTGGGCAAATAGCTTTACACCATACATGAGTAGAGAAGATTTTAAAAAGACTGTTAAAGATAACTCAACTGTTGTACGTAAAGTTATAGCAAAGAAATGTCCTAAGTGTCATGGTTATGGAAAGATTAGAAAGACTAAAAAAGATGGAACACCTTTTGCTAGAGAAACAAAGTGTACACATTGTGATGCACAGGGTTATATATTTATGCCTACATCAGAGGTTGCAGGTTTAAAGTTTGCACCACCTACAGCTAAGTGGGTATCAGCAAATGGTTTTGGTGTAGGTAAAAATAATCTTGATATGGTACAAAGCATAGCTAAACAAAATAACATGTTAGATGCCGTAGACTTTTTAGGAGATTTAAAAAGATTGTCTGCATTAGAAACCTACCTTTCATCTTTTGTAGAGGGCATACAAGCACATATAAAAGAAGATGGATTATTGCATGTAAGATTACTGCAACATAGAACTGCTACAGGTAGATTTAGTGGAGCAGACCCTAACATGCAGAACATGCCTAGAGGTGGTACATTTCCTGTAAAGAAAGTATTTGTTTCTAGATGGGAAGGTGGCAAGATAATGGAAGCAGACTTTGCACAGTTAGAGTTTAGAACTGCTGCATATTTGTCACAGGATAAAACAGCAATGAAGGAGATAGAAGATGGTTTTGACGTACATAGTTACACTGCTAAAGTTATTACTGAAGGTGGTCAAAGTATTAGTAGGCAAGAAGCGAAAGCACACACCTTTGCACCACTCTACGGTGCGACAGGGTTTGGGAGAACAAGTGCAGAAGCAAAATACTACAAAGAATTTAACGAAAAGTATAAAGGAATCGCATCTTGGCATTCCAGATTGGCTAAGGAAGCTGTAACGACAGGCAAGATTTCTACACCTTCAGGAAGAGAGTTTGCCTTCCCTAAAGTAGAAAGATTAGCTAATGGTAAAGTTACATACTTTACACAAATTAAGAACTTTCCTGTACAGTCTTTTGCTACAGCAGATATTGTACCATTAATACTAATGGAGATAGACAAAAGACTTGACAGGTATAGGTCATGTGTGGTAAATACTGTACATGATTCAATAGTGGTAGATGTACATCCTGATGAAATTGATGAGATACTACATCTAATAAAGCAGACTAATAATCGTATGACTAATTTGGTTAATGATAAGTTTAATGTAGACTTAAATGTACCATTAATTTTAGAAGCTAAGATAGGAAATAATTGGCTTGACATGCAAGAAGTTGTATGATATAACTACGAACCGTTAAAAAAAAGGAGAAGTATATATGGTAAATGAAATATCAATTAAGAGTATAGACAATGACAATTATGCAATCATGGCAAAAGCTATGGGTGTAAGTTTAGATAAAGAAAGTGGTGGTTCTACTTCAGTAAAACTTCCTAGACTACGTATCGTAAACCAACCTATCATGAAAGATTCAAAGATAAATGGTAAGAAGGTTAAGGAAGAAATAATGGAAGCAGGTCACTTTGAACTAAAACTTCCTGATGATGAGAATGTATTCTATGGTAAGAACATAGAGATTAGACTCTTCATGCAAAGGTTTATGTATAAGAAGTGGATACCGTTTGCTAACAAGTATGAGAAGACAGTATTCTCTGACAATCTAAACATTGACCTAAAAGATACTATGGGTACATTTAATTTAGGTAGACCTCAAGGTTTTCAAAAAGATTGGAATAGCTTACCTGATACTACTAAAGATATAATTAAATCTGTAAAAAGAGTTAGAGGTATTTTTGGTAAAGTTAAATTTACAGGTAAGGTTGTAGATTCTTCATTAGAAGAGGTTGAGTCACAAGAAACACCATTTATTTGGGAGATACATAATGCTACAGGTTTTAAAAACATGGGTGTTCCTATCTCTACTTTAGCTAAGATGCAAAAGATACCTGTCAATCACTACATATCTGTAGCTACAGATGAACAGACTATACCTAGTGGTAATAGTTTTTATGTTCCTGTAGCATCACTTGACTTGACTAGGACTGCAGACATAACGGACAGTGACCAAATATTATTTACACAGTTCCAAGAGTTTGTAACTAACTATAATGGTTGGGTTGTCAGTGAATGGGATAAGTTTGTAGCATCTGAAGATATCTCTGACCAAGACAAAGATATTGTTAATGAGTTTGTAGATGTAGAGTTAGCAACAGATGCAAAGTAACAATCCCTTTGAGGTGCATAATATAAACTACTTGTCACCTAGCAGTATGAATACCTACATAAGCGACATGCCTATGTGGGTAGCTAGGTATCTGTTTGGTATTAAATCAGGTAGTGGAGCAGGAGCAGTCAGAGGTATTATTCAGGAAGCTGCACTAGCTGATAAATATAAAACAGGTAAGTTTGACTTTAGCACATTACAAATGAATTTTATGAATATGTGTGTAGAATTTAAACTTGATTTAGGTGATATTAAAGTAGAAAAAGAAAGGAATCTATTAAGAAACTTTGGTGAAGTTATTGATGAAAACTTTAAGTATAAAGATTTAAAAGACTATCAAGAAAGAGTTGAAGTGCAGTTTGAAGACATGCCTGTACCTGTCATGGGTTACATTGATTTTAGATTCAAAGATAAAATAGTAGACTTAAAAACAACAACAAGAATGCCATCACGACCTACAGAAGCACAGAAGAGACAGATGGCATTTTACTCTATGGCATATCCAAGTCACAGTATAGACTTGTTTTTTGCCACACACAAAGACTATAAAAAGTTTAAACTTACTAGTCTATCTGCATATAAAAAGCAATTAAAAAAAGTAGCTTTTAGTATACAGAAATTCTTGTCTATAAGTAATGACAAGCATGAGTTGGCTTCTTTAGTATATCCAAACTTTGATTCATGGACTTGGAGTAGTGGTCTAAAAAAAGAAGCAAAGAAAGTATGGGCAGACGTATAGTGTCAGCCTATAGTGCAACTCAAATAGCAAGGAAGAATGGGTATAGGAGTGGTTTAGAAGATATTGTTGCTACATATCTTAAAGAACATAAAATAAAATTCCTGTATGAGAAGATTAAGATTGAGTGGGAAGACCTTTCTTATCGCACCTATACCCCTGATTTTGTTTTAGATAACGGCATCATTATCGAAACTAAAGGTAGATTTATAGCATCAGATAGGAGAAAACATATTGCTATAAAGAAACAACATCCTAATTTAGATATAAGGTTTGTATTTACAAACAGTAGAACTAAGTTACGTAAGGGTGCTAAATCATCTTATGGTGAGTGGTGTATTAAATATGGTTTTAGATATTATGATAGAATAATACCTGAAGATTGGCTAAAGGAAAAGAGAAAGATAAAATATTCTAAATTTATACCTTTTCCAAATAAAAAAGTAAAAAGGAGTTAACGTATGGATGATATAAATACAGAAGATTTTACAATAGTGGTTAGCCCTGTTCTTTCAGAAGATGGAAAGAAGTGGACAGGTGGTTTATATACTAGCATATTATATAATAATCAAAGTGCTTTAAATAAAGAAGATAAAAAAGCCTTATATGGCATCTGTAAACTAATGTGTAATGCTGTATTGTTAAGTAATGTAGATGATGATTTTAGAGAACACCTAGAAGATTTTACAATTACTAATGACACAATACATGATTTAGAAGAAGAGTTTATAGATAATCATGATATTATACCACCCAATAAAAAGTACTTGCATAATGAGGGAGATAATGTTATAAAGATAAACTTTAAATCTAAAACGAAAGGAAATGCCTAATGACTAAACCAACAGTAAAAGAAATAATTGAATTTGAAAAAGACTCACCATCTGAAAATAATTACAAACAGATATTTGAAAAAGATATGCCTAAGATGGTAAACAGAGAACTTGTAGAAGACATGGTAAATCATCCACCACATTATAATCAACGTGGTATAGAATGTATTGATGCTATTGAAGCTGCTACAGATGAAGGTTTTGAATATTATCTACAGGGCAATATAATTAAGTACATGTGGAGATACCGATATAAAAATGGTATAGAAGATTTAGACAAAGCTAAATGGTATTTAGATAAATTAATAGAGATTAAAAATGACAATAAGAGTTAAAATATTTGCGACATTAAAACTAGACCCTGAAGAGTATGCTGTTCCTTCTGATGGAAGTGTTACAGAAGAGTTTGAAGAGTTAGTACAAGAAGTTATACACGATATAAATGGTGTAGAAATAAAGAACATTAGAGTAACACAAGAGGAGATATAATATGAATAATGCAGGAACACAACTACCAACAGACTATCAAAATTTTATAGCACTTTCTAGATATGCTAGATGGATACCTGAAGAAAACAGGAGAGAAGAATGGTCTGAAACTGTTGATAGATATTTAAATTACATGAGAAATCATCTTATTAAAAAACATAACTTTGATGAGAAGGTGTATTATGAACTTGAAGATAGATTGTTCCATCATATTACAAATTTAAATATAATGCCTAGTATGAGAGCATTGATGACTTCAGGTAAGGCACTTGATAAATGCCATGTAGCAGGATATAACTGTTCATACCTACCTGTCGATAGTCCTCGTGCATTTGATGAATGCATGTATATACTTATGTGTGGCACAGGTGTTGGCTTTTCTGTTGAGAGAGAAAACGTAGATAAACTTCCTATTGTCAATGAACACTTTGAAAAAAGTACAACTGTAATTAAGGTTGGAGATTCTCGTTCAGGTTGGTCAAGAGCATTGCGTGAGTTAATTGCAATGTTGTATGTTGGTCAGATTCCTACATTAGATGTTACAGAAGTAAGACCTGCAGGAGCAAGATTAAAAACATTTGGTGGTAGAGCATCAGGTCCTGAACCATTTGTAGATTTATATAGGTTTTGTATAAAGACTTTTCAACAATCTGCAGGTAGAAGATTGTATCCAATAGAATGTCACGACATAATGTGTAAGATTGGAGAGGTTGTAGTTGTAGGTGGTGTTAGACGTTCTGCTCTTATTAGTTTATCTAACTTAGGAGATGACCAAATGCGATATGCTAAGTCAGGTCAATGGTGGGAGAATGAAGGTCAACGTGCATTAGCTAATAATAGTGTAGCATACAAAGGTAAGATTAGTATGGAAACATTTATGCGTGAATGGTTGTCTCTTGTAGAAAGTAAGTCAGGAGAACGTGGTATCTTTAATCGTAAGTCTGCTGTCGAACAAGCAGGTAAAAATGGTAGAAGAGATACAAACTATGCATTTGGTTGTAATCCCTGTAGTGAGATTATATTAAGACCCTATCAGTTCTGTAACCTATCAGAGGTTGTTGTAAGGTCTGATGATACAGAGAAAACTCTTTTAGAAAAAGTAGAGATGGCTACAATATTAGGTACATTTCAATCTACTCTTACTGATTTCAAGTACTTACGGTCAATATGGAAAAAGAACACAGAAGAAGAAAGATTGCTTGGTGTATCACTAACAGGTATTATGGACAGTAAATTATTTAATGACTACAACACTATATTTTTAGAAGATGGTCAGCAAGTATTTGATGGTTCAAGAGTTGGTTCTATTCTTACAAAGTTAAAAAAGAAAGCTATTGAAACAAATAAAAAGTATGCAAAGATGTTAGGCATACCACAATCAACGGCTATCACATGTGTTAAGCCAAGTGGTACAGTGTCACAACTAGTAGATAGTGCAAGTGGTATTCATGCTAGACATAGTGCATATTATATTCGTACTGTACGTGGTGATAACAAAGACCCACTAACAGAATTTATGAAATCAGCAGGTATACCAAATGAACCTGATGTTATGAAGCCTGATAGCACTACAGTATTTAGCTTTCCAATGAAAGCACCTGAAGGAGCAACAACTAGAAATGATATGTCTGCCATAGACCAATTAAGATTATGGAAAACATATCAAGAGTATTGGTGTGAACATAAACCATCTGTTACTATTTCTGTAAAGGAAGATGAATGGATGGAAGTTGGAGCATGGGTATATAAAAACTTTGATGATATATCAGGAATTAGTTTCTTACCACATAGTGAACATACTTATGCACAAGCACCCTACCAAGAAATCACAGAAAAAGAGTATAAAAAACTTGACAAACTTATGCCTGATGTGATAGATTGGAAAAAACTGCAAGATTTTGAAAAAGAGGACAATACAACAGGGTCAAAAGAGTTGGCTTGTAGTGCTGGAGTTTGTGAAGTCGTTGATATTGAGTCCACATAATCAGGTAGTTTACCCTTCGGAGGTGGTGTTTTACCCCTCTGACGGTCTTTAAAACAACAAAAATTTTTTACGAAAGGAGAAATTTATGAAAAATGCAAGAAAAATAGACTTAGAGAACTATACCAAAGGTAATGCAAGGTTTGTTGATGATGAATGGTGGTATTATAGTAGTTCAGGCACATATAGAGAGAGAGTTGTAACTCATGCTCGTAAAAATACAAATCGTATGTTTGTAGGTGGTAAGTTTATACCTAAATATTCAGACTATAAAAACAGAATACTTAATCCACTTCATAAACCCGGTAATTATAAATCTCTTGATGATGCATATTCACATAATGAATTAGATGAAATGGCTAAAGATAAAAATGTTAAGGGTGAATTATACATAGCCACTAGACCTGAGTTTGAAAAAAAGGGTTGGTTTAAAATAGGGATGTCTGTAAACTCTGCTGAGAGTAGACTTAAAAATTATCAAACAGGTAGTCCTTTTCAAGACTACTATCTTGTTGATAAAAAAGCTGTAACAAATGTTGCAGATGAAGAAAGAAAAATGCACAGATATATAAAACAATTCTGTGATAAGAAAAGTAATGAGTGGTTTAAAATAGATAAGGATAGACTACTTGAATTGTTTAATCAAGAGGAAGGAGAATAACATATGAGAGAAATATTAATAGGTGCAGCTAGAACTTACTATGTGGGATTAATAAACAAGCACATATCAAATGTAGAAGTGTTACTTACAAATCCTACAGGTATAGGAGAACACCAAGACATACAAGATTCTATTGAAGTAGAACTTGGTAAAATAGCTGATTATAATGATAAGTTAGAAATGCTTATAAAGTATTTTACTAAACCTCAACAGACGGATGAACAGAAAGTGGAGAAAAAGAGTGCTTCAAAGTCGTAGGTTTGGATTAAAAAAATATGATGCACCTTTACGTATACAATTTGAAAAAGGTGTGCAGTGTTTTAGACAGGGTAAGGTTAGAAGTCCTTACCCTCTAAACACTATGCAGTATCGTGAGTGGCAGAGAGGTTTTAATTCTGCCTACACGAATAATTTAAAAAAGGTTAAGGGATATGAATTTAGAAGAAGAGGTACAAAAGTATATGGAAAATAAAAGTAAAAGCGTTATAACTGCTAGTGCTTATCAAGCAGAAGCAAAGAAAACTGCTATATTTCCTGCAGACAAAGCCCTAGAGTATTTATCTCTAGGGTTAGTCGGTGAAGCAGGTGAAGTAGCCAACAAGGTCAAAAAGATTATACGTGATAAAAAGATTGATGTAGATGTGGCAGGTGAGATTGGGGATGTGTTGTGGTACTGTGCTATGTTAGCTGATTATTTTGATGCTGACCTAGGTAAACTTATGGAAAACAATATAGATAAATTACAGTCTAGGAAGAAACGTGGTGTATTAGGTGGTAGTGGTGATAATAGGTAGTTTATTTAGCTAAACCTAGTCTACCACCTCTTGATTTCTTAACTAATATATTTCCTATGCCGTATGCTTGGTCTTCTTCGATTGTATTTCCATATAATGTTTTATATTCCTCGTTTGCGGCATCTCTTTTTATTTGACTTGTCTCATCCCACAATGCTTTATCTGTTTCTGTATAAGTAATTTGTTCACCTTTTAATACTCTTGCTTCAGTTTCTGTAACTATTCTATCCTTAGCTAATTGTTTAGCATTTTTTATTAAATATTTAGCTGTGTCTATAATTTCTTGTCTTCTAGCTTTATATCCTAATCTTTGATATTCTTCACTTTCTATAATACCCTCTAAAATTTGAGACATATTATAAGGACTATCCTCTCTAGCAAGTTCTCTACGAGTATATCTGTCAATTAAGTTATTAGGGTTTCTTCTATATATATTATAAGTAGATAAGTTTAACCTACCCATTTCTTCCTGTAAAGCATTTTTCTTTTTTCTTTTTCCTAAACCAAACAACTGTTTTTCTAAAGGATTAATTGCTTGTAAAGGACCTGTTTGAAATGCAGAAAAAGCAGGGTCATCATAACCTGCACCAAAACCATCTGTTAAAGGTATATCAGGTAAACTTCTAGTTGCTCTTGAGTACATGTAGTCTAGAAAGTTAACTTCTCCACCTTTCCTAGTTTCAGGAATCATTCTTGATTGTGGGTCAAACTGACTATACAAATCTTTTACAACAGATAAAGGTATCATATATGTATTTAATATGTCACCTATTGTTTCTCCAACTAATTTATTACCCTTAGATGCATTTCTATATAAATTATCTAAAATACTTAAACCAAGACCTACTCTAAAAGTAGAACCTAGTGTTGCCTGTAATCCATCTCTAACATAGTCACCTATTGTTGGTGGCAAAGTTCCTGTCATACCTCTGTATGCTATATCAGCCATTAACATAAAAGCAGAGAAAGGACCATACAAAGGTCTACCATCAATTATATTTCCATTATTATCTTTTATTTCATACCAATAGTTTGTATCACCCTGTTTCATTCTCCAAGCAAATGCAGTCGTAAGCATCAATGAACCTGTCATTCTTTTTCCTGCTTCTTTTTTCCATACATCAACAAATGTTTCAGTAGATTCTTTATTTACCACATCTTTTATTAATTTTAATTGTGAAAATATAGGTGCATGTTCTCCTATAAATTTTAACTGACTTGCAATAAATCTAGGAAAAGGGAGAACTGCAGATATGACAAAAGGTAAATCTCTTTGGTACTTAATAACACCCTTTGCAAAATTATTAAATGTTGTGTTTTCTCTAAACGAGTTTTGATAAGTAAATTCTAGTGCATCATCATATGCTTTTTGAAAAATTTCTTCAGGCAGTTCATCTAAAGCACCCTCTTCAATTATTTCTACTAATTCTTTTCCTGTTTTATCTTTAACACTTCTACTTAAAGATGATGCAAATACAGACTGCTTCCAAAAGTTGTCAGATGCAGAGTTAAGAACATTAAACTTTCTACCTATATCTGCTAAAACAGTATCGTTTTTCATGCCTATATCTATATCAGCATTTTGTCTAAATAATATAGCTGATTGCTCAGGGTATAACTCAGTATATAATTGTCTAACAACTTTAGCTTCTTGTTGATTAAACGTATATTTAGCTATGTCAAATGTTCCATCTAATAAATTTCTAGAATTAATTATATTATCGATTGCTCGTATACTAGCATCAACACCCACACGAAATCCTGCGTTTAAATTATTTCTAGCAGTAGTGGCAGGTTGAGATGTCATTAATCCTAATCTTAGTCTATCTAAATCCCTAAAAACACTATATATACCTTTATCATTTGACAATATTGCTTCAGCTTCTTCTCTTGAAACAGTAGATAATCCTGCTGTACGAAGAGCATCATAATCTTTTAATTGTTTGTTTACAGCATCCCTGTATTCTTTGGTAGGTATTCCAACAAATTTTCCACCTAAACTTCTTTTTAATGCACTTTGTGTGCCTAGTATTCTACCTGCATCTGATATTTCTGCTTTATAAATTAAAGAAAATTGGTCTAGTGTTATATTATGTTCTTTTATTATTTTAGTTATATCATCTGTAAGAACGTCACCACTAGCTATTGCCTTCTGTATTGTCGCAGTTATTCTTTCACCGGGTTTCATTTTTATCTTTTCTTGTACTCTAATAACAGCTGCAGCTATGTTTTCAAATACATGTTTAGGTAGACCTGCTATAAGTTCATCAGAGTCTGACAGATAGTGTCTTACTGCCCTTCCTTCTTTCACTTTATCTAGGTCTAATGCTTTTAACTTATCTTTTATCTCATTTATTTTTTCATCAGGTGTTTCTTTTAGTACTTTTTTAGATTTTTCATTTGCAAGATTTGCTTTTTCTAATGTTTTTAAATAATATTTTTCTTTTAATTCAGATGCTCTTGTAGCCCTTTTTGCACTTAACGCAGCAAATGGAACAGAAACTACACCTGCACCTATCGCAGAAGCAAGTCCTGTTGTTAATGCTCTTTCTCCTGTTAATTCCTCTTGATTTTCTGTTGTAACTCTAGTTCCTTCTTCAATCAAACCTTGACCTGCACCTATTGAACCTTCAACTGCCATAGCACGAGTTATACCTGATTTTAATGGCTGTTCAAAAGCCTGTTTAATAGTTCCAGCAAGTGCTTTTCTCAGTCCTAATCTTGCAGTTTGTGTACCTGCTACTGCTGCAGCTTTTCCTGTTCCACCTGTTATTATACCTAAATATGTTGATGGTGCAGTAGCTATGCCTTCAGCATAATCCAACATCATTTTCATAGATAAGTCTTCTCCCGGCATTCTATCATACACATCTATCAATCTACCAAAACTATTTTTATCATCTTCTTTTGCATTCTGTGCATATTCTAAGTCACGTAATGCAGTTATTTCATTTACGCTTGAGTAACGCATATGTTCCATAAACTCATCATACACTTCTTCTGCTGTGTTTAATTTTGTATTATTATTTCTTTTATATAGGAAATCGTAGGCATCAGATACGAAGCCATCGTCTTTTATGAGGTTTTCTTTATTTATTTCATCTTCTTCAAGATAATTATAATCTTTTAATTTTAACATAATTATGCTTTTGGTTTTCCACTTGGTAAATGTGTTTTTCCATAATCATCATTCCATTTATCATATTCATCTTTAGTAAAAAAACTTCTTGGTGGTCTAGGTTCTACATAACCTTTAGGTAAATTAAACCCTAATTCATTTTCAGGATACGATTGATTTAAATTAGGTTTAGGTTTATTTTTTTCTAAATAAGTGTTTACAATATTTTTAGAATCAACTACATTTTTGTTAAAAGGTTCACCCTGCAATATTTGCACTACTTCATCTGTTATAACATTAGGTAACAAACCACCTTGATTTAACTGGTTAAGCATTTCATCTAAAATTAAATCTTGTTTTTTTATTGGGCTTCCTTCCCTATAATCTTTTGTTTTTATTATTTCATCAATACTTTTATTAAAACTTTGTATAGTTTGTTTTCCTGATGCTAACTCATCTTCTATTTGTTGTTCTGTTTTAACTTCTCTACTATCTTTTGTTATATATCTGTCAGGGTCAGTAGCTAATTTATTTCCTAATATATTATTAGTTATCCCTTGTTTTATTTCTAACTGTGTTTTATTAGTATCTGTTTTAATAAAAGTATCAAAGTCATTTAATGCTTTATCAACAGCAGCTAATACTTTATTTTGAAGCTGTGCTTGTTCTTTAGAAAAAACAGGTTTATATTCTTGATTCGCACTATCATATTGATAAGTTAGTTCTACCCCTAGCTGTCTTGCTATAGAATCTGTAAAATCTCTTTTTAATTGAGACATTGTAATTTTTAAGCCTGTTTCTACAGGTAAACCTAATTTTATTTGTGCTGTTGGATACTCACCAAACTCTCTATCATCCATAGCTAATGCTTGTAACTCTGCTAAATCTTTACCTAGTACAGAACCATATGTATCTACTCTTTGTTTTATATAGTCTTTAGAACTAAATAAACCTATTTTTTCTGAAAGTGTTTCAGGTTGACTATCTATAAGAGCATCAGAGTATGTTGTACCTGATTTAACGTTTCCTAGTATTTCATCTAGATGTGTTTCTATAGTTTTATTAGTAGACTTATAATTTTCACCCATATTAACAATATCTGCAGGACTCCAACTAAGACCTTCAGTATTAAATCTTTCTAATGTTTTTGCTACTTCATCTCCTTTTCCTTGACCAAGCACTGCTGCTATTTGGTCTTTAGAAAGAAATTGATTATTATTGTTACCTATTTTTTGTAATCTATCTGCAATTTTGTTTAACTCTTTTCTTTTAGCCCTGTTTGTTTGCAAGTTAGTAATACCCATTTCTGTCCACAACTTAGCAGAGGTATTAAATAATTCTTTTACATCTTGTCTTTCTTGGTCTGCTTCTTCTTTTATAGCTTCAGCACCACCTGCTAAAAATGCACCAAAATTAAACCCCATCTTGAACTCTCCTCGCCATTAAACCTTTTGGTTCTTCTTTTTTTACTTCATCTATAGGTTCTTCTTTACCTATCATAATTTCATCTATAGATTTTACACTAGGTTCTAAATCCATAGTTGCTAATCTTACATCTATATCTTCAGGCATCTTTTCTTCAGGTTTTTCTTTATCTTCAACTGTGTATTCTATACCTGATTTTTCTGCTAACTGTATAAGTGTTTCAGCTATAACAGGGCTAATTAAAACACCTACGTCAATAGTATGTAGTCCTTCCATAACACCACCAAGTTGTATAACTTCTGTCAATGTTTCTACAGGCACACCCATTTCAAGTGCATTTATTATACCTGCACTATCTTCAGGGTCTGTTATTCTTGTAAAGTAATGTTTGATAGCCTGTTCAGGTGTATTAAACTGTGGTGGACTTTGCCAAGGTCTACTACCAAGTTCAGGTGTTAAAGACTCACCTGCTATAGGCATGTCTGTTAATATTTCTTTATTCATCATCATTATTAAAAGCCTTCTTTATACTTAAAACATAATCAGCAATAGAATCCATTTTATTTTTTATAGGATTTGATTTTGGCATATTTCTAACAAGTAAACCTTTTTTATTGTCTTTTGCAGGTTGCTCATAGCCACCCTCTTTTATATATCTAGTCATGTTTCTACATGCTACTTTTGAAGCACTTTGTTCCATAATATTATCCTATTCCAAATGCACCTTTTAGAAGTATAGGTAATACAACGCTTCCTATACTACTACTTGATTCATAATCACCTTTTATTTTAGCTGCATCTGTTGAAGCTGATGCATTTATTTGGGCTGCTGTTAAATCTTTTACACGTTCTCTTTCGTTTTCTGCACTCTTCCAAGCCCACTCCATAGTATCACCATAGTATTGCCATAAATTATTGTAAGCCTGATTACTTATACCTAATAAACTTTGAGCATTTATTTCATTAGCACGATTAAGTGCAGCAGTATCTGCAGTGGCAATCTGTCTTCTCCACTGTGCATTAGACTGTGCAATTACTGTTTGGTTTTGTGCATTAAATTGGTCACGTTGATTATTAAGTTCTGCATTAAATCTTTCTACTACATTAGATTGACCTGCATTAAACTGTTGCTGTGCATTTATTTGACTAGCATTGTATTGACCTGTTTGACTTGCTAGATTAGCAAAGAATTGGTCTACCTGATTTTGAGATGTTGCATTAAATTGTCTAGATGCGTTTGTTGCAGCTTGGTCTGTAAATAATGACTGCACCCTTTGTTGTGATTTAAATAATTCTGTTTGCTGTCTGTTACTTAAATTAGCCATGTCAAGCTGTAAGAAATTCTGTGCATTTTGTACACCTGCCTGTTGACGATTATTTAAGTTTGATAAATCCATATTAGCTAGAGCAGATGCTTCTGCTATAACCATAGCTTGTCTATTATTTAAATTAGCCATGTTAAGACTTTGTACAGCACGAGAGTTTTCTAATGCTATCTGCTGTTCAGCAGTAAAATTCATGTTAGCTATATCACCTATTTTAGATGCATTTTGCACTCTTGCTTGAAAGGCTTGGTCAAACTCTTGTCCAATAAATGTAGCACGTTGCTGTGCTGCTAACATTGCTCTTTGTTGTCTGTTACTTAAATTCTGTGCTTCAAACTGTGCTTGTGTCTGTGCATCTATTTGTGCAATCGGTAAAGCAGACTCCATTGCAGCTTGAACCATTGCCTGTCCTGCCATGCTAGATGCACCTAAACCTCGTCTAGCCATTTCAGTAGTTACATTTCTTAATGCACCTGCAGCCCAAGAAGGAGTATTACCACCTTCAAACTGTTGCATTAGACCTTCAAGTTGACCTGCTACAGTTGCCTTTTTAGTAGGTGTAGCTGTAGCTTCCTGTATTTGTTCTGTGTATTGTGAAGCTGTTTGTGCATTTGCAACACCTGCTACTAATTCACCTGCCTGTATCTGTCTTTGTACAGGATTAACCATTTGAGTAGCAGTACCCTGTGCAGCTTGTAATTCGGATACTGAACTTTTATCTAAAGTTTGAGGTGCTATTGTCTGTGTTACAGCACCTTGTTGTGCCTGTGTTGCATCAGTAACCTGTTGTACTTGACCTTGCACTTGCTGTTCTTGCATTTGTTGTGCAGGTGTTTTCTCTATACCCTGTGCAGTAGCTGTTGCAGCCATTGCTGTAGGTATTGCAACCTGTCCTGATACCTGACCAACTCCTGCACCAATATCTTGTCCTGTTGTCTGTTGCGTAGTAGCAGGTGCAATAACAGCACCTGTTGGTAATTTAGGTGTCTCTATCATTTCAGCAGACATGTCACCTACATTTTGACCTGTGTATTGTCCTGTTGGTACAGCACCACCTACTTGCATCTCAACATTTTCTTTTTCAGGTGTTGTGTCAAATGTTTGTATAGGTGGTGGTACATATGCACCTACACCCTTTTGTTCTTGTTTTTGTACAAACCCACCTTCTTGCATTTGCTGTACATTAGATTGTTTAGCAAACTTATCAGCTTCCTGCATAGCTAGAAGCATCTGTTGATACTCTTCAGGTGTCGTTGCAACTTTAGACATTTCCTGTTGCAGCTGTTGTAGTGCATTCATACTATTTATTTCCTATTAATATCTTATC
>CENL01054564.1_pt1 | contig 15187 bp, 14 predicted proteins | sample 530221 | NCBI WGS metagenome assembly CENL01 (sample SAMEA2619791, study PRJEB7988) | marine metagenome | isolation source: saline water (ENVO:00002010), including
AGCACCGCCCGGCGGGAGGTCATGCGGCCACTCCTTTGCCCAGGACATTCTCTGAGACAATGGTCCGCCAGTCATCGCGTTCAACCTGGCCGGGCTTCCGCTCGCCGAAAAACTGAATGAGCATTGCGCCATCGTTGTCATAGAGTTCAACCGAGGTCACATCTCCGTCGTCAGTCGGCTTGCGCACAACCCAGGCGTCAGTGACGAGGTCAGACCGCAAATGAAGATTGAAGCCATCATCAAGCACGTTGATCCATGGACCCTTTGGTTCAATTCGGGTAACCGGCCCAGTATGGATCTGGATGATGCCCTTGTTGCCCACAAAAGCCATGATGGGTGCGCCGCTAGCTGACGCCGCATGAAGCACCCGCTCGGCAGCATCGACCGGAGCGCGCTCTGCAAATCGCCCTTCCGCAAGGCGAAGCGCCTGCTGACGGCCCACTTTGTACTTCCGAAGCAGCGGGAAAAAATCGTGTGTGTCCTTCAATCCGCTCCAATGCGAAAGCAGCCCCTCTGCATCAATCTCGCCATCAGCACGATCTGGCGTATCAGCGGGCAGAGCAGCCACCTCAATAAGCGACTGCTGGTTTTCATGAACAAACTGGGCAATGAGTGCCTCGTAGGCAGCTTCATGGCTTTCTGCCCGCAGATAGACTTTGTGAACCGCAGTGCCGTCCGGCCCGAAGAACTGCAGACTGCGACGGGGTCCAGATCGCGTGTCTTCACTAACAGCAAACCCAAACGCCCAGTTCTTCAAAAACAAGCGAAGATCAATATCATGATTGAGCACAATGCCGCCATGCGCGCCAAAAGACATATTGGCGTACTCACCGACTTTCTCATGAACGACGCCGTGATTGCGTGTCAGGGCCATCACTTCACCCAGATCACCAAAGGCCGTAATCACCTCAGACCAGGGTCCAGTGAGACGGGTGGCAGTCTGACCGAGACCAGCACAAACCAACTCGCCTTCACTAATACCCAAGCGGTCCGCCAGATCGCGGGCGCGCACATTAGGCGTGGCCTCCCGTTCTTGTCTGATCTTCGCGTGCAGTTCTTCAACGGATGTCGTGATCATGTATCTTCCTTTCGGGTCACCAGTTGAGTGTGTAGGTAACATCGACAAGAACAGAGCGGCCTTCTTCAAACGTGTCAGACGACACCCGCTGATATTCTGCGTCGAACAAATTTTCCGCCGTCACGCCAAAACTAAAGCCGTCCAAAGGACCTGATACCGGACGCCAACGGGCATAGACTTCGTGAATTTGGTAACTGTCGCGATGTTCGCTGGTATCTGTTCCCTCGCTAAAGTCATCCGCAAAGGTGGACTGCCAGCCGACATAGGACGCGAATTCGGGCAGTTTCACACGAAGGTCCGCAGTGACTTGATCAGCCTGCTCTACTCCGACGGGCTGACCGGTCGCCGTATTCTCCGTTTCCATTGTCTGGCCTGAAAGAGAGAACCGAAACCGATCTGAGTCATAGCTGGTTTCCAACTCGAAGCCCGACAGTTCAGCATCGGCAATGTTCACAGACTGTGTCGTGCCCGCACACCCGAGCGGGTTTGCCGCAATAGAAACAAACGGAATACAGGTCACACCTGGAATAGATGTGTCGGCAGTTTGAATAACTTCCAGCGAAATGAAATTCTCGCCATCTGTTGAATAGTAGCCGCCTTTGGCCTGGAAGATGTCTCCATCGCTTAGCAGGTCCTCAAACTCGAACCCGAGGCCTGCTTCCCATGTGGTGGTGCTTTGCGCCTCCAACGCAGTGTTGGGAAGGAACGTGTTAAAACCAACCAGAGCAAATGTTGGAGAAAAAACGGGGAAGTGCGTGCCAATCGCAAACATCTCGTCCAGACGCGGCGCACGGAACGCATCGCCATAAGACCCGTAGGCAAAGGCCCACGGTGTCGGCGCAAACCGTGCGGTTACTTTCGGCGATACCTGACTGTCACTGGTTTGCGCGCCGGTCGTATCCTGACTGTCATATGTGTCGAAGCGCACGCCTGGGGTCAAAGAGAACTCACCATCGGCTAAGCCAAAAGGTGCAAACCAGGTGAAGGAGGTCTGGACAAAGGCACCAAAGAGGTCTTGATCCCCGGTGACGACACCACCACGAACACCGCCGCCCGTCGCACCAACCGCACTGTCCTTGGCAACCTCGAAACCAGCGGTAACGGCAAGCCCAATATTCTCTGAGAACATGAACCGACTGGTGTTAGACATTTCCAACCCAACCGTATCAAGTTCGCGCTTACTCAAAACACCAGCGCTCGTCCCAGTCAAAGGTGTTTCATCAACAGTGTTGGTATTGCTGTAGATGACAGCAGAGAAGTCGACGAGATCCTGACCGACTGGCTTGGAGGTAAAGCCGAGCGTAAAAGTCTCGCTGTCAATATCCTTATCGTTGAGTGTGCCAGTCGCCACCTGCCCGTTGCCCGGTTCGACGGCGTCATTTGAGAACCGCTGCCAGGACAGCCGAAGCGCCGTGTTGTCGCCAAGGTCGAATGTTCCCTTCACCAGACCGGAAATAATGTCGTCTTCGGAGGCGAGCTCTGTCCCGTTGCCAAGACGCACATCGTCAGACTGACGCGCGACAATTCCGGCAAAAATGTCCGCGCCTTCCATGGGCTTCGAATAGGCCTGCAATCGCTGTGCAAACTCGTCATTGCCACTGCGGTAACTCAGGCCAAAGCGTGTGCCATGCGTCTCCCCTTCACCCAGAAGGTCATCCGCAGTGAGCGTCCGCAACGCAATCACACCGCCCGTTCCGCCCGAGCCATAAAGCGCTGAACTTGACCCTCGAACGACCTCAAGCTCGCTTAGGAAGGACGGATCAATAAAGGCACGCCCGTCATGACCTGACACAAAATTCTGACGCGCACCATCTAGCGTCACAATAATGTCGGCGCCCGAGAAGCCTCGGATAGTTGGCACTTCACCGGTGCGTCGGGGACCACCAACAGCGGTAACACCCGGAATATCGTCGAACAGATCGCCAAGGTTAGACGGAATTTCTTCGGCTATTTCGTCAGCGCCTTTAACAGTCACCATTCCAGGAACAGCAAATGCCTCCATGGGTGTCCGTGTCGCCGTCACACTGATGGGCGCCACTCTGTCGCCCGCATCGTCCGCCATCGCACCGGTTGAGACCAATACCGCGGCACTACTGATAGCGATCGCGGAGACACCACCCAGAAGAGCCGTCCGGTTCGTTCTGCCTGCCAGGGCACGCTGTGCACGTCCGGTGCTCTCAAAAACCTTGTTCATCACCCCAAAAACCCCTGTAGCTATTTAGACCTATTTGCAACATCTAGAACCCTCAAGGTGTCCAGTCTCCCCCGTTACAAAGGGGTTCTTTCATTGTTGTTATTAAGAGTCAATATTAATTGCAAAAAAAATGCAAAAAGACCACCGACGGGCCGACCCGACATCAGCGGATGGAGGATTTGGAATGGCAGATTTTCGCGGGGACGCAGAACAAGGCGCCCGACATGCGTCCGGTCAAGACAGCCGACTGGGATTCAGGAATGACGTCAGACAGATCATCGCTTTTAAGGAAAATTTGGTAGCGGAGGAGAGACTTGAACTCCCGACACGCGGATTATGATTCCGCTGCTCTAACCAGCTGAGCTACTCCGCCCCAAAAGAGGCTTCCGCGCCAGAACTTCTGGAGGCCGCCCCAAAGCACCTCTGAGGCTGACCGACCGTCGAAACCACCCGGAAAGTCAGGGGATATAAGGGCTGAGAGCCCTCCCTGTCAAGGAAGACGATGGGGATGTCCCCCACCCCCTGTTTCACGCGAAATCAGGCCGTTTTTTCGGCAGGTTTCTTGAACCGCAGAAGGGTAAAAAGCCCCATCGGGTGCATCGAACGCGCCTCAACAAGCTCCAGATCAGTTATGCCCGTAATCGTCTCAATCACGAAATCAGGGTGCCACCCCAGAAGTTTCGCAAAGGGTGTCATCCATTTTTCAACGGACCCGCGGAGCCCATGGTCCTGAGCGAAGTGATTGACGATCATCACCTCCCCGCCCGGCGCGCACACGCGCTCTAATTCCTGCATCACTTTCTGAGGATCAGGCACCACGGTCATCACATACATCGCCACAACCGTGTCGAACTTCCCGTCATCAAACTCCATGGCGCTCGCATCCATCTCGTAGATGCCGTCCACATTACTGAGGTGATGTTTGCGAACCTTGTCCCGCGCCTTGTCGAGCATTTCAGGCGACAGGTCGATACCGGTAATACGGAGTTGTGGACCATAGGTTGGCAATGTAATGCCCGTGCCGACACCAACTTCCAACAGAGCGCCTTTGCGCGAATTGATCGCGTTCACAGCCGCTTTCCGACCGAACGCTGCAATGGCGCCAAAGGTGACGTCATAAACCGGCGCCCAGCGGGCATAGGCCTTGAGAACCGAGCTTCTGTCAAGACGGGCAGATGCAGCCAATGGAAAACTCCCAGTCAGACGGACAAGAGAAACAGATACATGCCAGGAGCCGCCTCACCCAACACACGCACATCACACACGATTAACGCCTACGAAGCATTGATCATGCGCAAGGCGAAAACCCATCTTTTTTAGACGAGAAAACACCTTCGGAAAACCGATGAGTCACAAAACAGTCAAAAAAGGGCAGGATTGCGGCGCCTGAGCCCATGCCTAACCGGCATATTGCGTAGCATCGGCAGTCGAGCTGCTTTTTACAGCATTGCCCAAAAGATTGTAGGCAGCTCGGATCCAGCCACCGCCCAATACGCGCGCACCAGAGGCATCATGGGCGTAAAAGACACAGGCCTGCCCCGGCGCCACGCCATCCTCACCCTCTTCCAGCTGAATTTCAGCGCAGCCGTTTGGCTTAGCGATCAGCCGCGCCGGCAAGGGCGGCCGGGTCGAGCGCACTTTTGCCAGAATTGGCAGACCTTCACTGGGAACCTGATCGAAAGGTGTATCCCCGAGCCAATTCACTTCTGACAACTCAATACGCTCCGTCAGCAGCGCAGGCCGTGGTCCAACGATAACTTGGCTTTTTGCAGCGTCCAGCTTCACGACAAAGAGGGGATCACCGGTGGCGATGCCAAGGCCGCGACGCTGACCTATTGTGTAGCGGATAATGCCCTCATGGCGGCCCAGAATATTGCCCTCGAGATCAACAATGTCACCCGGCGCAGCGGCCCCTGGACGAAGCCGCTCGATAACATCTGTATATTTGCCGTCCGGCACAAAACAGATGTCTTGGCTGTCTGGCTTGCTCGCCACGCCGAGCTCTAGCCGCTCTGCAATCGCCCGCGTCTCTGCCTTCGAGAGGCTCCCGAGCGGAAAGCGCAGGTAATCCAGCTGGTCGCGCCGGGTCGTAAAAAGGAAGTAGGACTGGTCCTTATCAGGGTCAGCCCCTCCATAAAGGTCGCGGCCGGCAATGCCAGGCTTTGAGATGACATAGTGTCCGGTCGCCAAAGCAGCAGCGCCCAGATCCTTTGCTGTGGCCAGCATATCACGAAACTTCACCCGTTCATTGCAGCGGACACACGGGATTGGCGTTTCACCCGCCAGATAGCTGTCGGCGAAGTCATCCATCACGCTTTCGCGGAACGTGTGTTCATAGTCGAGAACATAATGCGGAATACCGAGCTTGTCGGCCACCTGCCGCGCGTCATGAATATCCTGTCCTGCACAGCACGCACCGACGCGCCGTACAGCTTCTCCATGATCATAAAGTTGCAGAGTAATCCCGACGACGTCATAGCCCTGCTCCTTAAGAAGCGCGGCCGTCACGGACGAGTCAACGCCTCCCGACATGGCGACAACCACGCGGGTATCTTCAGGGCGACCGGGCAGGTCCAGGCTGTTTAAGCCAGTATCTGGATCAAATGCTGCTGACATGAAGCGCAATATAGGGGCTGAAGCCATAAGCGCAATCCAAAGGCTGCGACTTGCTCGGCAAATCACGCCGACCCCGGCAGTTCTTGCCGAGAAAGTCAGGTCGTCCAGCCGAAACTCAAAAGATGAAATTTTGTAAGCCACTGAATTTATTGAACTAATCCAGACTACCCACCCTGGCGCGCCGATTGCTTATGGAGGATGCACCATTGTACGAAGATCAGGGTAATAGGCATGGAAGTCACGAACACCAATAACAATCAGTTTGCGCCAAAGATCGGTCAGACTGCCTCGGACACATTCTCGTCCGACGCGTTTTCCGCACATTTGGCAGAAACAGACGCTTCTGCATCCGACAACGCCGACGCCCGTCTAAATGACCGTAAAGCCGACGCTGACGGCCACCGTGCAGACGAACGCCAGGCCGACGCAGAAAAGGCCGACGCAGCAGCCGAAGAAGAACACAGAGCTGATCAACGGGATCGAGATGCTGACGCGCGCAGCGATGACGACGCTGAAACCGGTGATGAACAAGATGCCGCTGGTGACGACTCCGCTCCTGATGTGAAACTGGCTGCCGCAGAAACTGACACTCCCTTGAATGACGACAGCAACCTGTCCGAGGAAGGTGAGATCGCACTTGGGTCCGAAGAGGGAACAATAGGCGCCGAAAATGACGGCGAACTGACCACAGGTTCCTCTGAAGAGACCAACGAGGCCAGTGTGCCGGCAATCACCGCAGCCGATGCTCAAACCGCTGACGCCCAAACAGCTGCAACCGATTTGGATGAGGCAACAGACGCAGCAAAGAACCTCGAAGAAACGGACACACTGACAGCCGACGAGCTTGCGCTCCAATCAGCTCAGTCATCGAACAACAGCGCAACCGCCAACGCTGACGCAACGGCTGGCAGCTCAGCACAGCAAGCAGCCCGCTCCGCACAAAACACAACAACACAAACAGCCCAACAGGCCACTCAGGCCACAGCTGGCGCGGATGATCAAACTTCCGGTTTGTCCAACCCACTTGACGCTGGCCTCCAGAGTGATGTCGATGCTGATGCAGACGGTGAAAGGGGCCTCGGCCATCAGGCAGCAGAAGCCATGGCCGGCAAAGCCAAGTCGTCCGCATCAAATGCACAACCCCCTTCCACGCCGCAGGCCGTACCAGCGGCAACTCCTGCCGCCGCGGCAGCAGTTACGCCTTTGCAGGCAATGGCCGCAGCTGGCTTAAACCTGAGCTCTCTGCCCGCGGATCTGAATCTGGATCTCCTCAATCTGAACGCACCCAACCAAGCCTCGCCGACGGGTACTCCACAGAACAGCAATCCGGTTCTCGTTCGATTTGGTGCCCTCCCGGGGCAGGCGCAAGCAACGCAAGTGCCTAACACGGCCATTGCACTCCAAATTTCCAAACACGTCGCCCGTGGCGTATCAACTTTTGAGATCCGTTTGGATCCGGCTGAGATGGGTCGCATTGACGTTAAGCTTGAGCTTGCGCAGGACGGCCGCGTGACCGCACATCTGGCAGTCGAAAAAGCAGAAACGCTGGACCTGCTGCAGAAAGATGCCAAGGCGCTGGAACAAGCCCTCAAAGACGCAGGCCTTGATGCAGACGCCGATACACTGAACTTCAGCCTTAAGAACGGCAACGAAAACGCAGACGCCAACGGCTCAGAAACACTTGCATCTGGCGAAGACCAACCAAATGGCGACGAAGATGGTGAAGACATTCTGTTGAACGCTGTTGCTGCCCGACAGATCGAAGCGGCCGCACGTGGCGGTATCGACGTAAGCATATAGAGTTAGGAACGACCCGATGTTGGAAGCTGTTTCAAACACCCAGCCTGTAACACAGGCTCAGACAACGGAGACATCTGCCTCTCAGTCCGCCAAAGAAGCTGCGGACGAAAATTTCAATCTGTTTCTGTCATTGCTCACGACTCAATTGCAGAACCAGGACCCGCTTGATCCAATGGATACAGGCGAAATGACGAACCAGCTTGTTCAGTTCTCCTCGGTAGAACAGAGCATTGCAACAAACTCAAACCTCGAAGAGTTGATCTCGCTCACCAACTCCCAGTCATCTGACAATGCCGTTCAGTATATCGGCAAAGAAGTAGAAGCGCTCTCCACGGCTAGAGAGTTCAAAGACGGCGGAACTTCTGATTGGCGTTTCTCGATTGCCGAAGACTCACCTGAGATTAAGATCTCAATCGTCGATTCATCTGGCGCCTCCGTCTATTCAGAAACGCTCTCTGAAGACGCAGGCACCCATGATTTCAGTTGGAACGGCTCGCTGGATGAGGGTGGCACTGCCGCGGACGGCACCTACTTCCTATCCGTTACCGCTCTCGACGCTGATGGTGAACCCGTCAACACAGACGTCCGTACATTCGGCACCGTTGATACGGTCGATTTCACGTCCAATCCGCCAATCTTGCTCGTTGACGGACTGCCCGTGAGCCTCACAAGCGTCACATCAGTCTCCGAACCTAAAGATGAGGGCTCATAATGTATAAAAGTGTGCCACTCTGAAACACTTAACCCATTGATTTCATTGAAAATTTACCCTGGCATTTAGCCCTTTTTTAAAGTCGCTCCGATAGTCTAACCCCAGTCGTGAGTACAAGGATCGGGACGGCAATGAGCGAGCACCAGTCATCTCGGGTCAACTATGTGATAGGACCGGACGGAAGTCCCCTAACCATAGCGGACCTGCCACCACCAAACACAAAACGGTGGGTTATTCGGCGTAAGGCCGAAGTCGTCGCCGCTGTGCGCGGTGGCCTTCTAAGCCTGGAGGAAGCCTGCAGTCGCTATACGCTGACTGTCGAGGAATTCCTGAGTTGGCAGCGCTCCATTGAGAAACACGGTCTTGCCGGTCTTCGCGCGACGCGGGTTCAGCAATACCGGCAGTGAGATAGAAAAGTAGCTGCGTACTTATCTGCCGCAAGGCGCTGGTGTCCAAAAGACACCGGCGCCTTTCTGCTATCTAGAACGACTTATCCACAAGCCAGGCACTTTTTTCCACCGAATCCATGCGCGTTAAACCTCTGTTTAGGCTAACGGGGTAAATTTTGCCTACTGACACGGGGGCAAGGTCCATATCGGGACCAAATTGCCAATGAGATAGCCACAGGATGTAGCCACTCCCCGTCGACCAAACGCAAGTCCGGCCCAAGAACAGGATCCGGCACGCAAGGGCGACAATGGATGGTGAGCGCGTGGATAGCTTCACTGAATTTTTGAAGACGCTGGGACCAGCAAGGATCATTTCTCTCGGTCTCGTTGCAGCTGGCTTGTTCGCATTCTTTGCCTATGTCGGCCTGCGCGTCAGCGAATCCCCCATGTCCTTGCTTTATGCCGATCTCACTCAGGAAGACGCCGCTCAAATCATCTCTGAGCTTGATGCCCAAGAAATTCCTTATGAACTAAAAGGCGACGGCACAAAGATTTTTGTTCCTAACGACCGCGCCCTGCGCTTGCGCATGGCAATGGCCGAACAAGGCCTTCCATCCGGCGGATCCGTTGGCTACGAGATTTTTGACAATGCAGACGCATTGGGAACCACCAGTTTCGTTCAAAACCTGAACTATTTGCGGGCGCTCGAAGGCGAACTTGCACGCACCATCAAGGCAATCGATCGCGTAAAAGCGGCCCGCGTGCATCTTGTCCTTCCCGAGCGCGAAGTTTTTTCCCGCGAACGCCGGGATCCAAGCGCATCCATCGTTGTCCGTATTGCTGGCGAGTCTCTTTCACGCGCACAAATTCGCTCTATCCAGCACCTTGCAGCCTCCGCCATTGAAGGTTTGACGCCTGGCAATGTCTCTATTGTTGACGAAAAAGGGACCTTGCTGGCAAGCGGCGCTGATGGCGAAGAAGACGGGCTTCTCTCATCATCTATTGATGAGCGCAACATTGCCTATGAGCGTCGCCTTCAGTCTCAGATCCGGACGATTGTTGAGAGCATTGTCGGGCCTGATAATGCGCGCATTCAGGTAAGCGCTGAGCTCGATTTCAATCGCATTACACGGACGTCCGATACATTTGATCCAGAAGGTCAGGTTGTTCGCTCGACACAGACCGTAGAAGAATCCAACTCAAGCTCAGACGGGCTTCCAAATGATGCGGTAACGGTCGGAAATGCTGTTCCGGGTGCCGGTGACGCAGACGGCGGCGCGAATGGCTCACTCGATCAGTCAAATCGCCTGGAAGAGACGGTCAACTACGAAATCTCCCGAACAACGCAGACAGAGATTATCGAAGCTGGTTCTGTGAAGCGTCTGTCAGTCGCCGTTGCTGTTGATGGAATTTACAGCGTTGCCGAAGATGGCACGACGACCTATTCGCCCCGCTCTGAGGATGAGGTGAACAAGATTTCCGCCCTTGTCCGCTCTGCAATCGGGTTCGATCAGGGACGCGGTGACCTTGTGGAAGTCGTCAATATTCAGTTTGCCGCCAAGGCAGCGCTAGAGCCCCTTGAAGCAATTGAAGAACCATTTCTCGGCCTCACCAAAGCTGACTACTTCCGTATGGGAGAAACAGGCGTGCTCGCGCTCATCTCCTTGCTGGTCTTGATGTTCGTAGTCCGCCCTCTCATTCGCGGCATTATTAATCCAACCCCTGTGGGCGGTCAGTTAGCCCTCGCTGGTGCCATCGCTGGCGGCGGCGAAGTCGGCGCAGCTGCCCTGCCCGGCGCCGAAGGCCAGGCACAACTTCCTGCTCCCGATGGAACCGTCAATGAAGAAACCGGTGAACCGAAGTCAGCTGTCGAACAGATGATCGACATCGCTCAAGTCGAAGGCAAAGTAAAAGAGTCCTCCGTGAACAAAGTCGGTGAACTCGTCGCAAACCACCCTGATGAAACCATGTCCATTCTTCGGTCATGGTTGCACGAAGGGTAAGAGAGGTCATCGACAATGGCTGCGGCTGACGAAAAAATTAAAGACGACATCAAGTCCGTCTCGGGTGCCGAGAAGGCCGCAATCTTCATGTTGTCGCTGACCGATGATCATGCGGCCGCTATCTGGGATCTGTTTGACGAGGACGAAATCAGAGAAATTTCGGTCACCATGTCAAACCTGGGACAAGTCAGCTCATCCTTGGTTGAAAAACTGCTTGTGGAATTCGCCGGAAAGCTATCCGGATCTGGTGCAATTGTCGGTTCCTATGAAGCAACCCAACGCCTGCTAAATCGCTTCCTGCCCGACGACCGCGTTAATCAGGTGATGGACGAGATCCGTGGCCCAGCCGGCCGCACCATGTGGGAGAAGCTTGGCAATGTGAACGAGCAGGTACTCGCCAATTACCTCAAGAACGAGTATCCGCAAACCGTTGCTGTTGTCCTTTCAAAAATTAAGTCTGATCACGCCGCTCGGGTGCTCGGCTGCTTGCCGGAAGACTTCGCCTTGGAAGTCATTAACCGCATGCTCCGCATGGAGGCTGTCCAGAAAGAAATCCTGGAAAAGGTAGAACAGACGCTCCGCGCCGAGTTCATGTCCAACCTGTCGCGCACCAATCGCCGCGATAGCCACGAGATGATGGCCGACATTTTCAACAATTTCGATCGCCAGACTGAAGGGCGTTTCATGGCGTCGCTGGAAGAACGCAATCGCGAAGCGGCTGAAAAAATTAAGGCGCTGATGTTCACCTTTGAGGACCTCAGCCAGCTCGACCCAGGCAGCATTCAGACGCTGTTGCGGGCCTTTGACAAGGACAAGTTGGGTCTGGCGCTTAAAGGTGCGTCAGACAGCTTGCGTGATCTGTTCTTCTCAAACATGTCGGAACGCGCTGGAAAAATCCTCAAAGAAGACATGGAAGTGATGGGCCCTGTCCGTCTCCGCGACGTCGATGAGGCGCAAATGCTGATGGTCAACATTGCCAAAGACCTCGCCGCACGGGGCGAGATCATGCTGGCAGACAGTAAGGGAGAGGACGAGCTCGTCTACTAGACGGCTCCCGGAACCCTATGACTGAAGCCATCAAATTCACATTCAACGAAATGTTCGACGACGATGTCGGCGCAAATGATGCCAGCACCGCACAAAAGGTTGCGCGCAAATCACGTTGGACTGATGAAGAAATCGAAGCCTTAAAGGCAGATGCACGTGCAGAGGGCTCAGCCGAAGCCTTGGCATCTGTCGAAGCCAAAACGCTTGAGGCAAATACCGCAGCGTTCGGGCAGATCGCCACCGCCGCTTCCACAGCTCTCTCTGATTTGGCCCACGTGAAGAGTGAAGTCCAGGCAGAGGCCGCAGAACTCGCATTTTCTGTCGCCCGGAAACTGGCCGATGCCCTTCTCGAGGTTCAACCTGAAAAGGAAATCGAAGCCGTCATCCACGAATGTCTGAAACACCTGAACCGCGAACCCCGCCTGGTTGTCAGGATCAATGACGCCCTGGTTGATGACATCCAAACATCAATGCAGCAAGCCGCCGCAGAGCGTGGCATGGCAGAGAAAATGATGGTGGTCGGTGACGCGGGCATTGCCCTTGGCGACTGTGAAATCGAGTGGTCTGACGGCGGCGTGACGCGCAGCCGCGCTGAGCTGGAAGACAGCGCTGCGGAGATCATCAACAGATATATCGAAACCTTGACGCGCGGCCCAGAGACGCCCGCAAACATGGAGACCCACAATGTCTGATCAAGAAGAAGGCATGGAACTGCCAGACCTCGCAGATGAAGCCAATTTGCCCGTCGAAGGCGATGCAGAAGACGCAGCAGCGCCTGTGGACGACGGAGAAGAGAAAACAGCCGCCGACCTTGAAGCCGTTTTTGATGTTCCGGTGAATGTCTCCGCTGTGCTCGGAAAAACAGACATCGAAATCAGTGACCTGCTGAAACTGGACTCTGGCACGACCGTTGAACTCGATCGCAAGGTCGGAGAAGCCATCGATATCTACGTCAATGATCGTCTGGTCGCTCGCGGCGAGGTGGTCATCGTTGAAGAACAGCTCGGCGTCACCATGACAGAGATCATTAAGGGCGGCGCCAATTAGGCCGCTCGGAGTAAACCCATGAACAACGCCACACTCATCGGACTCTTTGCTGGATTAGGTCTTGTCGCCCTTGCCATTGCCTTGGGTGGAGACGCAAGCGCATTTCTCAATGTGCGTGCATTCCTGATTGTTTTTGGTGGCACTGTAGCAGTCACTCTAATCTCGTTCCGCGCCAGCGAAGTGCTCGACGCCCTGCGCGCCGCGGGAAGAACCCTCGCAGGCACGCCGACGAATACCCGCGTATCCATCGAAAAGCTCATTCATCTGGCCGAAAGCTCCCGCAAAGACGGCGTGCACACGGTCGAACGGCGCATGAAAGACTTCCGTTCAAATCCTTTCCTAATGCGCGCCCTCTCCCTTGTGGTAGACGGAGCAGCGCCGGAAGACATTGAACGCCTGCTGAACACCGAAAGAACTGCGGCCCAGGATCGTGCCACTAAATCGTCCGCTGTTCTTAGGCGGGCAGCAGAAATCGCACCGGCAATGGGTTTGATTGGTACGTTGGTCGGCCTGGTTCAGATGCTCTCTGTCCTGGACGACCCAGCTCAGATTGGGCCTGCTATGGCGGTTGCCCTTATCACGACATTCTATGGCGCCATTCTTGGCAACATGATCCTTGCCCCCTTGGCCGCCAAGCTCGATCGCCTGACCCAAGAGCGCAATGTACACTTGGCTGTTTATTCAGCGAGCGCTGCTGCGATCAGCCGCAAAGAAAATCCGCGCCACCTCCAATCCCTTGTAAATGCCATGCTCCCTCCGTCGGAGCAGGTAAACGTATTCAGTTGAAGAGAAGGAACTGCTCCCATGAGACTTCTGATCGTAGGAACACTGAACGGCCAGCTCTCCACAGCCACAAAGATGGCGATGGAAAAAGGGGCGAAGGTGACCCACGCCGAACGGGGCGAACAGGCAGTTGAAATTCTTCGCGCCGGTCGCGGCGCAGATTTGCTGATGGTTGATGTCGGCATCGATATTGCACGCTTGATCGCTCAGCTTGAAAGTGAACATATCTGCCTGCCGGTCGTTGCCTGCGGCACCGGCACCGATGCCAAAGCAGCCGTGGCCGCCATTCAGGCTGGCGCAAAAGAATACATCCCACTGCCACCAGATGCAGAACTGATCGCCGCCGTCCTCTCCGCAGTTGCTGATGACACCCATCAGCTTATCTTCCAGGATGAGAAGATGGCAGAAGCAATCTCCTTCGCCGATCAGGTGGCAAAGTCAGAAGCCAGCATTTTCATCACCGGCGAGTCAGGGACCGGCAAGGAAGTCATGGCGCGGTATGTACATCGCAAATCACATCGCTCAGACAAGCCATTCATCTCTGTAAACTGCGCAGCCATCCCCGAAAACCTTCTGGAGTCCGAGCTATTTGGGCACGAGAAAGGCTCCTTCACCGGCGCCGTTGCACGGCGGATTGGTAAGTTTGAAGAGGCAAACGGCGGGACCCTTCTTCTCGATGAAATCAGCGAGATGGACATTCGCCTGCAGTCCAAGCTGCTCCGCGCCATTCAGGAAAAAGAGATTGATCGTGTGGGCGGCAAAGGCCCAATCAAAGTGGACATTCGCATCATCGCCACGTCGAACCGCGATCTGCAGGAATCCATTCGGGAAGGCAGTTTCCGTGAAGACCTCTTCTATCGTCTGAATGTGGTCAACCTTGCCCTGCCCGCTCTGCGCGAGCGCCCAGCAGATATTGTGGCTCTGGCTGAACATTTTGCAAAGAAATATGCAGCCGTGAATGGCTTGGAAGGAAAAGCAATTTCGCTCGAAGCCCGCCGCCATCTGGCAAAACACCGCTGGACCGGCAACGTACGAGAGCTCGAAAACACGATCCACCGCGCCGTCCTGCTTGCGATGGGCCCGGAAATCGATGTAGCCGCCATTCGCTTGCCAGACGGATCACGCCTGGATGCAAGCCCGGCTCCAGTTGACGGTCTGGCGGCTCAGGCTGCTGCGACCGCAGATGCGGTGTCGCGCACCTATGTCGGGCAGACCGTTGCTGCAGTGGAGCAGGAGCTCATCCTGAACACACTTGACCACTGCATTGGCAACCGGACGCACGCCGCAAATATTCTTGGCATCTCAATCCGCACGCTCCGCAACAAGCTGAAGCAATATTCGGACGAAGGCATCCAGGTACCACAGCCTGGCGAAGCACGATTGGCTGGCTAGCCAGCGACGCCTTTAGGTCTTTGAGAGTATTTGGGGAACAACAGTTATGAGTGAAGTGGGGACGAGCAAGACCGGAGGCGGCGGCTTAGGTAGCCTGACGCCGCAACGGATCTTTGCAGAGATCGG
>CENL01013638.1_pt1 | contig 15020 bp, 17 predicted proteins | sample 530221 | NCBI WGS metagenome assembly CENL01 (sample SAMEA2619791, study PRJEB7988) | marine metagenome | isolation source: saline water (ENVO:00002010), including
GCCTCCGCCGCTGTCTCATCAGCCACCGCCAAGGGCGCGAAGGCCAGGCCCGCCAGTACGAATGCAAGGAAAACTGATCGCGTCATGGATGAACATGATAGGACGCCCAGCCCCGCAGGACCAGCCAGTCAATCAACATCAAAGCGGAAAATGGTGGTTCGGGGGAGACAGACGAACCCGAAGAAGATCAATAACTTATGACAAGGTGGGGCACACAATTACCCCCATGTTTTGCCATGAACAAAAAGGGAAAGTGCCCCACCACCCGAACAGTGAGAGATAAATCAAATCCGATGCGAGGGCTTCGTTCGCAAATGCTTGAATAGCCACCCTCTCATTCTCGCTCCGCAGTTCTCAAAAAAAGCCCAGCCTTTCCGACCCATTTGTTTCGCAGGCGAGGCATCTCTCCGAGACAAGCAGGTGGCACAAATGACGCTCAACACCGTTTTCAGAACATTTACCCGGGAAGTCCTTTTCTGGAGCAAGTGTCTCGCACTATTCGTGTTATTGCTTTTCTTCGGCGATCTGCCCTGCTGGCTTTCAAAGTTAAAACAGCGTTTCTCAGCCAGTCATTGATGGGCTTTTGACCAAGCATCACACCTGAAAGCGCCCCCTTATGGCGAGGTTCTCTCGCACGTCCCCTCTTCTTTTCAGGAAGCACGGCGTATCCGGACCAACCGGACTTACCGGTAAACGGCGGTCATTTGTGACGTACCCAGCCATGATCCCGGATTTTCCGAAAAAGACGAAAATAACTTCGCCACATCCGAAAAAGGGCGCCCAGCCCGACCCTCTTAGTTTGGCAGGAGGGGCGGTTCTCTCCTTTAAAAATGGCAAGGATGGAAAAAATGGCAAGTCAAACAGAACAGGAAAACCCGATCTCCACACTCTTCGGTGTTGTCGGAGCTTTTGTCGGATTTGGATACGGCGCACAATTCGCGGATGGAGAGATGATAACGCCCTTTATTGTTGCACTTCTGGGCTTCGGCCTTGGCAAGTTCATTGGCGCTATAGTTGTCCGTCTCATCCTGATCGCACTGGTTATTCTGGGCTTCGTGATCCGGGATCAGATCATGTCATCGATCACTGAAGCGCTTTTTAGCTAAAGAAGCTGTTGAGCTGCAACCATAAATCAGCAAAGTTGAATCTGACTAAACTGTTAGGTTCGTGTCAGTTCGGACGGGGATGTCCCATGTTGTGGAAGATAAGCCGCGCAATTTGCGCAGTTGCCATAGTCTGTTGTCCGGCAGCGGCCGAAGATGACATCCTGCTGTTTGGCGGCCTCTCCTATGTTGATGATGTTACAACACCCGCAATGGCGGCTATGCTGGCAGGAGATGCGCAGGATCAGGCCCTGAAGCATGGCGATGCCGTCATCGAATACACCGCCGGACTGGTTGATCAACAGAACCTTTCCGGCGGCCTGCCCAACATTTCAGATCATAAAATTGTCCAGACAGAAGAAGAGGCGTGGGCGATTGCGACAGAACTGGGCGCATCACGCGGGGCCGGCCAACTCATTTCCGCCCTGCAACTTTATGGTGACAACGTCTATGGCCTCATGTTCCTGGCCAATTATGAGGACGTTATCGTCCAGACCCTCTCTTATAGCGACTCGGCAACCGGCGAACGCAAGAGCGCCAAAAAGCGGACCTACATTGTAGGCGTCAGCGCGCTTACTCTGGAGCTTGACCCCAACAGTAACTATCGGCGCATACTCCTGTCTTCCTCGGATCTCGGAAGACGCGAACTCTCCTTGCCGGCGGAAGTCGAACCCACAGAGGCTCAGAAAACCAGCGCCTACCGGCAGGCCTACCAGAAGGCCATTTCAGGCTCGCTCTCGAAGCTGCGCAAGGCCGGTGACTTGGATACAAGCCAGGGCCGCGGTGCGCTGAACCACATGGTCACGGGATTTGCCATGATGGAGAATGCGCCAATCGGTCTTCTCAATTATGACCTGGCCAGCAAGCCATCTGCAGCCGACCTCCAGGCAAACATGTGCACCGTACCGGATGGCTGTACTACAATCATCTGCCGGAAACGGGCCGCCATGCTTATGCACGGCTTTACATCCAGCCTTTCCGAAGCGGGCCTGCCGGTACTTCCCCCCATAACCGCTGAGTATACCGGTGATCTTGTCGCAGGTATTGAGCTCAAACTCGGCCTTTTCGGAGATGAAGCGCGGCTTCTTGGAGACACCCAGTCTATCCTTCTGGACCCGGCGGACGCCGCCACGAAATGGATCGTTGTCTGGCGCGGCTCCGAGATGAAAGATAGTCCCAACGAGGCTTACCCCGACATCATCACCGACCGTCGCTTTTATTCCCAAATCGGCTACGTCCGCGCCGGCACAGGTTTCGACGGGTGTACGGATGTATACGACCTGCAGCGGGATCCTCCTCCTGACAGCACAGGCAATGTGGAAGTCGACTCAAACTCACTCGGATGTTCCGTAGAGAATTTCGTTAATAGCCAGGGAGAGCCTGGCCGCGGAGTAGAACGCGACCACTACACGCTCGCCGCCCTCGACCATGTAAACAAGATAGGAGCCAAGTTGCGTCATGAGCGTTCTTCAGACAGCTTTACGTGCAAGCCGTTCGCTGGCGCTGACTAGCCTGCTTGCAGTCGGTCTTGCGGGCTCCCCCGCTTCTGCAGGTCAGTTTCCTGTCGAAATCAGGGTGCCTGTAGACAAGGTCAGACAGTGTACCGTCAGATCCATGATGCCACTTGCCGGCTCTAATGCGGTCTACACCATTGCCACAAGAAAGTTTTCGGCCTCTGAGCAGAAGGCCCGGTCCGCAGCGGAAAACTGGGAGCGTCTGCTGGAAGATGAACCGCAGTCCGAGGGCCGCGCACGCTACAATAATGGTATCTGCCATGTAGATTTCATCGTCGCCACAAATGACGCCGCCATCCTGGAAGCGCTTACTCAGGATGCCTTCTGCAATCGGCCCGCAGCCATTCTGACCCGTGTCGTTTTTGATAATGACCCCGAGCAATCAAAATCACTATCGACGCAAGCGCACCAGTATCTATTGGATGCCTTCGTCAAGCGCAATTTCGCCGTAATCGATGTCTCTGAGCAGACGGAGCTTTTTCGGGAGCCAATCCGGGAGTCTCAGTCATGCGCTTATGTCGGCGGGACGAGCAGCTGTGAGGTGCGCGAATACAGTCTCTCGGAATCGATCCTGGAGATTCTCAGAAATGCAGACCTCATCATACAATTCTACAATGACGATAATATAGGTGGCGACAAGTATCTGCCTCTTGCCCAGGATGGCGTACTGAATTTCGTAACAATCTCTGTGGCGCCTGCTCGGTCCCAACTCGTTTTCACTGCGACAGCGAATAGCTACAAAGTGTCCGACCGCGACATCGCCTGGGCGGTCCCTCCCCAGACTATCAGATTATCCACTCGCGCCAGGACGGAAGAGGATGTCCTCGGCACCGCGTTCAACAAGATAGCCGAGAAAATTGCACTCGAAAGTGCGCTCAGATGTACGGGGCAATAGCTCCCGGACGTTCACCCAAGTCAACAGCCTCCAGAAAGTCAGGAATGAAAATGAATATCAAACTATTCTCCCGAGCTGCAGCGTCAATCAGTGCTCTCTTTGCCGTATCAGCATGCGCCACAACGGGCGTGCCTCAACTCACAGGCCCCAGCTTTTCGGGCTTCGGCAAAACGGTCAGTATCTCCGCTATCGTGGTCAAGGACGCTACTCAGGTCCAGGGTTGGTGCTTCACGCCGCCTGACAGGCGGGACTTCACTGGCATCACTGCCGAGGTGGTCTACCTCGCCGAGATGCGCAACTATAACAACAACCTGCAGAATTATGATGTGTGCAGGCTTAAAACCCCGGCGAAGCAGCTCGTTGCTGCGGCAGAGCTGTCAAAATTCTCCTTGATCGAGATTGCCAATGCCCTGACAGAGATCGCGCAAGCCGAGCAACTGAAATCAGAAAGCATCAATCAGCTTGCTGAGCGGCTGAAGGTCACGCCTGCGGTAGATCTGGATTACAAGGAAGAAAGCGACAAACTCAGCGCCGAAATTGCTAAACTCCAAGCGGAAAAGGCGACCCGCGGCGAGTCCGTGGCGCTTACGCCGGAAGCCTATACCCAGATCGCGGTTGCACAGGGCAAGCTGGAGTCCGCTGCGAGCTATCTTGGCCAGATGCTTGGAACGACCATCAAGGTCTATAGGACGATCAGCCAGATGAGCGATAACCAGAAGCAGATGGTCTACAATGATGCAGCCGGAATATATGGCGGAACCGTACAGCAAGACGCCTTTGCCGGTTTCGTCGGTAATCTGAGCCAGATTGCGGAGGGTACGATTTCCGGCGCTGGCGGGCTTGCGCAGGCAGCTTACAAGCTGGGCGAAGTCGAAAAGCCTGAAAACGTTGAAGACGTTGAAGTGGCCGTCGACAGCGCGGTTGAAGTGACCAACACCGAAGCCAAGCAGATCGTCCAGAACATCGATAACGGAAGCCTGATTTAGGTGAAACTCGGGGTTGGGCGGGAATGTCTGAAAAAAGGAAGCCAGTCCGACCCCTAACTGGATCGAACCGCTGAAGTTCAACAGTCTTTCGAGGAGAAAACTATGAAAAAGCAAATTCTTACCGCTATCGCTGCAGGGGTTTTCGCTCTGACCGGCGCCTTGTCAGCTCACGCAGACACACCCAAGCGCATGATCAATGTCCTGGTTCTAGCCAATGATGCGGATCCGGACAGCCTGCCTGCTTCCAACTATGCCGCCAGAACCGTGGTTGACGAGCTTAAGGAACAAATGCGCCCCTACGGCTATAACATCATGGACCTTGATACGATGATGGCCAATCTGGGCTGGAACGAGCTTGGCAACCGGGTCAGCCGCCGTGACAAGATGGAGCTGGTCCTGGCGAGCTGCTCAGACGGCGTGTCCAAGGTATGCCCGCGCATGGTTGCTTTTGTTGAGACCCGCGTCGACCTGCGCAAGCTGGGTAGCGGCAATGGTGCCTTTGCTTTCCTGAACATGAATGGCGATATCGTCGATGCACGGAATGGCACCTCCCGCGGCAAGTGGCGTCCGGTTGAAGACAAGTTCACCACGCCTTACCCATGCGCGAATGCTTGTATTGACCGGGTCGTTGCCAACAATGCGTATAATGTCGCTGCCGAACTGGGCGACTCCCTGCGCATCCTGCTGGATGACTCCCTGAACGCCATTGACCCGTATCCGACCTATTCCGGATCTCAGCCTGCCGCTGATTTGCGCACAGACTATGTTGTGACATTCCGGAACTTCTCATTCGGTGAAACAGGTTCAATGCTGGACATCATGGAAACCCAGTTTGGCGGCAATGCCGAGCTCGGCGAAAGCGTCAGCCGCTCCAAGTACTGGAAACAGAACTATACGTCTGACCTGAACAATACCGAGCTGACAGCACATATGTACCAACTGATGAATGACATGGGCTATGGTGAGGAAGAATTCCGCATCAGCGTTTCGGAGAGCAATATCGAAGTGGCCAAGCTGAGCTTGCTCCGCTAGCGCAGACGGCCCCTGCCCTATCAGGCAGGGGCCTCTTGCCACCACACCGGAAAGGATCAGATCCATGCAGATATCCCGGGCACTCCTTGCAGCGTCCCTGGCCATACTTGGCACCAGCGCCTGCGCCTCCCAGCAATATCCTCCCTCTGCGGAGCAGGTGACGGATCTCAAGCCCTACACCCTCACCTTCAGGAACTTCAAAGCCACCGAAGTACTGTCTTTCCTTTCTGCGATAGAGCATAAGTTTCCGGGGACAAACTATGTGGGAGACCATGAGGGCGGCACCACTGCCTGGCGCCAAAATCTCGTTTCGTCGCTCTCATCAACGGAAATGCACCGCGAACTTTATGAGGTGCTGCTGAGTGCCGGCTACTCTGAGGAAGACCTCCGCATCACCGTTCGCGAGCAAGGCCAAGTCGAGATCGTAAAGCTCAGTCTGACACGCCTCAACCAGTAATCCATAGAATTGAAAGCACAGAAACCATGACGAGAACACCACATATCGCACTTCTGCTGCTGGCTTCATCGAGCGTTTGCCATGCACAGGGTGTAACCCCCTCCGACATCCAGAAAGAGCATTACGCCAGGACGTGCACAAGCATGTACAATGGCGCCGTCAAAGGCACAGAGGATCTCTCGCTTATAGCAAGCGAAACCGTCATGGCGCGTATCGCGGGCGGGGCTGGCGGGAAAGGTGCGGCACAGGCCATGCAGGGTATCGGCGACGCCAATGCCCTGGGCATTAGCGACGTTGTCCATCTCAGCTATGGTGATGTTTTCGTTTGCCAGTTCAGGCATGCAAAAGGCTCGTCGGTATGGAGCCTCGCCTATTCACCTCTTTCGCATACGGTAGAGGATGTTGCGATCAATGTTGTGCCGGATAATCAGCAGGAGCCGGCCCCCGCACCGAAGAAGCCCGCAGTGGAAAAGCCTGCCACGCCCGAGCCGGATACTGGCAGGTCTACGCCCGCTGCGCCCGCCAGCACACCGCCCACCCCTACACAATCCCAAGCCTGCGAGATGTTTCCGGACCTATGCTGAAATCCGCATCAAGACGACAAGTTACATTCGGCCTTTGTAGCTGCGGCGCGGCTGCCGTCCTGGGCGGCACGGCCCATGCGGCACCGGTCCATCAGGGGGGATGTTATCTGGCCGCGTCTGAGTATCAGGCAATTGTTGCACCTACGGCCAGCGAATTCTCCTTCATGGGCCACGCCGCGAGCGCCGGCGGCGGACGCAGCGGGGTAAATGCAGGGAGTTCCGGCGACCGGAATTTTGACCAAGCGCTTGCAATCACTCTCGCCAAGCTCAGCAATATATTCGAAGTCCTCCCGGCATTTTCCTTCTTCACCGAGGAAAATGGTTCCATCAATGCATACTCTTCGACGCAGATTACCCGCCGGGACCGGCCTGACGGATCTGTCGCCTATGGCCGCAACCTCCTGAAGAAACAATTGTCAAACGAAACCACAAGCATAGCCTGGGTCGTCGGGGTGTGCGCGCATGAGTTTGCGCACTCACTGCAGTTCAAGCGGGGTACGGCCAAGGTTCTTGAAGATATGTCCGGCGGCAGTGTGTACCGCACCGAGCTACACGCGGATTACCTTGCCGGATACTTCAGCGGTACCCGCAAGCTTGAGAAACCTGACTTCCCTGCAGCCGAACTGGCGCTGGGCATGTTTATGGTTGGTGACACGTATTTCGACAATAAAGGGCATCACGGAACACCGGCGCAGCGCGGAGAGGCCGTGCGGCAAGGCTTCAAGCAGGCCTATGAACAAAAGGCGAGCTTTAATGACGCCTTCGATGCCGGATTCAGGTTCGCAAAGGCGCAAAAACTGCAGAGGCCATAGTGTGCCACCGCCTGAAATTTTGCAGGGCCTGAACAGTAAATTGCATCTGCCTCCAAAAAAGCTGCTCCTCTCCGACCCCTAATATGGGTGTGTATCATCAAGGAGTAAGCTCACATGTTCCGCTTGTCAGACAAGACTAAGACAGTTGCCACATTTTCATCCCGTGTTCTGTCAATCGCGATGCTGGCCACATTCATCACGGCCGCCCCTGCGCGGGCTGATTCTGACCGGTTTTCGGATAATTCGATGGCCGCTGCCTGCGGCGAGCTTCGCGACCATGAAATCAAGCAGAAGATCATCGAGGCGGCGCTTGCCTACGACATTCAGCCAGAAGTTGCTCTTTCTGTCGCCCAGGCAGGATCGAACTTCTCATATGCCGCAATTGGGCAGTCCGGGGAGCGTGGTATCATGCAAGTCCGGCCTTTCGTCGCCGAAGAGGCATTCGGCATTGAGCGCGACGCGCTGTGGAATGCCGATGTGAATATCAATGTCGGGGTCAGCCATCTCAGCCAGCTATATGCCTTGTACGGGCAAAGGTGGGACCTCGCCCTCTCTCACTACCGGGGACGCGGACGCGGGAACACATCGACAGCCTCCGATAACGAGCCACAGGCTTTCATCGACGATGTATTCAGCATCCGGGACGGGTATGCCAGAAACTCGGTCGTGCAGTGTTATATCAGCTATACCAGATCCTCATCCGTCCTCGCAGGCGCACCCTCGCGGCTGCAAGCTGACAGGACCCGCACTCCACCTTCACGGACTGCAAGAAGGGCTGATTACACGTATGAGGAGATGGCGCTTCCAGAAGCGGGGACAACATTCTATCCATATGGGTATGATAGTCGCCAGCTTGCAGTGAAAGAGCGTTTCGCCAATTCGCTTGAAGATCGCCGCAGGTGGAAGGACAGTCTTGAATCAGGCCGCGATAGTTGGGAATAAAATTGACAGTCCTTAATCTTCACAAATCCTTGGTTTCTGAACTCCGTGAACTGTTAAGTGCGCTCTATGGCGATGTCTTTTCAGACAAGATGGCGGACAGGATAGTCCGCCGTCTAATATCACCGGAAAGGATGCGCCAGTGCAAGCGCCTCGGTTTCTTCGTGGCGACCATCACTGCCTCTGGGGTTAATCCGCTTGAGGTGATCTTCGCGGAATCCCCGGATTCAGAGACGGCCCTGCGCAAGCTGATCCCCGGCCAAAATCATGCAGGAACGGTTTCCGTGTCATACACAAAGATTTCCTTCATATGCTCTAATGGCGAAGCATTTGACCTGCCGGTGTCGCACATATGCGAACTGGTGTGCACGGCCCACGCTATCTCTGAATGGTTGGGGCCCGATCCATTTCATGAGTTTCTCGATAATGTGCAAACTGCTGGCAATGATCAGGAGAAAATCGTGGTCGCAGCGCGGGGGGTAGCCAGCCAGATTGACCGCTACCGGCAAAAGCGGATGGGCTCTTCATCGGCAGCCATGAAACGCAAATCGGTGCTGGACTTTCTGCGACTCACTTTCGATGGGGAAAAGTACTGCGCATCAGATATCACAAGCAGCCATGTGAAAGCCTACTGGGAACAGTATTGCGACACGCGCAATCTCGACGTGAAAACCTATTCCGGCGTTCATGCCCTGTTTGAGCAATTTATCGAAGTGCTCGATGAAAAGCTCGAAGTTGCTTTCTCGCTTGATATAGACACGCCCGACGTCGAGCTAAGCGTTACCGGCCAGGAAGACTGGATGGCTTTGCGGAACGAAGCCGGCCGCCTAAAATTCCTATTTCCAAAACAAATCGAGCAAGGCAAGGCATTCACCGATGCACCTATGTGCGCCTGGCGCCTACGCAACTCGTCTGCCTGGTCCGAACGCTTCTCACCGGTGCAGTCCCGGCTGAAAGAGAACATGGAACCGGACGCCTATCTTGGTGCCTGGTCGGAAGCCCGGGAATGGAACTTTGCCCTCACGACGGTCTCCGCGCTGGCAAGAAAGATGGAGGAGGTGGCCCTTGCGGTCCTTCACATGCTTCTTGCTTCCCAGAGGACAGGCGCCATCCAGCTTGCCTATTATCTCCGGGGTGAGAGTATCATCGACAAGGCGATAGGCGAATTGAACCCGCAAACCGCTACGGAAGCCGACATCCTGGAGTTTCAGGCCTTCCAGCTGATGCAACTCCGGACCTCGCCCGAAGAAAAGTACATTAAGCTAAGGGAAGCTGCCGAAACAGCCTGGAGCAATATCCGGCGGCAAGGGTTCCATCAATCCGACATGGAAGACCTGGCCTTCATGAAAAGCGTGGACATATTGTCCTCACGCATACGCGGAGCATCAGACTATTTGTCCCGGCTTTCCAGACAATACCAGGAAAGTCATCCTGCCGAGGCCGACATGGAGCGCGCCAAAGCAGAATTCGATACCGTTTTCCGAAAGATTTACAGGCTCTCATAGCCTTGGAGATTCACCCATGAGACACCTTGCAGACCTGACACCCGAAGAACGGGAAAATTTTGAGTTTGATCTCGACATCGCGATCGAGATGGCAACCACACCTGTCAGTAAATCCGAGCGCCCTGTCAGCGTTCCGGATCTCTACCGTTATGCCCAGAACAGGGAGTTCAACCGAAACGGCCTTGTCCGGAAGGCCATCCTGACAGACTCCAGGATCAACAGCCAGTGGGTTAGCATTCTTGCGCGGCTGAACGGGTCGCAATTTGAAATGGCAGCAGCAGCGGCTGGTTCTGAAGAACGGATCATACTGCACGATGAAAGAAGCGGCCGCAGGATCGAGTTTACCCGGTCCGATTCCGATCCGGATATCGCAATCCTGATTGTCAGCGTTGGCACATCACCTGGCACTCCTCCCCGGCGCCTGTCAGTATGGACGCCTGCTGCGGCATTCGAGGTAGATCTACCTGACCCTCATATGGGAATATGCCAGTTAGATCTGAGTTATAATGGCGAGCTGGCCAATCTTTTCCGGCAGCATGATGTAAAAGCCGAGATCTGGTAAGGCATATGTCGAGGGGGGTTGTTGTAATCATTCCGACTACGGTGGGGCTTGCTCGCGTGCAGCAACTCCGAACGGACAAAAACCTGCATCATGCCGTGATGACCGTGAATTTCCGGACAGAGCGGGCAAGCGTTACGTCAGACTACGCGCAATTTGTCGCTGGCGACTCTGGAGTGGTTTCGCGGTTGACGAGAGACCACCGCTATCGCGTGAAAGTAAGCCGGGATATTGTCTCGGGCCCAAGCTGGAAGCTTGGAATGCTGTTTGCCCACCTGCTCCAGAACAGCGACAGCCTTTCCGAAACAGATGGGCCGGTCGTCGAACCTGCTTCGCCTGCAGACCTTGTTGGCAATGCAAAGCGCGTCATATGGGCCACTGGCGATGTCTCTGACGAACTCGGTGTCTTGCCTGTTGTCCATATTATGAGGAAGCTCGACCAGTCACTTGCCCTGTTCCAGTGGTGTGAAGATCATGCGATCCGGATTGACTGCTATTTCCCCGAACAGCTCAGCCTGGATCAAGCAGAAAACGACGAAATTGCAGCGCGAATTGAGAAACTGGATTCCCGCTTTTCCTGTCTGTCGGTAAGCAGGTTGTCGAAATTTCCGGAAACCATTGAAACCGGTAACGGCAAAAGCTCACGCGGCATACGTTTTGGCTCCCCACGCAGCCGCATGATTGGCGCGGGCATTCTTGCACTGGGGGCGAGTGTAGCGGTCGCCGCAGCCGTCACAAACTGGCAAGAGGCTGGCAAGGGCACACTCCCCGTCTCATATACACAGGGCGGAAGTGTGCATATTGAAGTTTCCTATGAAGACTCCGGGAAATGCTACCAGAACCGGGATCAGCGGAAGACCCTTTCTGCTGATGTGGATTTTGGTTCGCAGAATGAGCTGTCCCTCCCTGCTGATGCCCTGCTGTGCGGTCTGGAATGGAATATCACAGGTCTTGAAACCCTGCCTGCGGCGGTGAAAATAACCGGCCAGGTACGGGGCGGAAACGGAAGCTCCAATACAGTGGATGCATACGACGGAGAGACCCGCGTGTTTCGCGAATCTTACCAGGCCAAAGTAGAGCGCATGATATTTGATATCCCCGCAGACGGGGACAGGACATCACTGACAGCGTCCCTGCAAATCCGTTATGCCGCTGCTGCCCCATAGGCCCGAACGCACGGCAAAGACGGGGCCTAACGAAACCAGCGATCTATTGCTGGTTCGGTTCTACTGCCGGTCCAGTTGCATCAGTTTCTGATCATTGGGGACAACAAGGATCTGAATAACCTTGTCGTACAGGGCAGGACGATATCTCAGCCTCTGCCCACGGAGAGAAACGAACAGACCCTCCTCAACCAGATAGCAGTTGTCGCGTTCGGTTGCACCCGCAGGTATGAGGCGCATTGCATCACCATCCCATACAACCGTCACGGGGTCCGTATTTGCCGGGGGTTCGCCATTGAATATCTGGAGCAGGCTCGGAATCTCCTCGCCTTGCTGATACCCAGGAAAACCGCCGACGCTTATTCGGGCGAAATTCCAAGATACTAAACCAAAAGTGGTCAATTGGAGCATGCCCTAGATTGACAAGCGGATTCGAACATTATAGAATACGAATTCTGATATTAGATTTATGGAATCAATGCCTTCTTCAAGCAGAAAATCAAGCCGCCGGGGCCGCAAGCGCGTGGTCGCCAGCCTGGCAGAGACCAAAACCCTTGCGCTGTACCGGGAAGGACGGAGGCTTTTAGCAAGTCATGATTATGACCAAATGTCAGTCTCTCAGGTTTCAAAGGCCGCAGGAATATCCGTCGGGGCATTCTATGTCCGCTTCAAAGACAAAAGCGCCTTTCTGGCTTTCGTCATCGCAAACAGCTTTGCTCAATCGAGAACCATTTTCGTGGAACAGGCTAATGTCCGGTATGTGCCCAATCTTGCCGATGTGCTTATCGCTCAATTTTCAAACCAAGAGTTCGCGGGAGTTATCCGTGCCGCTTTCAAACTCGGTTTTGTGGATAAGCAACATAGTGAACCTTTTGTCGAGTTCCTGACATTTGTTTCGCAATGCCTGGCAGAATTGTTGCTTGCAGATGTAAAGAAAGCTGCGCGTCGGCAGCGAATTGCCGCTTTCGACTCGGCACTAGCAATTCTCACACATGCGGCATTGCTTCCAGATTCCGAAATAGATTTGGGTGAAATCGAAACACAGCAGATCGTCATAGATTTGTTGTCCGGAACAATGGGCAGTTCGAAGCCACCCGCTAAACAATCCCGCTCACCTGCTAAACCAAAGAACAAGACGCCGAAATCGCCGCGCGATCCGGAAAGCCTTCGCAAACCAAATGCGGATAAGGTGAAGACTAGCGGATCAACGCGTGGACTAAAGAAAATCTGATCTCTCACTAACTGTAAGGATCGGCTATGCCCGAAGATGTTTCTGAAAATCAGACTTCACTATTGCCGGATTCTGATCTAGACGACATTGCACGCCAGTTTGAGTTTGAGCCTTTTACAGAACATGTCCGCAATGAACTTCGCGTTGTAGCCAGGCGCTACGTCTTAGATCAGAAAATCTTTGGCAACTACGAGTCTTACCGCAAATCCGTTGGTGCAGACTACAAACCACTAAATCAGAAAGTATCTGAGTTTCGGGGACTCCTTGAGCGGCCAGAATACGTTGATCTTGCGTCTGATCTTTATCTTGCTTCACTTCACAAGAATGAACCTGCACCGGAGACGGACTTTCCTGAGATTACGGATTTCGAACGCACACGCGGTGAACCGTACCTATTGGAATTGAAGCGTCTTTTATCCTTGTTAGAAGATGCAACTGATCTGGTTCTGGAACATTCTGCTATTCCAAAAGGCCGTAAGGCGGATAATCCGCTTCTTAGTCTAGTGCGCCGCTTAGCTTATGTCTGGACAGAACTGCTAAAGCAGAAGTTCACTATCGATTATCACAAGGGAAGCGGACTAACGCCCGCATTTCAGTTTGTAAGCTTAGTTGGTCAGAAGATTATTCCCGATGTTCGTGAAGAACAGATAGTCACAGCGATGCGATCAATTGTGAAAGAGCTGAACCGGGAAGCTCCGGATTCCTCACAAGAATAGGTTGCTCTTATCAGTGCTGTTTCCTGCCAGCGCCTTTTGCGGCGCTCACCGCAATTTTCTGCTCTCTTAGAAGCTGACACCGAGTGGTTTGGCGTCACCTTCAATCGAGAGTACGGACTTGTGACGAAAAGACGGACAAACAGTGCCTGGCCGCGCCTGATGAAGGTGGCGGATGCTGCTGCTTATATCGGAACGTCGGAAACAAACTTCCGTCGTCTAGTCGATTCAGGCGCGATCCGGCAGCCCTTGGAGCGTGGCGGGGAACGGCTATGGGATATCCGCGACCTTGACGAACATGCAGATAGCCTGCCTCGTTGTGGCGAGCCGCTTGCAAATGAATGGGCGGGGCAAACTCTATGAGGGCCAGAATGGCTTCGGTTCGGTACAAGTTCACGATGTACGATTTCGACCGACACGGTCGGAAGCGTTGGTATGTCCGGCTCGTCGTGAATGGCAAGAACCAGAAGCGACGTATCCACGCGCAAGAAGGCACCGAGGAATGGGTTGCCGAGTATCAGCGGCATCTGACAGAACTTCGTGAAGACGGAAAACCGAGACTGGCACGCGTCGAACCCTATTCGCTCTACTGGCTTATCAATCAGTATATGGCGAGCACCGAATTCACGCAGGCGAAGCCCGCCACTCAAATTCAACGTCGGTCGATCCTGCTGAACATCGCCAAGGAACATGGGCACCGCGATTGCCGCACCCTGCCCCGTGAAACGGTAGAGGCAGGACGGGACAAGCGCGCCAAGACGCCCGGCGCGGCGAACAATATGATCAAGGTCGTAAAATCGCTTTATGCGTGGGGCATGGAAACCGGACATGTGAAGCACAATCCGGCGGAAGGCGTGAAGCGGCTTAAAATGGGTGCAAGCACCTGGAAGCCGTGGACCAAGGAACAACGCGAGCAATTCAAGAAGCAGCACCCTTACGGTACGACGGCCCGCACGGCCTTTCATCTGGCGTTCGATGCGGGGCTCCGGCGGTCTGATGTGGTTCGGATTGGGCGTCAGCATCGCGACGCGACGCATTTGCGCATTGAACAGAAGAAAACGGGAAAACCAGTCGCGATCCTGATCACGCCAGACTTGGCAAAGGCTCTTGATACCGCGCCTTCGAAGGGCCTGCATTACATCCAGACTGAATGGGGCAAGCCGTACTCAGAGAAGGGTTTCGGAGCTACCGTGAGGCGGTGGGTTGCCGAGGCCGGATTGCCCAAAGGGCTGACGCTTCACGGGCTGAGAAAGGCCGATGGTGTGCGCATGGCAGAGGCTGGCGCGACCGAAAATGAGATCGCCGCAAAACTTGGTCATAGCGACACGAGGTCTGCTTCAATCTACACGAAAGGCGCGGACCAACAGCGGCTCGCAGATGCCGCGATTAGAAGGTATAGCGAACAAAGTGCCCCACTTTTTTCGTCCGCGGGGCAATTTCCGTCCGAAAATTCAATGAAATCAATGCCCAAAATGGCAGGTGGTGGTTCGGGGGAGACTTGAACTCCCGACCTCGCGATTATGAGTC
>CENL01011970.1_pt1 | contig 14983 bp, 23 predicted proteins | sample 530221 | NCBI WGS metagenome assembly CENL01 (sample SAMEA2619791, study PRJEB7988) | marine metagenome | isolation source: saline water (ENVO:00002010), including
AAAGGAGTGGGGGATTGGAATGTGATATGGATCGCAGAAGATGAGGACGGAGTAATAAGGAGGTATGCAAGATCCGCTAAGGATCTAAGTGAAATGACTAAGCTCTTGGCAGAAGCATTCGAGTACGGCGCAGAAAGCGTGCAGTTCAAGAAGGTGTGGGAGTAGCAATGAGATACGGAAAATTTGAATCAATGAAATTAATTCAACGTCACAACACTGATTGCGGTGTTTGGGATTATGAATTCATGGCAATGGAAGTTCAGTTAGGGAAGGACAACGCAGTGTTAGTTAGCTGGGATTCAGGTGAGACATGGGAGGAGGATCCGTGCGCTGACTTCTATCCATTCGCAGGAAGGATCACCTATGTCCTACCGGAATAGTGGAAACGGAAAAGTTATGTGCGATGCGATCTACCCTGAAGGTAGTTGCAAGGAAGAGGCGAGGGTAGAGATACTCTCTCGTGACTTCTACACAACGGGGATGAAGGTTGTTGTTATGTTCTGTTTTGATTGTGCAAATGATGCAATCAGCAGCGGGATGTTTGAACCAGTGATTGATAAAGATATCGAGGAGGCAGGGTAATGGACAAGATCATTCTAGTTTCATTGATGATGTGTGTTGGGTGTGCTTCGACTGGGCCAGCTCAGGTTAACCCGTGCAAGGAAAGAAGCTTTGATGAGTGGCTTTCCTACTATGACTTAAAGACTAAGGCCAACAGCACATGGCCTGAAAAGTACGGGCCTGCTTTCTTCTGGCTAGAGGATGTCGCCCATGCTTGTTACCCAGACAGGTTTGATCACGAGGTAGAAGAAGTCGAGGATGAGCCAGCACACAGCACTCGCTGTCGAGACCTGCCTTCAGCAGACCTTGAGCCTAGCTACATAGCAGAGTGTGACCTTCTCGTTTCCGAACCTTTCGATGAGATCAAGATGGACTAAGCAGAAACCGAAGGGCTGACGCCCTTCCATGTATGCATGTTAGGTTGTAACATGTGTACATGGATAGGCGTCTTGCTTATCAAAACTACTTGAGGATATTACAACATGAAGTTCATCGAACTAACGCAAGAACCTTGCTGGAGTAATGACAAGAGTGTCGCATACGAAGCACCTGACTCAGTGGCCTTGACTGAGACGCATAATGGCAAGATGAAAAACATCAGGATATTCGTGCCAAACTCCATGATCTCAGAGAGGGATGGGGATAGCTACATCTCTTCATGGCTTGTCCAGAAGAAGAGAATTCAACTCAAGAACTTGGGCTATCCAGAGCATTCAGTTGACCAATTCTTGGATGGACTTGCCTTCGGAAAATCATTCGAGAAGGACGATGAACGCTTTAAGCTTGTGAAAATCTTTGACTTCCTAGACAAGGCCAGCGCGAACCTTGATACACCCAAGATGATATTCGACACCTCGTTCGGGAGACTAAAGATTAACCGAGCGGGATCGAAGTCTAAGCACGAGGGCAAGATCTTTGTCACCAACGGAGGGGATTGGGGATCTGAAGATCGACTCTACTACGGTGCCATTGATCTGTCTGGATTGTACACGCCAACTAACATCGTGACCAAAGAGATCAAAGATTTTCTTTTGGAAGTCAATGAGGATCCTGAAGGATTCACAACAAAGTCCGGCAAGACATCCGGCAACTGCTGCTTTTGCCAGAGGGCACTTACGACTGAGAGAAGCAAGGAAGCAGGATACGGACCCGGATGCTCTGGTAAGTACGGAATGAAATACTAACACGAAGGAGAATGAAAATGCGTAGAAAGGGAAGAGTGGTCAGGGTTATCACAGAGGCTACTGCTGGTAGTCACGGGAAAGCCGGGGGGAAGACGATTCAACTAGCCACCTACAAGAAAGTTCCCGGTAGAGGTTCGACTAACCCTCGCAACAGGAAGTCGATGAAGTCTAAGCGTTAGGCCGACCAGCACCCGTAGCTCAGTTGGATAGAGCGACTGCCTTCTAAGCAGTGGGTCGCAGGTTCGAGTCCTGCCGGGTGCGCCACTAACTTGAATGGAGAAAAAAATATGAGATTCGATGGTGAAGATTACGTCCCGCCGCGAGACAATCCCAGACTGACATCGCAACACCAAAGATTGCGCTCGCTTATGCAGGACGGGGAGTGGAGAACTCTCCGTGAGATCGCCCAGCAAACGGGAGATCCTGAAGCATCAATGTCAGCGCAGCTCAGGCACCTCAGGAAAGAACGATTCGGAGGGCATCAGGTTGAGCGACGACACGAGGGCGGCGGGCTATACGAATACAGGGTGATGACACTCAGTAGCCCTACCCTCACGGAAGGAAGGAAGGATAAGTAAGCATGGGAAAAGTAAAGGACATGGACTCTCGCGAATATCGAATGGCTCAGATGAGCGACCTAATCTCGGATATATCCTCTGCGATAAATCAGTTAAGCATAACGATGAGAAGACTATCCGACATGCAAGAGGAGTTCGACGAAAGAACCCGGAGGGAGTCGGAGGTTCAGTCAACGATTGATAATAGTGAGTTCACCAAAGACTTAGGCAGGATGATAGACGATGCTTTTGTTAGGGAACTAGGCCAGAGGTCACAAGGTAAGATCTAGTTAAGTGTTAGTCGCTGTGCTACATTGGCAACTAATTCAAACAAAACCTACAAAGGTAAGGAGTTAAATCATTGGACGCTGCTCAAAGACAATTGGTAATATCACTACCAAAGAATCGCGGAGAAGAGATGAAGACCGCACTCAAGCAGGTAGCCCAGAAGGATCACCGGACGGTAAGTAATCTGACGTTCAGAATTCTCCAGAGCTGGCTAGAAGAGAACGGTCACATACCGGAAGAGCGTCAAGACTGAGGGGGGGTGGGTAGCATGAGGGATGAAACTCTAAATGACTTATTGAGGATGATACCCGACTTGCGTTTCAAGTCTGTCATCGCACTGTCATCGGGCGAAAGCCTCTATGCTATCGAGCAGGCCCTTGAGTCTGAACTAATACAATTTGTTCAGATGAATGGGGAGAGTGAATCCCTACAGTATGTGGTTGATTACATCATTTTAGATATATCAGATAAGCATGGCGGGGATATCTGCTTGCCGAATTAAGAGGGAGAGTAATTTGTTTTCGGTAATGAACACGGAAAAAGAAATCGTGATGCAACTAGATTCTATCCGACCGAGCGAATCAGATGGCGAGGAGGAGTGCCAACAGCCAGAGTCAATACTGGTATGCTCAGATGGTAGTGTCATCGTTGGATTAGGATCGACTTTGATTGATGTTATTTACTGGTATCCATGCTTTGAGATGATCCCATACTTTTTGGAATCACAATTTGACATAGACCAATATGTGGCCTGCGAACCAACAGTGAAGGAGTTATCGACTCATCACTTATTAGTCGGACCACTTCAGTAAGAAAAGGCCCCACCAGTTAATTCTGGTGGGGCCTTTTTTTGTTAGAACTGAGAAGCAATAACCCTTCTTGGGTCTCGGTAACGATCAGTCCTGTAGTGCCTAGACAAAGTCTTTAACGATGGAGCCAAGAGCTTCGACGCAACTTGAGCAAACTCCTTCCGTTCAGATTTCTTGCGAGGGAACTGATGGGCAGAGTCGATGAACTTCATCAGTATGTTCGCCCTTCTCTCACCGCAACCATTGACCACGGACCTATAGGCATTCGAGAATGCCATCCGCCTCTCAGCCATATGGTTGGCTGACTTCTTAGCTGGCTGATGGACGCCATCAGAGTCTAGAGAAGGACTTGATATGTACATGCCAGACTTAGAGACATCCTCCATGAATAACACGGAAGCCTCATGCAGAGGCTGCTCTATCAAAAACTCAACAAACATAACATCAAAGATTGTCTGGTCGGAAACCTTAACCCTCTTGATGTACCCCTTTATATCGACAGACTCCTCAGTCAATAAGAACTTATCGCGCTGTTCGTCGTTGACTAGTATCTCAGATATCAAAGTCATCGAAGTTTTCTTGCGGCGCTTTCGAGAACTCCTTGGCATGCACACCCCCACTGTAGTCAACTGAGAAATTACCGTTATGCGGATTGAAGTGAAGCTCACAGTCCCCAACGGAACCAATCCAAGGGAATCGAGCCTTCCAGCACCTGAGCTTGGAACTACCTTCATCCATTCGATCAACCGTTAACCCTGCATCAGCAATGTTGAAGAACGCCGACGAACCTGCGACATCGTAACCACTGGGAGATGGTGTACTCCCATCCGGTGCCCGATACATCTTGGTTGGGTGAGCGCATAATATCACTGCACAGTCATGCTCCTCTGCGAATTGCTTCAAGCCAACAAGAAGTTTGTTGATCTGCAACACACCCTCTACGCCATCCTCTGCCGTAGTGAGGAAGTTGTACGGATCAATCTGGACAATGCGAGCCCCTGTCCTCATGATAGAGATTGCAGCCCTCTCAAGGACAGAACTAATGGAGGTATCCGATGTATCCAGAAAGGTGAAGTTGTTCTGGACCCAGTCGAGGGCAATGTCTAACTCACCCTTCGACATCTTGTACTCACCGTGGAATGGCTTGCCCAAGTAGACTGCCGCCATCTGTAATACATGTATCTCGGTTGGAGTCTCCGCTGAGAGGATGACTGAGCCCCACCCGGTACGACTAGCAAGATTGACTGATAGCCATGTAAGAAATGAACTCTTACCTGAGCCGGGTATGCCAGTCATAATCGTTAGGGTTTGCGGGTTCACACGATAGATCTTGTCCAGATCAGCGATGCCCATCGAGATACCCCTATCCATACCTCCCTCGAATAGCGAGACAGCAGACTCTCTGAATTCCTTAGCATCCCTAATGCCACTGACAGGCCAAGGCGTAGCTCTGATCAACGTACTAGCTAATGCGTCCTTGCCCAGCCTGACGAGAACATCATTAGCATCCTTGCACCCGTCATCATAAGAGACAACCCAGCACTTACCCCTGCCGACCCTTCTTACAATCTCCTCGGCAAGGAGAACCCCCGGCTCATCGGAGTCCGTCGCGATGATCACTCTGTCTGCGATCTCAATCTTATCCCTAGCACTCAGTAAGTACTCGTACTTCCTAGACGAGGTGCCTGTGCTGGGCTTATTGGGAGCGCCGCTAGGAACACTTACGGCGTACACGCCTACCTCTCGATAAGAGAGCGCGTCCACCTCCCCTTCGCAGATAACCAAGTCACCACCATCGAAGTTCTCGATGCCCCACAGTTCCTTGGCCGCGCCTGTCTGACTAAAGTTCTTCTCCGTGTCCCGCCACTTAACAGCAGTACTCCCGTCGGAGTGGTTGTACTTGAATCCAATGCATTCAACTTCCTCCCCTCGACCTCTCATCCAAACATTGGAACAGACCAAGTCCGCGAGCGAGGCAGTCTCCTCAGAGATCGCTCGCTCTTTAGATAACCACTCAATGTACTCACTGGAGATAGGTAGATACTCAACATCCTCCCCGTCTTTCTTTGATGCATTGTCTATAGAAATAACATTCGTCTCTTTCAAGCTGTATTCGTATTCCATATCTGCCCCCCTACCAAAGTTAACCCTCCCTTTCTCGTCGCAATGATGACAGAGGAATAGTGCGTGATCATTCTCGACCCTCACGCTCAACGTCCTCTCCCCCTGCTTTCTCCTGTCTGGACCGCAAGAAGGACAAGCGGACCTTACGTTACGATTCGTTCCTTGAGGAATGATACTACTGTTAATAAACTCAGCGATTGCGCTGTTCAATATTCGCCACCTCCATAGTTAACCTCTTCATCATATCTGTACATTGATTCGCGATACTAGACCTCGCTGGGCCTGAAATGTCATCGACCCTCATGAAGACATCTTCAACCCATTCCATTTCCCAGCCAGCAACTTCACACATCATGTTGAAGTCGTCGCTATGCACCCACACCATTACTTTCTCTTGAACTTCTCCTGATCCATTGCCCAAATCCTTGAGTGCGAAATGGATGACACGCCGAGCGAGTCTTGAAATTCCGGCAGTGGGCGCACAATTATCTCGCATCGAGGGTTTCTCCTATCAAGTCCCCAAAGCGCCATCGACGCCTTGACTTGACGATCATTGTTGTATGCACGTCCTTGCAATAGATCTTGAACCAGATCGATACACGCAAGATCCGGCCTGCGGCTCGCGTACCAGACATTGACTTGCAGGGAGACATCGCAATCGAATGGCTCTTCCATGCCAGGGCATTGTTCATCAAATCCCTTTGAATAGTCCAAAGCCTTCTTTGACTTGATGATCCTTGGACTTCCATGAATCTTAATGATCCTCCTCTGGTTCTTGGCGCTAGCTGGCTCACCCTGAATAACACAACGAAATTCGTTTTCCACCATTGCAATAACCTTTTAAGTAACTAACATGCTTTTAACTTAACGAAAGGAAGTGTCCACTGTGAACACTACGAATAAACACAAACTCCCCAGAGTATTTGAGAAGTTCATGAGCGAGAACGAGTACTCCAGAGGTGACTCGGATATATCGATCACCTCCCTGATTGACAGTCCTCAGGTTTTCCGACTGAGAAAGAAGCATGATTCGGATATCACGCAAGACGTTAGTGATCAAATATTTTCTATCCTTGGGACAGCCGTTCACGCTGTGCTTGAGCAAGGCTGCGATGAAGATGCAGTTGCTGAGGAGAGAATATACCTAGACCTTGATAACGAGGACGGATCTCGCCTCAAGATCTCTGGGGCTATCGACCTGCAAACGCCATGCAGGGAATGCAAGGATGGTTGGATCATCAGTGACTACAAGACATGTTCAGCCAACACTTTGATCTACGCACAGGAAGGCAAGCCTGAGTGGCACCGTCAACTGAACTGCTATGCCCAGTTAGTTGAGGAAGGGAAGGGCGAGAAGGTTTGCGGGATTGAGATCATTGCAATCTGCCGAGACTGGACAGCCGCCAGATCTAAACAAAGTGGTTACCCTGACTCTCCGGTGGTTCGCCTGCCTATCCCCCTATGGAGCAAGGAGAGGCGCGAGGATTACATCAAAAGCAGAGTCGAGGCTCATCGGGACCAAGGGGTGTGCAGCGCACAAGACAGATGGTCGAAGCCGGGTAAGTACGCGGTCGAGCGAGAAGGGAGAGTCAGGGCAGTTCGGATACTAGACACAAGAAAGGAGGCTGAGGAATACATTTCAGACTTGAGGGGCGATGGATATTCTGTTAGTTATCGCCCTTCAACACACATCAGGTGTGAGAACAATTACTGCCAAGTGGCTGACTTCTGTGATCAATGGAAAGACATACAAGAAAGTCGGTAAGAGGAGAGTAAGAGATGGCAGCAAAAAAGGCTGACGCAACAAAAGAAAATCCCACACCTAGGGAGGTATGGGAAACACTAAGCTCGATCAACGTGAACGAGCATACAGAGTCAAAGATGAACTTGACCTACTTGTCGTGGGCGTGGGCATGGAAAATCCTAAAGGATAACTATCCGAATGCAGCGTATGCTTTTCAAGCATGGGGAGATAGTAATAGCCATGTGGATTACATGAAGTACCCCGACGAAACTGGGGCAGTTCAATGCACCGTCTACATAGGCAATCTCGTAAAGGAATCTATGTGGTTGCCAGTGATGGATAATCGTAACAATGCCATCAAGAACCCCAATGCAAGGCAAATCTCAGATGCTAAGATGCGATGCCTTGTTAAGTGCATCTCGATGCTTGGCCTTGGCCTGTACATTTATGCAGGTGAAGACTTGCCGGATGACCTATCGCCGGAACCGGAGAAGCAGGTTAAGCCCAGCAAGGCCGATCCTAAGCCCAAGGTTGTCGAGCAGATCCCTGAGGTTGGCGAAGAAGACAAGGTCACGCTGACCTTTGTCGAGTTTATCAAGGAAGCCGAGACGGTTGATTCACTCAAGGAATTCTTCAGGGATAACCGCGAGGTGATTGATCAAATCGAGGTCACGAAGCCCGACGAGCATGCCCTCATCATGAAGGCTTTCTCGGCTAAGAAGAAGCAAATACTTGCCGCCTAGAGCGGACAAGCCAAAGCAAAGGAGTAGTACTGATGGCTGATGATTACGATAACACTCAGAATGATAGGGCTAGGTTGTTCCTTTACCCTAACAAGTTCGCTAAGAGCGACCGTCATCCTGCACTAACTGGTCCGGGTGAGATCAGTCGAGTTGCACTTAGGCGCATCGTTGACGCTGCGAAGAACTCTGAAGATGACCCGATCAAGTTGCGAGTTGCCAGTTGGGAACGTACCAGCAAGAAGGGTACCAAGTACACTTACGTCACGGTTGAGCCTGACGATAAGAGCTACCAGAAGGAAGATGAAGACGTTCCGTTTTAATGATAGGATAGTGTTAGTCAGAGAGTTGCAATAAGCAGAGTGTCTGACTTATTATAAAAAAGAAGGGGACTGGGTTAGCCCAGTCCCCTAATTTTTTGGAGAGCAATTACTTGGAAGATACAGAGTTTGACCCAGTTGATGGGCCGGATCATTATATTCGCGGTCGAATGTATGAACCAGTTAAAGTGATTGAAGACTGGGGATTGAACTATCACCTCGGCAATGCGCTCAAGTACATAAGCAGGGCAGGCAGGAAGAACGATTCAGATCAGGACATTAGTAAAGCAATCTGGTACTTAGGGCGCTACTTAGAATTCGAGAAAGAGAAACGTGAAGAACGTCAAGCAAAACTGGAACGAACTTAACTACACAAACATATCGTTCACACCACAGATATCCAACATGACTCCGAGGGATATTAAGTTCTTTAGGAACGGATTCGAGTCCGCTTTCAAGTTGTTAAGTGAGTACGTCGAGGATGGAGTGGATATGGATACGGCAAGAGAGAACGTCGAGAAGATAATGAGTATTGAAGTTGTTGATGTTGCCAAGGTGACTAACGTCAAGGAGAAGAGATAGAACCACAGTATCTCTCAATTTCAGAAACCCATATCTCAAGATCTACAAAGCTGTTACTCAGGATAATAATCTCTAAATCCCTCACCGCATCCCTGCTGATGGCAGGGCACGGTGGGGGATTTTTTAGTTTATGGCTTACGCACCCTAGACTTAAGGCGAGCAATAAGATCATTGCCACGGGCAAGCGGACGAGACATGCCAACCTGCATTCTCTTAACAATCTCAAGTTTCTTCTCAGCACTGCTCGCCCTCCTGTAGGCATCCGAAGCTACGCCAGCAAGGTAGACCAAGAAGAATACCAACAGGCAAACAAAGAATAGAACGCATCCTATAACTAGTAATGAATTCATAACATCTAAAACCTATTCACTGTTCTTGGCATTCCCCAGATTGAGTGCCAGTACATCGACAACCTTTCTGATCTGAGCAATCACCCCCGATGCAGCGGAAGCCTTCGGGAAGAGTGCGGCCACTGCGGCAGCGACAGACACTACTGTTGTCAACACGTTGAAGATCCCACTTACGTTCTGAGCTATCCATTCCATTTTTTAATCCTATTCAAAGGGGAAGTTCTTTGATGCATCGCTCCCACCCCCCTCCATGAAAGCGTCAATAATTTCACCATAGGCAGTCCAGTATACCGGACCATGCTCTGGCCTATCAAACTCAACCCTTGCGGGGGGCCACAGGTAAGCATGCGTGTACTCATGAAGGACCGTCTCGATAGCTTGAGATATCTGTAGACAGTTTTTCATAGAGATATGTATGACGAACCTATTCCTCTCCCTGTATGTCACCCCGTACCATCCCCTGGATAGCTTGGTTGCATTCCCTGCCTCTGCGGGCGCATAGTCAGGGAACCTAACAACGCACAACTTTCCGCAAGGCCAAAGAGACTCAGCCCATTTCAATACCTGGGTGCATCTCTCCTTGCGATTCAACCTAGGCATTGATTGTTTGAACTTTATCCACGGTAGAAGTCTCGTGATTAACAAATATCAATTGCTGGCTAGGAGGTTCCGGCCTAAAGCCTGAATCATTTGCGTAACCGTTATGCCCTACGGTGCTTCCGTTGCTGACGTGAGAGAAGAACGGTGAGGAAATAACATTAGATGAATGGTAATGGCCCTGGATCCAGAGGTTGAAGTCGTAGATCTTCTGCTGCTGGACTAGCCACGCCCATCGCGGCACCATCGCCCCGGCTGCGTTCTCTTTCATAGCCGCCCCCCTAGCGTGACCGTGGTGAGTCAGGGTGACGAAGTCCCCCACGCGCACAGGCGTGTAGTAAGTCCTAGCTATATGCCAATCAGGCTCAGGGTAAACCTGAGATAATCTATGATAGATAGCGGTGTCGTAGCTTCTGTCAGAAGACATCCCCATCTGCATTTGCTCGGTGTCTCTGTCATGGTTAGACACGTCTCCAGTAATTGTGACTGAGTCGCATGGTTGCTTGGGTAGCAATCGTCCAAGCTCTTCATGGAGCATTGAGTAAACAATCTCCATCTCCACCAATGGCTCATGCGGCGTGCTTCTCTCCATCTTGTAGTGAAGATCGGCATTAACCATGAAGTCGCCAAGCAATGCTATGTGAAGATGAAATAGGTCAGATTGCTTCGCCTCTGCCTTTAACGAGGAAAGAGCCTGATCCAGTACGGATCGGACTCTCTCTCTGCCTATCTCTTCATTGTGTTCATTAAGATTACATGTCGTCTTGGGGTTAACTAACTCCGTAAGATGTATGTCCGACAAGGCTATGATCGCGCTCTTGTGAACCTTGCCTTTTCTCCGGGGGACTTTCTTTTTCTTCGGATCAGCTAATGACTTTAAGTTCTCCAGAGCGTTGACCCTATCTCTTAGGAACTCGTTCTCCTTATCTATTTGCTTGAGGTAAGTCTTCATCCTCCTTATCTCAAGTCTCTCCTTGGAATTAAAGAAGGCACGCAACCCACTAACCCCGTTGCCACTAAGGACATCACTTGCTTCTTGCTGAAGCGATTCGGCCTGCTCAAGTATCTCTTCTACTTGATCAAGTTCGCTCTTTTTCTTCGACATATCTTCTCAACGCCACACGGACAGTAGTGATAGAACCGGGAGGCCCGCCTAGTACTTCCTGGCATTTACTAATAACATGCGCCAAAGGAAGACCCCTAAGCACTGACTGTTTCACAGTCTCGATGAAGACACCCCCTTCGTCTGGGTTCTCATCAATCCACTTGTCTACCTTGTTTTTTCGCACAGCTCTAGATTCTACACTAGCAATGATGTCATCAACGCTAGGTATCTTCTTCCCCAAGCTTTACCCCTGACCACCAAATGACTTCGGCATTCTTGAGAAAATTCTTATCTCTCTCCTGCGGAGGTTTCGCAGACGCTCACCCTTCTCTTCCCTGGAAAGACCAGACACTCGTATAAGCTCCCTTTGAGCCCTAATAACCTTCAGAGCCTTGTCTACTTCCCTAACGTAGGATCTAGCCCTGAGTGCTTCAGAGTTTTCTCTCCGATACTCATTCACCCTTGAAGGGTCGCGAGTCTTTAATTTGTTAACCGTAGTAACTACGCGGGAAACTTCATCTTTCATACGGTAGTAATCCTCCGCATAACCTCTGCCAAGGTTATTAGCTAGGAACCGTCTGAAGAAAGGCTTTTGACTAACAAGCTCCCCAACATTGTCAGTCAGACCAAAAGCTGGCCTATTAATAACAATGTCAGTAACCAAGTCTATGTAGTTCCAGCCTGACCCAATGTATCCTCTCATCAGATTGTCTATCTCAAGAGGAGATATCCCAGCCCACTCGGGCAACAGATTGCCGGTAACCCTAGCAAGAGCCGAGGTGCTTCCCCTGTACTGCTGCGCCTGATCCATCTTCTCCATATAAAAGGGAACGATGGGCTGACCAGTGAAGAAGTTGTAGTTGGTTGTCTGCTCGACTAAGGGTCGAATAGCTTGAGGGAGCGGGTTAAATGCCAAGGTGTTGGCAATGGAGTGACGCACCGCTCGCAGTCCTTCACCAGTAGACTCTCCAAGTGCTAGGCGAACTAGCTGCTCAGGAAGAACCTTGAGAAGAATGCCCGCCTCGAATGGAATAGGGATGGCTGCGTACTTATTATCCTCTGTAGCAAGCGGACCAAGAGATATTAACCAGTTATCATTCCGCCGGTACTCCGCTTGGTTCTCGAAATCATCGTCGTCTATCCCGTGCATGAGGGAGTAGAGGACGCCAGCCCCGAATACCAAAGAAGCACGATGCATCAATGCTCTTTTTGCTTCATCAGGATCCACGCCCAGAGTGTTCTCACCGTTGTATGCGTTTCGGTAAAGGACATCCATGCCCTGGATGCGGGCGTTAAGGAACGGGATCGTCGCAGTCAAGAACCTCAACATCGGAGAGTTGCCCCTCCGGCTGAAGTTTAAAACTTCCATTGCCTGAAACGCGGCCTGACCTGTGGCGTGAGTATCAGCGTACTGAGTTAGGGCTTCACCAGTGAGACCTTTTTCTTTACCTTGCTTTCTAAACCTAATCAGCTCGCGATCATAAGTCCTCTCGAATACACGCTGACGAGCAGACGACTCAGAGAAGTTTCCTACGTCGCCAAGGAGATCCCAAGTCTTAGTCAGGATTTCAGGTACAGAACCAGCGGAAGAGATCTTGCGACTGAATCGTTTTTCAATACCTCTGAGATCCACATCTTTAAGCTCTAGCCCACCGACAGCCCCGGCTTTAGTTAGCCTTTGCTGAGTAGACTTTCCGCCCTCTTCTCTAGCCATAGTGTCATTGAAGATTCTTTTAATAGAATCAGTCGTTGCACTAATTGGATTACTGCTGGTCCCGTGCGTTAGCCAACTCAGAATTGCATCGCGAGTAGTATTCGCAAGCAGGAAGTCAGGCATTCTAGTCACGCCCTCACGAAGGATCTTTGCTGGCAACGCAAACACCTTAGTGATCCCCTCAAGTGGACCCTGCCCGTCAAATGATCCAACCATCACATCGTGAAGGAAGGGATCTTTGACGTAGTACCTAACAGTCTTTCCATTCTCATAAACACTAACAGCACTATGCTCAACTTTGCGATCAGCGAAGTTAGTCTCATCGAGACGCCTTGCATCACCAGTCACAACCATGTTCCTAAGGAACCTACTGGATGCCACGTTCTTCATACCCTCATTGATGAGAGCCATCGAGTTCTTGATGGTGGACTCAATCGGATCGTCGAGGTTGCCCTCATCGAAGCCGCGGTACTTCTTGGACGGGCGCTTGGGCAACATGCTGTTAAGCATCTTGAAGTCGTCTTCAGAGTTGGAGGCTCTTCTAAACTTCTCCCTAAGTTCACCCTCCATCTCGCCGGTTGTATCCAGGTAGAACGGAACGTAGTCAGCGTACTCAAGCCAAATCTCTGCTTGTTGATCGTTCAAGACGCCAGTCTTTACAGAGAAGTCAACCAAGGACTTATTCCACTTTTGAAGGTTCGCAAAGGCAATGGCAATCTCAGGATTGTCATAACCAATCTGTAGGGCGTTATCCATGTTCTCGCCCTTGAACTGATTAGGGACAGGCTTGCCCTGCTTATCAAGCCTGTAAGCACGAACAGCCCTACCGTAGGTAAAGAACTTCTCAACATTGGAGCTGTTCATCCTAGATATGGCACTCAGGATCTTTATAAGTCCCCCATTCCCTTCATACACTCCAGGCTTTTCTACTCGCCTTCTAACAACTCCCTCCCCAGGGACAAAGATGAGCGCATCATCAGCATAGTTTTCAAGGCCCATGTCATTCACCATGACCGTGCCGTCCATCCAGTCACCACCCTCAATAGTGGTGAAGTCGATGGTTCCGTACTTGAGCATTGCCTCAAGGAATGCACCAGCCCGATCCTTCAACATCATCATCGCATATGCCGAAGTGGAAGCCATCTCAGGGATAGTCAGGCCAAGCTTTCCTTCCTTGCGGAGCTTGGCTGCGGCAGCTTTCTCATTCCTGAAAATGGCATCATACTTATCGATGTACTGATAACGGAATTCTTCCCAGAATGGAACATCTTGATAGGTTCGGAATGCGCTTGTTATGGAGTCTAAGAAGGATTGCTTATTCCCCCTCTGCCTCATACCACCCGGACTCATGTAGGCATCAATTGCCTTCTGTTCTCCAGCAGAAGAAACAGCAGCAAGGCGACTGGCAGCACGCCTACCTGTAAATGGACTGCCGAAGGATTCATTGACATCGTAGAAGTCTCTGACCGATTCGGGCTCTGCGGCTATGCCTTCACGGGGGCCAGATGCGAAACTCCCGTCCGGTGAATTCGCAGAGTAATTTTCATTAGCGTAAGCAGTAGTTACGGTGTAACGAGGGCCAGACAAATACTCAGTTGGGGTATCGGAATACTGCATAACAACAACAGCCGGTGAATCAAAACCCTCACCCTCCCAAAAGAATTTAACCTTCTTACCCCAAGGATCATAATGAGCAGAGATCTCCCCTGAAGAAAGATCTTTTGGTGAGTTCTTTAACTGCCGAAAGAAGCCCGAAAGAAACTCTTCAGAATTAGCGTATGGAGTATTCCTTTCAATGTCAGCATCATGCCTCTCGATGTGCCTCTCACCAAACAAATCAGCAGAGCCAGCGGGAATAAACACCGGTATACCGACGCGCTTATTGCCTGTAAACTTGCCAACAGGAGATATGCTGACATTACCCCAGGTTAACGCTTTCAATATTTGATTAGGATTGCGTCCTTCTGGAACTGCGTTGTACGGAGGAAGGGTGGGCTTGTCCTTATCCAAAGGACTAGCCATGTTGTCCTGAGCTGGATCACGCTTGAACTTCTGCCTTGTCAGACTTTTCCTGCCAGTCTTAAGATCAGTGCTGGCGGTGGGGGCGTCTACGGGAGTCCATGCTTTTGGGTTGAGCATCAAGACAGAAACACTGCCAGGGTCTTCTGCAATGTTTCGGTAAATTACCCCATCAAACCCACGCTCTCTAAGTTTTTCCAGAATATTTCTACTCACCTCCATACTCTTTAGGTCTGTCTCGGAGATAGCTTTCTCAATAGAACCCCACGGCTTTTTCAGATCAACAATA
>CENL01030740.1_pt1 | contig 14896 bp, 13 predicted proteins | sample 530221 | NCBI WGS metagenome assembly CENL01 (sample SAMEA2619791, study PRJEB7988) | marine metagenome | isolation source: saline water (ENVO:00002010), including
CACTAAGTTTATAAGTAGGTTTGCGGGTAGTGGTATTAAGTCGGTGACTATATGCCTAGAACAAGAAGCATTAGATGTACTGAAAACACAAATGTTATTCAGCAATTAGAAAAGATACGTGATGGTAATGTTACCACGCACGAAAACCCTTGTATGTTTAGGGGATTATTAATAGTTAGTACTAACTCTGGAGCAGATGTTGGTGCTAATTTTAGTATTTATGAAAATAATATTGGTAGTGGGTTTACTGTCCCTGCCGCTGTTGCTGTTTCAGCATCGAATAAAACAATCACTTTATCTAGCGGTTCATGGTTAAATCGCGGTTTACGCGTTGGTATGGTTATTACTATTTCTAGTTCCGATGAATCAGGTAATGATGGTGACAAAACAATTACCGCTTTAACCGACACTGTAATTACTGTATCAGAAACAATGGCTGATGATGCCTCAGATACAGGTATGGTAATTGATATTAACGGTGGAGATACTGTTGGATTAATCGCAAAGTTCGCATATAAGAGTATGGGTTCTAGCGGTGGAGCCGGTGGAAATGACCCTACTGAATTATACGAATTTAGTGGTATTCTTTGTCGTGGTGGACTCCGAATTGAATCATCTTCTTGGAGTAATTTAGAGGCTTACGTTCTTGTGGAGTGAGCCACTTGACTGCTGTTCTTGCATTTAAGGACTATACTGCAATCGGTGCAGAAACAAAGTACACCCAAGAAATTGCTATAAATTTATTAAATAAATATATTTTTCCAAGTACTGCTTATGAGGGCGAAATAAATAATGTGCAAAACCCTAGTAGAGTAGTACAGGACGCTTCAAGAATTTCACAAATTAAAAGCGTGAAGCGTGGATTAATTAGTTGGGTATTTTCTCATGAAGATGATGCCGAACAATATATTCCTAACTTTAACGAGCAAGAGTTTGATAATATTAATAGAGATGCCTTTAACAGTATTTTAGACATGAGTATACAGGATTTTTTGCGGGGTGTCGAAGGAACTACAGTAGAAGCCTTAACTCAAAGTATTGATAATCTTGATGTTGCTGCAGCCGGTCCTGATAAATTTACTGCAATCGCAGAAGCAGTTAAAGACGGTAAATTTTTCAATACAAATATTACGTTACGAGATATTAAAAATAAAACGGGAGAAAGCGAACAATTTTATAAATTAACACCTACTACTGTAGATGACCCTCTCTTTCAACAATATTTACAAATGACCGAAGATGTACAATATGCTACTGCTAGTTCAGCAAGAGAAGGCACCAAAAAGGACTATCTTGATATTAATAAAATGTTAGAAGTCGCAAAAAGATGGGCACATGTTATTTCACCAAGAGAATTTACTAAAATTTTAAATGGGGTAGAATCTAATACAACCGATGAAGAACTAGAAGAATATAGAAGGCAGGGAGTGGATATAAAGTGGGAAGGTCTTAATTCACCCGAAGATGTTATTGAACTTATGAAAGGAAAAGATAAAAATGCACCTTGGTATACAATCTTGGCTAATTTTTTGGCACGTAGTATTGTAGATAAAAGTACGCCAGACCATATATCATATAACTATGAATTATTTTACCCATTATCTGTGTTTGATGAATTTTCAAAAATGGATGAACTGTTAGATAAAATTAAATCTGAATCTCTAGATAAATTAGAAAAATTTATGGATAAAAATACATATGATTTTTCCTTTGACGTAAAGGAGTTTAAAGAAGATTTAACATTTAATAATAATTTCAGTGATGGAGATGACTTAAACAAATTTTTAGACGTCTGTTATGTTATAGAACTAGTTAATGAACACGATAATAAAAAACTAAAAGGTTTAGATGCAGTGAATAAATTAGCATCAGAAATTGCAGATGAAGTTTTAGAACAACTTTCTGGTGGTAAAATAATACTGACAGAATCTACTACTAAACAGGTAGATGTAGAATTAGACGGTAAAAATTTACCATTAAGAATATTAGAGGGAACAAACCCCATATCTATAAATGACATGGAAGATTTACTAGGTGAGGCAGAATACACCAAAGATACAATAAATATGTTAGATGGACAACAGGATGATGAAAGTATTATTGAGACATTTAAGAAAATAACAGGTACAAAGAAATCAGAACGACAATCAAGAGCGGTAGTATATACTAGTACTCCAGATAAAGATACTGTAGAACTATCACTAGATATTAACTTAGATTTGTCTAAAAAATCACCAATTCCTGACGCAGCAAAAAGTATGACTAAAACTAGAAAACCCAATATACAAAAATTTAATCAAGAGTTAAATTTACAAAAATACGCTACAGAAAATACAGATGATGCAGAACCAGTCGAATTATCCGCCGACGAAAAGTTACTTAATATTGCTGAAAGGGCTTTAGACACTTTACAGGATTTTAGCAAAACACATAGGATGTTATCTATAATTAAAGGTAATAATGTTCAAAAAATACTAAGGCAGACCCAAATAACATCTATTATTAGTATTTTAAATGCTGTCATCAGTTCGGCTAGTAATGAGGTAAAGGAACAATATTCTGAAAGATTATCTAATATTACAAATGTTATTGAAGAAGATGATTTACAATACGATAAATTAATGACTGTTATAGAACCACTGTATACTTTAATATCTGATATAACCCAACAACTAGGGCCTAGTGATGATGAATTAATGCCTGAAACTTCGGATATGTCCGATGAAGAATATGAAGAGTGGGCGAAAAGGAAAGAGAAAGATTTGCAGGAATTGGAAGATGAAGAATCCGATGAAGAAGAGGGCATCGTACAAGATGACACATTATCCCCAGAGATGTTTTTAGAACTTGAAAGAGAAATAAAAAACCCTGATGATATTGGTACTATAGCCCATATACGTAAAATTACTGAATCAGATAATGTAGACGATGCATATAGAGAAAAATTAGATTTTCTTAACGAATTTGGAAGAAGTGAAGAAAATACTAACGCGATAAATAGTTTAAAAGATGAGAAAGAGAAACTAAAGGGACTAGAAGGGAATGAGAATAAGAAACAACTATTAAATGTTAATGCTGAATATGACACACGTACTCTCTTACAACAATTGATGCAGGTTAACGAAGAGGCTTCAGTTTCTTTTATAAACAGCCTAATTACACAAGTAAAAAAATCAATTAGTAGATTTAAACAATCAAAGAATATAACAGACGATGGAATAGATAGTCGTTTTAAGTTACTAAAAGGATATAATATTAAACAAATGGTTATTGATATTCTTACGAGGTCGGCTGGTTTTAATACCGTAGATATTGCAGATTTAAGCGGTACAATAAAACTCACTTTTATATTTAATAAATCATATGGGGGTCAAAAAAGGTTTGGTAACAAACTTAAGTCCTTTGCTAAATTACAGTATTCGCAGAAAAAACGAGTTGAATCGACTAGCGGTAACGTCGATTTTACTGTGGTTCCTCTACATGGTAGGAACTATACAATGAGAAGTGTATTAACGCAACAAGAAACTGCCAGAATTTCTGATGGAGATAAGAGAAAAGGTGAAATATATGACTTCTTTAAGGTAAGGATTTATAATGAACTTTACTCTAACATTAACGAGTTAGACAGAATACTCAAACGGGTGGAAGCAGAATGATACACAGACCTTCAGATACATCAATAAATCAAGCGGACTATGCAAACGGTATAGGTTACTATACAGACGTGGCAAGAATTGCTAATTTACTCAGCGTTCCAGAATTCGATGATTCATCATATCCGACAGAAGGTCATGTGGGTGAACTAATTCGCTACGCAGAAGATTATATTGACGAATATACAAAAGATTCATGGCGACCAATTTTAATCGAAAACGAATATCATGATTTTGATTATGATATGTTTAGAATGAATAGGGCTAGCATGTATAATAAGTATACAGATTATGTAGGGTATATTCGACTTAATGCAGAAAACCTTCGTAAAATAGTTAGGCTTGCTGTATGGCGTGGTAATCAGTGGGAAGAACTTGCTGGTGCTACTTCTTCTGTAACAATTACTGACCATACTAATATTACAAATGTTGTTTTACGTTTACCTAATAGCGGGACTACTTTTACACTAACTCCCGGAACTACGGTTAGTACATTCAATACTACTTATGGTAATCGCACCGCTGCATATGAGTTAGCGTACCTAATTAATGAACAGTTACCTGTTATGACTAATGGGTTTACCGGGTCAAGTGGAAGGAAGGCTATAACATCAGGTTCAGATTCTATTAGTGATTTCTTTTATGCTACTGTGGAGCAGGACAATAAGATAGTAATCTCATCTACGCTACTGGGCGATGATGGTAAAAACTGCACACTTACAGTAAGCGGTAGTGGGGTTTCAAGGGAAGATTTTTCAGATACCGAAGCCCGTGGCCGAGAGCAGGACTGGTGGGATATTCGTAATGATGGCGCTATATTTTTCCGAACTAACTACCCATATAATCAAAAACACTCTATTCGTGTTACATATCTTACAGGAGGGGCGTCAGTCCCTGCTATTATTACTGAGGCCGCTACCAAAATTGTAGCATGTGAACTTATGGCCGAAGACGATTCAACGCTTTTACTTGGTGAGAACGGTGAGGCCGGACTTGCTTTAGCAGATAAATATACTAAATATAAGGAAGAAATTGATAAAATTCTCGGTATGAAAAAGCGCCTTATTTATTTCTTGGATAGTGATTAATATGTGGTATGATATAATTAAACAGGATAATGAGTTTTTTCTTGGTATAGAAACCTATGGTCCAGAAGTTAGCATGGCTATTACTAATTATTCTATGGGGCTTACAGATACATTAGGTTTACGACTTATAATTAATACTCCTACAGCAAAACGTTTTAGGAAAAAAAATAGAAAAAAACTTATAGATGGTATATTTACTAAAATATATTCCGATATAATTAAAAATCATATGGAACTTAGGGAACCTCTTGCTAAAGATAAGTTTTACGAATTAGTTGCGGATGAAGCAAAAAAATATACTATAATTGAGGAACTTTTAGTCAAGGGTAAAATTACTAAGAAAGTACAAAATTTATACACTTTAACAACAAGTGGAACGACTGGAAGAAAATACCAACATTTTTACAAATATGCACGTAAAGTGACCCCCCGACCCGTTCAAGATTTAGTATCAAGGGGATATATTGAATCTATTTCTGCCTCAACTTTAGCGCCGTCACGTGGTCCGCGCGGGACGCGAACTGCTTATACACATAGTCCTGAAGTAATATATGGTCCCAAAGGAGGGAAAATCCGAACATTAACTAGAGATTTCGAAAATAGTTTTATTAAAAAGAGAGAAATTCCTCCTGATTTATATTTAGATAAACTACGTCCGTATATGACAAGACAATCAACTGTTTCACCCAATAGAAGCCAACCCCCTAAACCATTAAGAAGGCGACGATAATGTTTGATAAGATTTTAAAAAAACTGCAAACCTTACAAGGAAAAATACCTAATGTAGTAGAAACTACTAGGTCGCAAGCAGAAGAAGTAGAAAATATGAGCGAAGAACTTCTTGGGGTTAGAATGTCAGAGGAACTTACTACTAAATTTATAAAGGAAGAAATAAATAATAAAATTACTGATGAATTAAAAAAGGTGTTTGAGTAATGTGGTTTAATATTATTAAGAGTAAGGAATATCAACAACTCCACTATCGTAGGTTTACTACAATGTTTCATCCAGATATGGAAGACGCAGGCTTAAAGGATTATGCTGATGAATTACTTCGATTTGCAGAGGAAACACTCAAAAGAGACGATACATTTTTAATGACACCTGCTACCATATTAATTAATAACATGGCATTATCTAAACTTCCTTTTGTTTTAAGTAGGGACAGCAGACCCAACAACACAATTTATGTAAATATGAATACGGGGGTTGTTCAACACACTATTGCTAATACACCTTTAAGAGAAATTTCTGCTCAGGAGTTGCGACAAATTATTGATGGTTTACTGGGTGAAGAATAATGGCAGTAACAGAAGACGAAACGACTTCACTTATTACAATACTTAGTGATAACTGGGCTGCTGCTTGTACTGCTTTAGATACTACAAACGGTAATGGACAAATAGCAGACATACACGCAGTAACTCCACAAATACTAGATATTAGAAATATGAATTCTGGTAAAAATACAGATGCTCAAGGTCGCGCCCGTGGTGGTAATAGGATTAACACTAGTAAGGTAGAAACAGGAGATAGAACTGCTGGAACTCCCGAACCTATTTATTCTAATGATTTACTTATTGTTTCTCAAAGTTCTCAAACTGTAAATTACCCTACGGTATTTTGGGATTCCCGTGACGAAATTCATGAAATGGAAATATGGATTCGCACAAGACAGGATGATAGAACACTAACTAATGGAAGTAAGGTTTCACCTAATACGGGTACATTTGGCATAGACAGAATCCGAAGCCTTTATATTATAGTTAGGTATATAATCGAATTAAGGCGTAAGGGCTATATCAAAAATGGCTTGTTGTATCAGAATATTAACCACTTAATGCTAGGCGGAAGAACAGAAAGTAACGACAAGAGAAATAAATTATTCGGATATAAAGTAAATATAACAATGAGAAGATTAGCACAAGGCGTCACATGTTAACAAAAAGTAGGTAAGTAAAATGTCAACATCAGAAGTATGGATGGGTTCCGGTCTAACAATGACTATGGCCCCTGAAGCAAAACTGTTTTTAGGATATATGCCGTATGGCCCAACATTAGGTAGAGAAAACACAAATAAAGAACACTTAATTAAGTATAGTTTAGGTTATGCTTTGGATGGAACAAGCGTAGTAATTGATGACGCGCATGGAGAAGGCAGTAACGCTGTAAAACATTTTACAGATTATTACCATTTAGTTCCTGATTTGTATACTGGTTGTACAGCGGAATTTTATACTAAAAATGCTTCTGGAGATTCTTACGCATTAGAATTTACTGCTATGGTAGCAGGTAATGATGCAGATGCTATTTACTTTGCTGGTAATTTAAATGATTTTCCATCACTATTTGCTGATATAGATGGCGCTGTTTCTGCCTCGCGTCAAAGAGGATATATTTGTTTACAACAACATGGTGCAGTAGTGCCTGCTCCTATTAGTTTAGAAACAGTTGCTGCCGTTGCTTCATTTACAACGGGTATTGAAGAAGTAACTGCTACATCAGGTACAGATTTAACTAAATTAGCAGTTGATGAATTAGTTTATGATACAGCAAACGGTGTTAATGTCGGTAAGGTCTGGGGTTATTCTGCTAATAATACTGCATTATCATCAAGGGATGCACATGATGGTAATTCCACAGATGATACAGTTCACTTTTTATCTGATGCTTTAGGTACAGTTTCGGGTGCTTCAAGTGCTACAAATAGTATTGGTACAGTAGTTATGCCTACATCTATGACCGGAATTTTAACAGCAGGTGATTTTATTTCAGGTGATTTAAATACTAGAACAAATGCAGCAGTTATTGGTATCGTAATAGAACTTAGTTCCGATGGTACAACAGTTACATTTGCTCAAGCAGGCTCACAGAGTTTTGGTGCAGGGCATGAATTATATTGGGGTAGACCTGCTTCTAATGCTTTAGCAGCGGGCTTAACTTCTATTGCTAGAGTAAGTGCAAGAATTCTTTCAGATAACTGGTTGGGGTTAGTAGATTCTGCTACTCCATCTACACCAGATGTAATGACAGAACAAAAAATGATGGCTATTGGTGGAACTAGAAACGTAACATATCAATACAAAGGTATGGAAACTCCAGCAGGGGCAACTTTAGATGTTACATTAAATCACGGAACATGGCTTCATTATGCTTTAGGTTCTACTGCTTTAACATTCCCATCCGTAACAGGTGGTTATCTTACAGACCCGTTTGATATAGGTAGTCCTACTAGTGAACACAAAACATTGGTTGCTACTAACGGTTCTACTGCCGCAGTTGCGGGTAATTCTAGTGGTCCGTTTTTCCATAGAGTATTAAAGGGTTCAAATTCTATTTGCCCACCACTATTACCGGGAACTGCTGCAAAAGAAATCACAGAACCTACTGTTGGTACAGACGGTTTAATGGATGACGGTTTCACATATACTTTTACAGAAAGAAATGATAATACATTACCTTCTTTCGCTTTTGAGTTAGTAGCAGAAAAGGGTTCAAATGTTGACTCTATACCAATGGTTGACCGAGGAACAACTGCAAGACAAGATGCAACTACTTTTGATACGAAAGATAACGTATATGCAGAAATACATCCGGGAGCAACAATGGGTTCATTGACTTTAACTGCTTCTGCGGAATCTGCAGTTACCGCTAACATGTCATTTAATGTTAAAACCGTCTTTGATTGTCCTACAGGATATGTTGGAAGGGCCTATGATGCTACAAATAATATCACTAAGGGTTCTAACTTACCTAGAGTTCTTAACAACTTCGGACAGAATACTGGAGCGGCTACTGCATCTAAGCAAGAGTTCTTAACTCCATATTACTTTAGCGATGGAACTATTAGTTTATTCGGTAGTGAATTTATGCGTGTTACTACTTTCGATTTAGCCATAGAAAACACTCTAATTGATAAACGCTTTATCGGCCAACACAATAAGAAAATACAAAGCGCACTACCCGGACAAAGGACATATACTATTAATATGACTGCTCAACTAACAGACCGAAGGCTATTTGCAGAACTTAGAAATGAGGATTCCTTCCGTAGTGCTATGAGTAATGCTAATATTCAGTTACTTCTAACCAAAGCAACCGGAGAAAATATTAAACTTCAATTCGATGATTATATGATTTCTGTTGCTAGTTTCCCCGGACCTACCGAGGACCGAGGGCCGCTTGAAGTATCATTTACTATTATGCCTATCCGTAAGGGAACCGAGATATCTACTAAAACCTCTTGGGTTCTTCAAGGATAACTGCATAAGGTTTATTAATAAAGGGCGTATTGCTAAGGTTAGTGACAACTATGAGTTACACAATAGCCACAGATAAAAGCAAGTTGCTAGTTTCACGACAAGCAACAGAGCATTATGTTAGAATCGCTCCCGGTAGCGAAGAGTACCTAAAAATTTGGATTAAGGAACCAACGTTCCTGCAATTAGAACAGGCGCAAATGAAGTTATTCGACTTCAATGCTGGTTCTCAAGAAGTGAACCTAGATATGGCGGAAGTATACCGTTACCTTTGGGATGCATTTGTGGAGAAAACTGAACCTGCTCTTAGTGCTATGGATGTATTAGGTCTTAATCCCTATATCGGCTCGCAAATCAAGGAGATTTTACCAAATCCCTTTGGATTTAACGAGGTGGATGAGGATTTAAAAGTGCCTACCGACGAGCAATAAGAACAGGAAAAGTAGATAATCCACAAATTGCTTCGAGGTTAGTTATGTATACTTTAGCGAAAGAATTGAATATTCCCCCACATGAGTTGAGTAACTATCCTATTAGTTTAGTTACTGATTTGATGACTATATTCACTGAAATTAAAACATACGAAGCAGAAATGCTAGACAAGGCCACAAAAAATACATCTTCTTCTCCTAATATTAGTAGCAAGGATGGTGTAAACTTTGGCTGATGATGAATTTATTGATAAACTTGTAAAGGCTATACAAGATATTAAAAAAGATACTGGTGAGTCAGCCAAAAATATGAAAGAAGCCTCAAAAGAATCAAAGGGTTTATTGAATTTTTTGACAGATGAACAAAGAAAATTCGTTAAAATTAGTAAATTAGCGACAACGAACAGAAAGGATGCTTCTTTAAAACAGAAGGCTTTTGCTCAATCATGGTTAGCAGTTAGACGTATTAGTGCTAAAGTTAGTTATGAGGCATATGCTTTACAGAGCACAATAATGGGTGGTTTCGATTCTCTAAAAGCGGTGAGTGAAACTGCTAGAATGATTCAAGACATGGGAGCAAAAAAAGCAGAAGTAGAAGAAAAAATAGAAAAGAGCAAACTAGAAACTCTTATAGAACAAAAAAACGCAGCAGAGGAATTGTTTAAGAAAGAACAAAAAGACCGAAGGGCTAAATTAGAAGAATTTCAAGAGATGAGAGATTTTCTGAGAGAAAAACAAAAATTTGCTAAAAGGGTCGAAGGACGAACAATGGATTATGGTGGTAAGGAAGGTGTAGGTAAATTATCGTTTGAAGAGGTAAAACAACTCGAAGCATTAGAAGAACAAATTAAAAAAATAGGCGGTTCGATAGGCGGTAATAAAGCCCAAATGGCTAAACGTGCTGCTAAATTCGAGGCACAAATAAAAGAGGTCAAAGATAAAGAAGAAAATGAGGCCAATTTAACCAAATTTCAAAAAAATCAGCGAAAGGTTGTCGAAACATGGACAAATATATTTAATAAAATAAAACCTGCTGAGATGGTAAAAACAATAAGAAATGTAGGTAAAATGGCATTGAGTATTATTAGAGCCATTGGTACAATTATATTAGTCGCTGTTGCTTTTTACTTATTTGCTAAACAAGCAAATCTAAAGGAAGTATTATTTGCTATATGGGATGCGTTAGTTGCTGCTTGGGCAGGAATAACAAGAGGTTATGAAACCTTAAAAGAAGGTGTAGTTCTTCTAATAGGTGGATTAATGAGTATTTTTGATATAGTTAATAGAGTCCTTGATGGAGATTTTAAAGCATTTAGAGAGTTATTACCTGCATTATCAGATATATTTGAAGGTGCTGTAAAAATATTTTTGGGGATATTTGGTGGATTATTGGAGGCGGCATTTTTATTCATATCAGGATTTATTGGTTCTTACTTAGAAAGAATGCAAGAGCAGGGAAGAGGGATACTGAGTTCACTACTTAATTTAGGAATAATTATATCTACTATTGCTGCTGCTATTATATTTATTGCTTCGGGTATGTGGTTGGCTGTTGCTGCTACTTTCTTAGCGGGAGCAATAGCAGCGGCAGTGGCATCAGCAATCCCATTTGCTAATGGTGGTGTTGTTAGAAATAGAGGTATGCAGTTAGTCGGAGAAAGAGGGCCTGAATTAGTATCTTTACCTGTTGGCTCTAGAGTTTATAGTAATACAGAATCTAGGGCTATGACAGGAAATACAATCAATGTAACAGTTCAAGGTCGTGTTGGCGCATCTGATGCTGAACTAAGAGAAATAGCACAAAAGATTGGGCGTATGGTTAATATGGAAGTTAACCGCACTACAGCAAGTAGAACGAGGGGAGCATGATGGCATTTTCAGAAGTACAACAATACAATATAAGTGGGAAGAATATTGAGAATAACGCAAATACTAATTTTAACACATCTAGTTTTTTTACAGGTGCTTTAATTACTATTGTTAATTCATCAAGTAATACAGGAACATATGTTATTGATTCAGTGAGCGGTGATATTATAACCGTAACACAGGAGTTAGTTACAGAAACTGTATCAAATGGTTCAGTAGTTACTAATGTATTATTTAATACTGATTCTATAACTGCTGTTTCACAAATTCCTCAAACAAAAGGAATGTCTTACCATGTGTTTTTAGATTTAGGTGCTAGAGCAGATGATGACTTAGGCGCACAATCTCCAATTACAAATAGAATTGGTTTATTGGCTGAGACATTCGGAGTACAAACAACTAAGCAGCGTCCTACTTTTCCTGTTCCCGGAACAGCATTAGTTACAGGGGAATCAAAAACACTATCAATCGACCTTGCTGCTGCAACTAAAACATTCAATATGGGTGGTATTATTACTGAACAATTGTTAGTTAAAAAATTCCCTACAGGTGGTAGGATGGATGAAACTAATCCACTATCTACTGATGGTTATCCCGGTAAGGATGGTTCCGAGGTTGCTAGAGTTTTAACTGCCCAAGAGGTAGCACAGTTTTTACACTCCGCTTTAGATTCTTCCTTTTTACAACCTTACCAAAATATTACCAACATGGCAGTATTGGTGCCTAGTAGGGTGGGGTATGACTATAATTATCATTCAGGTGTTAATGAAAATACGCCTGTAGAATACTTACCTCTTATACCATTTTCATTTAAATCTAGATTTCAAGATAACTTACGTTCAGTAACGTTAGACAATTCTGCTTATTTTACACCTTCACATTCTTCTACTATACAAACTCATCCTGTTGTAATTCAAAACATTACTACAGATTTTGTTCCGGGTCAACCTTGGTTAACATTTAGTATACAAGGTGAGTTTATCTTCGATGTTCTAGGTTCTGCTAAGGATGTATTCGGTGAGGACTCATGAATCTTATACCTTATGCTGGTAGGCAGTATGGTTTACAATTTCCTGTTATGTGTAATGGATATATTAGTGTTGATTACTCCGATAACGTGGCTACTGAAAATAGAGGTATATGGGACCATGAAGGTAGTTTTAGTTTAGAGGTGTTATTTACACCTTACGATGTTAATGGGTATGGTTCTAATTCAACAGATGCAACAACTAGCGGTAGTAGACCACTGGGAAAATGTGCTAATGGTGGTTTTGGTAATCAAACTAGTCAAAAAACAATGCCTGCGATGGCGACTAATATTAGTGGAACTAGTGAAGACATAACTTATATGACTTTAGCAAACAGGTTAACTCATAGGATGTGTTTATTTTCAAGTAGTAATTTAAAGTTATATCTTATTAATGATACAACTACTACAGTAAACCAACCTGCTGAATATTACATTGAAGTACAATTAACTACTGGAGCGGCATCTACCTCTACGGTAAGAACGGCTAAAATATTTAAATCTAGAACTACCCATAGTATGTCTCACGGTGACCCACTTAATTTATCTTACAGCAATAATGATGTAAAATATATTAAGACCGGATTTACAGGAACAGTGGGTTCTTCAGCAAGTAGATTACGTGTCGCAGATAGTGATTCTGGACTTAATCAACTAAGATTAGATAACGATTTTAGTTTATTTAAATCAGATGGAACACTTATTGGTATAATTCAAAGTGTTGGTGTGATAGGTTCATCAGATATTCAATTTAATATGGATAGAGATATTACTAGTGCTGTTCCCTCTAGTACAGATATATACATTGAAGCACCTAAAGAAATAACATATCCCCTTTCCGCACATCATGTAGGGGTAAGTTATAGTAAAGCCTCTAACTCTATTAACGTATTTTATAATGGTTCAAAGGTTGCGACCGGTAAACACACAGATACTAATACCTTTAGTTTTGGAAATGCTGACATAACACTGGGGCAGGATAGAACTGATTCCGCTAAAAGATATTCACAATTTATGGGCGAACTACATGAAGTCGCTGTGCTGCGCGGAGCAAAACAAAGTATGAATACTACTACCACTTTACTTCCACAATACAATGATACTTTACTATATATTGATTTTGAAGAGGCAGATATATGACTACTGGTATATACGTTCTAAATGCTGGAGATGCTATACCTACTGGTAGTATTACTAGCACTGCTTCTAATAAAGGGTTAACAGCCCCCACTAATCCTACCATAATTGAATTTGATTCAGGTGGGGCGCAAACTAATGATTTGAACTGTTTTGAAATTTGGGATGCAAGAGGTTCTGCTAACGCAAATACTATCAATGGAGTGTCGTCATCAGCACTTAATAGAGAATACCCTATAAGCACTGATACCCTAAGCCACCAAACAACACTAAGCACAACTCCCGGATATAAAATCCATTCTAATGTTACACTCTCAACTATAATATCTGGCGGTGTTTTAAAAACTGCTAATGATTATTTCGTATTAATTCATTCAGATAATGGTAATAAACACCATTTTGCTAAAATTACTGAGGTAATTAAATACGATACTATGGGAGATGGGTTTGAGTTTGAACCTAGATTAAAAGAAGATATTCCTACAGGCACTAAGTTTGCTATATTTAGAGGTCCAGATACTACCGATGCTAGTTATAATGATTTAGTCGCAGTGGGTTATGGTTTAACAAGCACTGGGAATAAACATAACCATGTCGTAAATGTTAGTAGACCCACTTTTTATTTCTATAACGACCATATAGATAATCCAATAAATAACGAATTAGCACATAATACAAAATATGAAGTGGTAAAAAGTAGATATGTTAGTTCATCCAGTACAGAAAATAACAACATATGTTTTTTAACTACTCCTTCTTTTGGTCCTAGATTACTAGATAAGAGTCCATTTAAACAAACAATTCGAATTGTTGATGAAAATTATAACGATGATATATCGACCGCTGGTTCTAAACCTCATTTTGCTGGCACTTATACAAACGACCAAACAACATGGAATGATTGTTTTAGAAATTCTAGTAGGGCAGTATATACTAATACTGCTCCCGGCTCACTTAGTAGTGTTACTAGGTCCGGACCTTCTAATCATTTACGATTAGTTGAATCACCAGAATTAACTAAAATTTTAGAGAATATAGAATCTGTAAATGTATCTAAAACTATTACAGTATCTGGTAACTATGCAGAACTTAAAATATTTGACTTTGAAAAAATACTAGATGAAAAAGTAAAAATTAACGATGATTTTAAAGTTCGCTCGGTTTTATACGAACAGAAATTTTCTAATAACTACAACGTTAACTTGCCCGGAAAGGTAAATATTACAAGCGGAAGCACTGCAATAACCTTTACAGAACTAGATGCGGAGCATGACCTTAGAAGAATACTAGGCACTGGCGAAACCATTAAAATAGAAAATCGTATTTATATTGTCGGTTCTATCGGAGCAAGAAGTGGCGGAGAGCAAATACTTACAATTAGTGGGTATAAAAATCTTACAGATACAACATTTACTTCTGCAACATTATTACC
>CENL01005979.1_pt1 | contig 14864 bp, 21 predicted proteins | sample 530221 | NCBI WGS metagenome assembly CENL01 (sample SAMEA2619791, study PRJEB7988) | marine metagenome | isolation source: saline water (ENVO:00002010), including
GAAAAACCCTTCATTAATTAGGGGTTTTTACTCCAATGTTAAAACGTAAATTCAAAATTAGCACTATGCGTAGCTATTTTTAGTTTTGAATTTCTGTATGCGAAGCTTTTGATTTTTGTTTGGAAAATTTTTCTGCACGTTTAAATCAAAATGTCCCACAAACAAGTCTGCACGTTCCGTCCGCAGGCGTTGTTCACGGCACTACGTTAGTTACGATGAGGTTTGGAGTAACACGGTCCGAGATTAACACGGTTGGCGTAACACGGTCCGTCGAATCTGGACCTAAAACGGTCCGTCGAAGCCCGACTTAACACGGTTCTTGAGTAGCTGGTATGCGGTCAGGAATGGAATTGGAAATATTACCTCAGTTGTTGAGATAATATGGCGAATAACATCTGGACTACTCGTAACATAAATAAGAATGAGCGAAGCGAATACCGCAGTCGTCCATATAGTTTTGCAGGATGCTATTTATACTTGTAATCGTCCATTTTTTAAATTTATAAATCTTTCCTTTAAATCGTTAAGCATGGATTCAATCTCTTGCCTTGTTTCAAGAGATTTTAATTGAACTACATTGGAAGCATGATGATCAATTCCAATTTCATACATTTGTATTAGTGCTTTTTCTAAACCTACTAAAGTGTTTATTTTTTCAAGTAATGACATAAAAACAGCTTCAGGGTCTATATCTAATACATTTATTTCTTTAGCCATAGTTTCCTTTGTTATGTGAGGTTTGCAAATAATATGACATCTCTGATGGCATAAGGATTTGCAAGTATGCGATAGCCAAATGCACTAGCTAGGTGAAGGGCAAACCCTACACTTGTTAATGTACTAAAACTACATTTGTACCTAGCTGATGCACTTGATAAAGCTACTTACGAACTATTGATTTAGTTGTTGAAGTAGTTTCTGGCTTTGCCTCTTGACCTACAAACATAGTGAAAAGGTCTTTTACTGGCTGGACCAGAACCATAAAGATGGTAATGCATGTGCCATACAACCATCCTGATACTATCGACAATAAAAAGTCGAGTACGCCTGTACCGATTTTTTGAGAAGCATCAAATGCTTGCTTGATGTTTTCCTGATCGGTAAATGTACCAAATAACTGATCTGTGTCAGCCATTGCTTCTTGCATTCTCTTGTTCATAAAGCTCCTTTCGTTTTTTATCATAGAGAATAATGAACTTGGCTGTTGCCAAGATCACAATTAATACTCCTGAAATGAGATTGTTTACCCATGAGGTAATCCAAATCATCAGGAGTCTTGGAAGGTTCCAGTTCTTGTTTTCCATAAATTGGACAACATCATCTGAAACCTGTGTAACTTTTTTCATATTCAATTACTGATTAAAGGGAAGATCCCTTCAATAAAAAAAGGGATTTCCCAAAATGTGCAACTATACTGCATCAGCTAGAACGTATGCATCCAGTTCTGGTTGCATTGGCCTTTCTGAATCGTAAACAGGAACAGTCATGTGAGCTTCAATGTCATAGTCATTGTCGCAATATGCCTGAACTTCTTCAGGAGTTAATTCAGATCCAGAACAGAGTTTTTCATATAAATCAACTCTGGTTCCCATCAGCCATGAATTCCACTCTTCTACAGTAGTTATTGTACTGTATTGAGTTTCATGCTGGTGATGAGTCAAATACGATGGATCTAACTCGCAATAGCGTAGTGAATACGGAAGTTGGACATCCATATCAACTACCTCTCGTTGTCCTGTTTCAGGATTAAACTTCATATAAGATTTGTTGATGTTTCTCGCATCCTCAATATCTTGATAATGCGTAAGACTGATAGCACCTGCTTTGAGTTCAGCAGGCTTATTCTTGCTATAGTCAACATGAACAAACTTTGAATGTTGCAATTCTGTTGATTGCTCATCCCAAGCCCAATCTGAAATGTCTATATTCCAGATCATGCGTTGTTTCCTGTCTAAGCTGTAATTGTGCTTATCAGGCAATTTGGAACGATTGAATTCTATATAGGCATCCTGAAGGATGTCGTCAATGTACTGCTTGACTGATCCTACACAATGTCTAATTTTGCCATGATGCATGTGATAATTGATTCTATCAATACATCGTGCAGGGCTAGTATAGCCTGCAATCTCTCTCATAAGATCGACTGCTTTGTGTGATGATGCTAAAGCATCTCCAAATGACTCTATTTCAGAATCAAAGCAATGCCATGCTAACCACATAGCCCAGCTAGAAGTGCTAATCTCTTTCCTAAAAGAGTGAATTACCAGACCATCATGGTCTTTGATGATCTGGTGTTTGGTTTGAGGTTTATCAATGAGCATCGTGTGGATTCTCTTGAGATTGTTGATTCTGTTGCTTTTCTACTGCAACGATTTCACCATCGATACCACGATTTTGTATCCACTTTAATGCGGATGCTACATCAGGCGTTTTGCCTGATCCTTGTTTGATGTTCTTCCACATCCAATTAAGGCGACCAGACATGAAGTTGACTGTCCAATCAGATCCTTTGACCTTTTGGAACTTTGCTGTAGCGGTTTCACCGCCAAAAAATGCCAACTGAAATGTCATCAGGTAATCCTGATTGTCATCGTACTGTGGTTGCCTGTAATCAGGCTTTCCGTCCTCTGTAAGAGCAAATTTAATGGATGCATCGTAAAGCATCTTTGATGCACCAAACCATACTTCCGTAGGTTCTGATGATGCAGGTTCCTGCAAGTCTTTCAGCATTTGCTGTAGCATCAGCATGGTGTTGTTTTTAACTAAATCATCAACATCAACTGAGATGTCCAAATTCTGGATTTGCTCTGCAACTGATTTCTTTGTAATACGCATATCTAATTCCTATAAACAGGTTAATAGTGTGGAGCCTACATGCATTTGCAGGCCCCAAAAGGAAATTTCCTTTCACAAGAAATAAGGAAATTTCTAATCGTGCTACTCACCGCTGAGTCATGCACAATCCGTTGTAAGCAATGCGAAGCTTTTTATTTAAATCTTGCATCAGCTTTGTCTAATGCCTTGTTAAGCTCGTCTGTCCATTTATTTAATTCTCTGCAATAGCGTAGCCATCCTTGCTTTTCAAGTATGTCCTGATGAGATTCTTGTATGCATGGTTTGCAGTATGCTCCTTCATCTGTTTCTGTGTATAAGTACATGATGTCTCTCATGTCTGCATCTTTACCGCAATCGTTGCATTTGAATGTAATCATATATCCTCGTGTTATTGTTTTTGCAGGATCTCAAAGGGGAAATTCCCTTCACAAAGGGCAGGGGAATTTACCCAAACGTGTACCGAGATAATGTACTAAGGAAAGAAACTGATCCTAAAAAATGCACTGCTGTCTGCATCGCTCCAAAGCAAAGGCATAGTGACATGGAACATGGCACGACTTTGCCCTGTTGTATCAGGTATGCTGTTAAAACTGCTTTATAGCGATAGAGATAGAGGCGAGTATTAATCGAAGATTAATATGTCTGAGCCGAAAGCTCGGGCCGAAGGCATCGCCCAAACCAAGACTCAAATACAGTATAAAATACCTATTAAGAACATCACAAAAACTGCAATATACAATAACCTGCATATCCGCAACTGCATGATTATACTCTGTAATAATAATTAGCTTGACTCTGACTTGTAACCCCTTCTTATACTAACTACCAAGCACTCATGACCTCCATGATTCATACATATCATCACTGATGTAACTACTACTATTACCTAGCAAGTTACATATCTTGTTATGCTACTGTTACTGGATGTAGGTTATGTAGCACTCTCCATACATGGTTCTTACGTTGTCACTGCGTAGCCATGCCTGTACTATACCCTGCTTGAATCTACTTCAATGTTACTAGGCCGTGATATAACGATACTGCTTTGCTCGCAGTATCTAGGGTTGCGTTCAGCAACACTAGAGGCGAGCGTAATGGTGTGTACTAAACCCTGCTGATATTAATTATAATATTCCTACACCGGAATGATTGTGTTATATAATATCTGTAACTAAAGGGGTGGGGGGAACAAAACTGGCAGGCAGTTGTTGTGTAGACCTCTCCTCTCTCTATTTTGGGTTAGGAATAGTAGTTATAACATATAGCCGAGAAAGAACATGACTGGTTTAGTAAAAGGAAATTTAGAGTATCCTAGTGCATCAAAAAAAGAATTGATTAAAGATACTCAGAAATTGGAAAAAAAGAAGATTGCTGAATCTGCTAAATGGGACAAAGGAATTAGTAAAGGAATAGATAGAGGGATTAAGGTTTTAGAATTTATGGAAAATCCTAAAAAAGCAACAAAGAGTTTAGGAGCAGGTATTTTAAAAGACATAAAACGGAAAATGATGAAGCATATTCCTGGCAAACTTAAAAAGACATATTAGGAGGTATATGGCAGGTAAAGCAGGTATTCCGATTAAAAGGACAAGCGTTACAACAGTAATGAACAAATCTACAGGTAATGTAGAAAGGACTCATCGTTCGACACAAGGTTTAGGATCTGGTATTACTCCTACTACACTTGAGTTAAAAGAATGGAGAAAAGCCCCATCTAAGAACTTTGATGTTTCTAAAGTTCCTCAAGGCCGAATTACTGGAAGTCAGGTAAAAGGTAACAAGGGGTTTACTCATGGAGAATCGCAGTTAAAAGTAACACAAGGCTCAAACTCTTACGTTTCTGATTCAAGGTCTTTTGGGTCAAAATACAACCCTTATAAAGAAGGGCATATTAAGTTGATTAAAAAGAAGATGATGAAATGATTACAGAGAAGCAACAGAAGTTTATTGAGTATTATTGCGAGACAGGGGAGCAATTAGAATCTGCTAGAAGAGCAGGTTATAAAGACACCCCTGCTCTTTATCATCAGGCGTATAAGCTAAAAAGGGAGTTAGCACCTGAGATTGTTAAGCGTATGGCAGAAAGATTTGCTGACAAGGCTCCTAGTGCGCTTAATACGATCAATGAGCTAATGTTGAATAGCGATTCTGATGCGATCCGTCTACAAGCATCTAAAGACATCATGGATAGGGCAGGCTATAAGCCCAAGGATAAGGTTTCTATTGAGGAAGATAAGAAGTCCGTCAAAGAACTGGAAGCAGAACTTGTCTTGCTTGTAGGCAGGGAAAGGGCAAATATCCTATTAAAGAAAGAGGGAAAGGAGGAAAAGCCTCAATCTACAGAGATATTGCCCGATCCCGAAGTAGAAACGCCTAATCATGTAAATTAATGGCGAAATGGTGGGAAGAATCCCTTCTTAAACACCAGAAAAGCGTAGCCAATGTACTGGTAAACCAATATCGGTACAAGAAGTGGGATGTTGCCTACAGAAAAGCAGGCTGGATTCTACAAGAATTGGAAAAAGCTTCTAAATCCTTCTCAAATTCTCCGACAATTAGCCCAAATTCTCAAATAACCGAAAGGTTACAGGCAATGGGTAGTCGTGCTTTACGTGAAATCAACAAATCTGTTAAAGACAAGACTTTGAAGCAGGATGCACAGGTTATGATGGAGGTTTGGCAGGAGCTATATAAGAAAAGCCCTACGGATGTACGATTACACCAACGATTACGAGCATTAGATGATGAGATATACGAACAATTACCTCATCGCAAATTAGGGAAGGGGGAATTCCGCAAAGTTAAGAATATCGATGTACCATTAGGAGATGTTGGTTATCAGGAGCAACTTGAGCGTGTTGATGAAGGCTTTAAGGAAACGACTCGCCCGAATTCCGACAAATATAAGGTTGTTAAGACAGAAGAAGCTGGACCTACCACTAAAGTCAAATCTCGACAAGGAGATATGCTTAAAAGGGGCGAGGAAACTGCTGTTGACATTGCATGGGAGTATTCAGATGCAGATATTGAAGATACGAGCGCAAAACCAGTTGCAGAACCACCTGAAGAGTCCAAAATACTTAAAACGGCAAAAACGATTGGGAAAGCGGTCAAACCAGTCGCAAAAGTTCTTGGACCTATTGGAGTCGGCCTTACAGTCGCAGATATAGCCGAAGCTCATGAGAAAGTCATTAAAACAAATGAGTCTGGTGGTCGTGATAGGAATTACCAAAGATCGTATGAAGAATTTAGAAAGAGAAACCCTAAAACGCCTTATGACCACATAAAAGGATTAATGATGGAGGCGTTTCAATGAGTTTAGAGAAAACTGTTAAGATACTTAGCGACATAGAGGATCAGAAAGCCCACAATCAGCTTTTCTACTTTGATCCTTATCCTTATCAGAAACAGTTTCACAAAGCCCTTGATATGCAAGGAAATCCTGCACAACAAAGGCTACTTATGGCTGCAAATAAAGTGGGTAAAACCGTTGCAGGAGCATACGAGACAGCTATACATTTAACAGGTGAATATCCTGATTGGTGGGACGGACATCGCTTTGAAAGACCTGTTAAAGTCTGGTGTGCAGGAATGACCACTTCTAACACAAGAGATATTGTTCAAGCAGAGTTGTTAGGGGAGCCAGGAGATCCAGAAGATTGGGGTAAAGGATTTATACCTAAAGACCGAATTCTCAGTACAGAAAGAATGCCTGGAATCCCAAATGCTATTGGTTCTGTTACAATAAAACATATCACTGGTCGGAACTCTAGACTCTGGTTTAAATCGTATGAGCAGGGTAAAGAGCAATGGATGGGTAAAGCCGTAGATTTGGTCTGGTTAGATGAGGAACCACCACAAGATATATACTCGCAGGGACTACGTGCTACCTTAAAAACTAGAGGGCTTATATTCATGACCTTTACCCCCGAAAAAGGCATGACCAACGTAGTAGCCCAATTTATGAACGATCTTAAACGTGGTCAACAGCTTTATCATGCAACATGGGATGATGCACCTCACCTTGACGAACAAGCAAAAGAAGAAATACTTTCAGCCCTTCCTCCGCATGAAAGACAGATGCGATCAAAGGGGATTCCTGTTCTTGGTTCAGGATTGGTATTTCCAGTTGACGAAGACACTCTTAAAGTTCCTGCGTTTCAGCTTTCAAGATACTGGCCTAAAGTCTGCGCTATTGATTTTGGTTGGGATCATCCATTTGCTTGTGTTTGGGTTGCATGGGATAGGGACTCGGATACAGCGTATGTATATGACGTTTACACAGTACGTTCAGAAACACCTGTTACCCACGCACACGCTATTAAAAGTAGGGGAGATAAAATCCCGTGTGTTTGGCCCCATGATGGAATGCAACATGACAAAGGATCTGGAGAACCACTTTCAAAACTTTATCGCAGGCTTGGCGTTAATATGCTTGGGAGTCATTTTAATAACCCTGATGGCGGTAACGCAGTTGAGCCTGGGATTATGGATATGCTTACGAGAATGCAGTCGGGTCGTCTTAAAGTTTTCGATCACCTTGGGGATTGGTTTGCAGAACTTAGGATGTACCATCGCAAAGATGGTAAAATTGTAAAAGAACGTGATGATATTATGTCTGCAACAAGATATGCGGTCATGAGTCTACGCTATGCTTCTGTTGGCAAAGAAAAGAAAAGGGTTGACCATGCAGTTGGATCTCTAGATCATGAGTACAGTTATTATGGAATGAAAAATAACAAAAATGACGTTTTTAAACCAATATCAGCAATAAGGTAAACATGGGCGAAGCAGTAAACACAGTAGCTAAAGGAGTTATGGGTGCTATGAATCCATTAGCTGGAACTGTAGGAAAAGCAATGGGTGCTACTCCATTAGGAGGAATGATGGGTGATATGATGGAAGATCCAGAAAAAGCATTAGCAGGAGGCGCTTTAGGTCCAGTTACAGGAGAAGCTTTTAAAACCGCTAAGAAAAATAAAAATGCCAGTACCTTATTAACTGGTGGTCTTAACCGATATTAAATAGGTAAACATGGAACATATTGAGCTATTAGAAGAATTACGTCCTTGGGATTGCGAACAATTCCCTAAATCTAAAACTATCTGTTTTGGAGGGGGAGGTGGAGATCCTATTAGTTCGGCAATTAAAACAATAACAAAACCAATAGATGATATTGGTACAGGAGTAAATAAAGCTGTTGCTGGTCTTGGAACTCCAAATTTACCAACACCTGATTTGCAATGGATGAATGAAGGTATAAGCCACAACATTAACCAAGTTGGTGGTGCAATTAATGAAGTTGGCGATATTGCTATGCACAATATTAAACAAATAGGCAATATTCCTAAATTGTTTCAAGGTGGTGGTAAACAAGGAGCAATGGGAGGTGCAGGGGCAATGGGGCCAGGAGGTACTGCTTTAGGTGCTGTATCTGGTGCTGATTTAGCTAAAAAGAAAACTGGTATGGGTCGTAGAAAAACACTATTAACAGGCTAATGGATAATTTACAAACACCTTTATTTGAAACTCTTAACAAAGAGTTAGCCTCTTTAAAAGAAGCTAGACGTAATTGGGAAGAGCAATGGCAAGACATAGGTGATCTTATGTCTCCAAATAGAGGCGACTTTGTTGCGTTGCGGTCTGTAGGAGAAAAGAAAAGAGAAAAAATCTTTGATTCTACCCCTGTACGTGCATTAACAAGATTTTCTTCTGCAATGCACAATCTGCTAACACCTTCAGCGCAACATTGGTTTGAACTCCAACTCCGAAATAGAGAATTAGGAAAAGAACGAGATGTTCAGCTTTGGTTGGAAGAAGTTACTAGGGCTTTAATGGATGCATTTACAAGACCTAATAACAACTTCCATCCTTCAATGCATGAATACTTTTTAGACCTTGGTGCTTTTGGTACTGGTGTCATGTTTATAAAAGACATACCAGCAGAAGGACCATATTTTATGACATTCCCTTTATATGACTGTTATCTAGCCAAGAATGAAACAGGCAGAATAGATACAATATTTAGAGTTTATGAACATACGGCAAAAGAATTAATGGAATCTTTTGGCGAAGATAATATGCCTGAAAAGGTTCTTGCAACCAAAGAAAAAAATACCATATATGACAAGTTTGCCTGCTGTCACGTAGTCAAACCTAATTACTCTTTTAATCAACCACCTCAAAATCAATTCAAGTTTACAAGCATATATTTTATGCCTGAAGAAAAAAAGATATTGAGCGTAGGTGGTTTTAACGAATTTCCATTTATTTGCAGTAGATGGGAAAGAAATTCTTTAGAAACATACGGAAGAGGATGCGGAGGCGAAGCTCTTTCTGATGTTAAAATGCTTAATGAGATGGAAAAAACTTATCTCAAAGCATTACAGAAAATGGTAGATCCACCATTGATGGTTCCAGATGACGGATTTATTAATCCTGTCAGGACAACGCCAGGAGGCTTGAACTACTATCGAACTGGTCTAAGTAAAGATGAACGCATATTCCCTTTACCTGCAATGCAGAGATTGGATTATGCGGAAAACAAAATGAATCATGTCAGATCATCCATTGAAAAGGCATTCTACCTAGATTTAGTAGAATTGCCTGGCCCTACGGCACAAGATGGAGATGTTTTGAGGTTTACGGCAACGGAGATTCAGGCTAGACAAAGAGATAGGATGCAGATTCTTGGACCCTTGGTTTCTAGACAAGAAATAGAATTGCTTGGTCCAATGATAGAAAGAACAGTAAGTATTATGATGGCAAATGGAATGTTGCCACCTATACCTGAATCTTTGCAAGGAGTTCAAGAATTCAAGATTGAATACAAGAATCCCATATCTATAGCAATGCGTGGATATGAGTTAAACAGTATTTCACAACTAATACAGTTCTTGTCTCCACTTGCACAAATAGATCCAACTGTAATGCAAAGATTGGATACTGCTAAAATTGCACAAATTGGGGCCGAGATCCTGAGAACACCACCTTCTGTAGTCAAAAATGAACAGGAATTTGCCAGAGAACAGCAAGCACAAGCAGAACAGCAAGCTATGATGGCACAATTGCAACAAGGGCAAATGGTTGCACAAACAGATGAAATCTCTGCAAATGCAGAAAAATCGAGAGCGCAAGCATCTCAAATTATTGCTGGTGGTTAATGTTAAATAACAAAGAAAAACGAAGAAGAGCAACTTATAAAGAAATATTTGGATCAGAGGCAGGTAAAGAAGTTCTTGACGATTTGATGAAGTCAAATTATTTTTTTACCAGTACACAAACAGGTGATTCTCATGAAACTTCTTTTAATGAGGGTCGTAGATCTGTTATATTAGCTATATTAAATTACGTATCTCTCGATATTGAGAAGATACAACAACGTATGAAGGATAGTTATGAGCGAGGAAGCAGTAGCGACTTCGACAACTTCTGAAGCAGTAGAAAGCACAGGAGCCGAAGGAGCATCTACTTTATTAGCAGGTGGAGAGGGCGTAGCTCAACAAGCTTACGGCAATCAATTTGATTACTCTCAAATGCCTGATGGTTTGGCGCATGAACCTTCTTTACAGAATTTTGATACTGTAGATAAGTTAGCCAAGTCTTATGTGAACCTAGTTAAAAAAATGGGGGTTCCTGCCGAACAGTTAGTACGATTACCAGAGGCAGGACAACCTATGGATGATGTCTACAATGCTTTAGGTAGACCAGAATCCGCAAACCATTACAATCTGGAGAATTACGCTCCAGAACAAACAGAATATTTTAGAGGTTTAGCTCATCAGCTAGGCTTAAACAATCAACAAGCCGAAGCACTTTTTGATGCACACCAGCAAACTATTGATGGTATGCAGAATCAAGATGCAGAAGCATTTGAGCAATTTGAGGTTGAAAACTTAAAAGCCCTCCAATCAGAATGGGGAGATAACTTTAATAGTAACCTTGAACTTGCTCGTAGAGCTTTCATGAACTTTGCTACTCCTGAAGCAGTTGAAGTTCTTGAAAAAACAGGATTGGGTAATCACCCAGAAATCCTTAAATTATTCAGTCAGGTTGGATCTATTTTGCAGGAAGATTCTATTTTGCCAGGATCTAGCCAAGCTGTATTAGGTGGAATGAATTCTGCCACAGCCCAAGAAACAATGAATAGCAAGTTGTCAGATCAGGAATTTCGTACTGCATATCTGGATCAATATCATCCAAATCATGCAAACGCAGTTAAAGAAATGACAAAGCTTCATGAGTATATTGGGTAATTCGGACCCTTTTGGATAATCCGTAGCAACTTAAACATATAACGAAAGCGGAATTATGTCTGTAAACGTAACTACTTCCTTTGTGAAGCAGTTTTCCGCAAATGTCCAACTTCTCGTTCAACAGATGGGAAGTAGGCTACGGAATACTGTTACATTGGAAACAGGTAAGGTCGGTGAAGAAGTCTTCATGGATCGAATTGAATCAGTTGCGGCTCAAAGAGTTAATACTCGCCATGCTGATTCACCATTAATGAGTACACCTCATGATCGAAGGAAAGTAACTCCTTCTGATTTTGATTGGGGTGATATGATTGATAATCCTGATAAACTCAGGATGCTAATTGATCCTGCATCTGCATATAGTGCTAACGCATCTATGGCAATGGGCAGGGCAATGGACGAAACCATTATCAGCGCATTAGTAGGAAATGCTAAGTCAGATGCTTCTGATGGCACTTCTAGTGCTGATACATCAGTAGCACTACCTTCTGGTCAGAAGATTGCTATTACTGACACAACTTTTGATGTTGATGGGAACTCAGGTTCTTCAACTTCATTAGGGTTGACTGTTGGTAAGCTAATTAATGCCAGAAAGATTTTAGGTGCTAATGATGCTGATGATTACGATGTAAATGGTTCTAGTAATCTCTTTCTGGTTGTAGATTCAGCACAACTAGGCAAATTGCTTACTTCAACTAAAGTCAATAGTGCTGACTACAATGAAGTAAGAGCTTTAGTTGCTGGTGACTTGAATCAGTACATGGGATTCAACATTATTAGAACTGAACTTGTTCCGAAAAAAGGCGGATCTCATACTACTGGTTCATTTACGTATGATCCTACTGCAACGGAAAATAGTTCTGACCCAACTCATGTCCTAGCGTTCCATCGCAGAGGAATTGGCCTTTGCATTTGGGAGGACATTGTAGCCCGGATTTCTGAACGACCCGACAAGCGTTTCAGCCAATACATCTATTACAGGATGACATTGGGTGCAACTCGCTTGGAAGAAAAGCGAGTCGTACAGATTTCATGCTTATAAGAAAGGAGATCCAATATGGCTAATGGCGCTAACTACGGATCGAATTTCACTAAATTCGACCAAAGTGATCCACGAAAAATGGTGGATGTTGCAGAATGGGGTGCAAGAATGCGTGTTCAATATGACACGTATGAAACTGTTGGTGATGAAGAAGCAGGCTCAACTATTTCTATGGCTCGTATGCCTAGAGGTGCAAGAGTCTGGCAGGTCATCATGGTAACAGACGATGTTCATGCATCTGCAACTTTGCAAGTTGGTGATTCATCAGATCCAAATAGGTTTATTACAGAATCTATTTGTGGTGATGATAACAAAGTACATTATATGCATCCTAAAGCTCACGCTGGTGATGGTAATATAACTTTGTTAGGTGGTGTAAGCGGAACTGGTATTGATGGTTTTGGTTATGAGTATACCTCTGAAACCGATATTATCATTACAACTGCTTCTGCAACACTAGCTGGAAGCAAAACAATCAACCTTTCTGTATTTTATACAGTAGATTGATCAATAGGGGGCTTCGGCCCCCACAAGGCCCCTAAAATAAGGAACAATATGGCTAATGTAGTATTGTATTCTGATGAAGGTGAGGAAAAAGAAGTCGTCAACTTCTCAAAAGAACATAAAGAATTACTAAAACAAGGCTGGAAAAGCTGGAAAGAAACAAAGAAAAAGACTGCTAAAAAATGACTGATGCTGTTGCAATCGCCAATATTGCGCTAAACAATTTAGGCGATAAAACAATAAGTGATTTTTCTGATAACACAGCACAAGCCTTTGCAACTAAGACAAGGTTTAGTGATGTTGTGAATCAGGTTCTTAGGGCGCATCCTTGGAATTGTGCTACTAAGAGAGCAACTTTAGCTAAATTCACAGTTAAACCTACTTATAATTTTGACCATGCTTATCAGCTTCCAAGTGATGCATTAAGAGTTCTTTCTTTGTATGAAGAAGTTAATTATGACTATGCTTGGAAGATTGAGCTTATTGCTGATGGTGAAGAAGATCGACTTGCTTTAGTGACAAGTTCATCAACTGCAAATATAACTTATGTTAAAAAGTATATTGGTAGTGGCAACCACGACAATAAAGAAGCGGTCATGACCTTAAATAACTTTGATCCTATTCTTGTGCAAGCAGTAGGTATGGCGTTAGCAGGTGAAATTGCGATGGATTTAACAGGGCAATCTCAATTACGTGATCTTATGCTTGGCAAATATCAGGCAATCTTGTCAGAAGCCAGAAGTATTAACGGACAAGAAGGAACTGCTGATAGAATTGAGTCTAATGAATGGATCAATGCTAGGACAAGAAGTGCTTCTGGATACTTTAAACCCTTTTCCGCAGATACGGCTAACGGTGTTACGGCATAATGGCACGTACTACCTCAACTCAAACCAACTGGTTTGGCGGTCAGATCGCAGAGCAAAGACATGGCTATGCATCTGATCAGTTATATTTCTCTTCTTCTGCCTTAATAAAGAACTTAGTTGTTCGACCTACAGGCAGTCTTACACGTAGGCCAGGAACTAAATTTGTAGCTAGAACAGACTCTAATGCTCATGCATTAGGGAATGAAACAAATTCTGTACGATTAGTGCCTTTTGTATTTGGGCATGAGAGTGCAAGTAATTATGTTTTAGAATTTGGTCATAGGTCTATGACTGTTACAGCATCTAGTGATTCTGGAATAAAGTTTACTACCACATCAGCGCATGGGTTGATTGTTGGTGACATAATCAATTTTAGCGCAACAAGTTATCCTGCAAATATTACAGCAAACACAGATTATTATGTAGAAAGTGTTCCTAGCACGACTACGTTTAAAGTATCTGCTTCAATGACAGGAGAAACTTTAGGTTCCGCAGTTGGTTATTCTTCTGCTGGATCAGGAGTTAGCTTTGATCTGGGATACATCAAATACTACAAAGATGGTGCAGTTTTATCTGGAGAAACAAACGCAGGTACAAATCAAGATCATTTGAGGTTGACAGGTAGCCCTTTCAATACTGCCAGTAAACTTAAAGATATGCAGTATGTCCAATCTGCCGACATTATTTTTCTCGTTTCTCCAAATGTTCAACCCTACAAATTGTCTAGATACAGCAATACATCTGATACTGCTGGAAGTTTTAGAACAAAAGATGGAGGTACTGTTACTACTGGATACAGATGGGTATTAGAACCATTTGTAATTAAAGATGGTCCGTATTTAGAGCAACAGGAAGATGAACGTAATGGGAATGAAGATGTTACGATTGATATAAGCAATCCAAGTGCAACACATACTGCAACAAGTGATGGTACTGGATTTATAAATAAGAAATTTTTAACACCTGATAGTGCAACAAATCAGTCAAAACTAGACAATGCTTGGTACGACACAACTGCTGGTGGTGCTTCTGGTGTTCCAAATACAGATGCTAATGTCTCGTATTTGCAGTTAAAAAATCATGGGTTAAACGATGGAATGTATATAACCCTAACAGATTCAGGAAGTTCAGGTCATCCTGCTAATGGCAACTATTACGTTGTAAATGCTACGGCAAATACATTTAAATTAGCTAATGCTACTGATTTAACGCCTGAAAAATTTACTAATGCGGAAAAACCTAAAATATACGCTCGATATTATCCTAAAGGAGCAACGCTACAAATAGATTCAAGTAATGATCTTTTTTCTGCAGATGATGTTGGTAGATTGTTTAGGTTTAGCCCTTTTAAGAGAGATA
>CENL01053653.1_pt1 | contig 14783 bp, 16 predicted proteins | sample 530221 | NCBI WGS metagenome assembly CENL01 (sample SAMEA2619791, study PRJEB7988) | marine metagenome | isolation source: saline water (ENVO:00002010), including
CATTCCTGGCGGGTTTGCGCTTTGGATTGTAGAACATCTCGATGCAGTCAAACCCGCCTGATCTTGTGTCTTCTCTGGTTTCGTATGTCCTGAGGCGAATGCGTTCGCGTTTCAACAGGGTGAAGAAGCGTTCAGCAACCGCGTTGTCATGGCAGTTTCCGCGCCTCCTCATACTGTGTTCAAGATTGTGCTGCCTGAGAAATGATGCCCAATCTATGCTGGTGAACCGTGAACCCCGATCAGAAGGCACTAAGACTTTGCGCGTTGGCTTGAGCCGCCAAACAGCCATGAGCAACGCCTGCAATATGAGGTCTGTTGGTTGTCGGCTCTGCATCGCCCATCCGACAATACGTCGCGAGAACAAGTCGATCACGACCGCCAGACACGAGATCCCTTCCCGGGTCTTGATGTAGGGAATATCTGTTCCCCAGACCTCGAAAACTTCGCAGCATTTGCCAAGCTCCTTGAAAACCGACTGAACGGAGTTCCGCCCGAGAATGTCGACCTCCGGGCATTCCCCTGACCGGATATGACATCAAAACCCGCGAAACTGACGAAGGTGGAAAGGATAGCGGCAAGACCGCCAAAGATGACGGCATCTTGAAGCCGGTCGGTGCCGGTGGGGCTGCTGCTCCGGAGCTCTTCCTGTCTACATTCAGGAAATCATCAACAAGCTGAATGGCATTTTCGGCGACGCGATGCCCTTGAACGATCAAGGAATTACATCATGAAAAAGCCGTTTTTTCACGTCTTGGGTCTCTCGCGCTTACTTCATGCGTCATCGCTGAAGGCAGTAAGCCTGTCGTGGCTGCCTTCAACGGCGACAGCGTGGAGATTATTCAGCCATTCCTCGCCTCGTATTCGATGAATGAAATGACTGCGGAGGCCACTCGTGTTTGCCAGCAGGTAAACAGGCGCATCGCTGATGCATGTTTCATAACGCACCCTGAGCAACACGTATGAGACAGTTCATCTTTTCCTCTGCCTTGAACCTGGTGATCGCGTCTTCTAGGAAAAGGCACGCCGTCCCGCTGCACGCGACGGTTCGTACCTCTGAGGTCGAAAGCCTCCGCTTCAACTATTTCGCAACCAATATCGTGCCGCGAGCGTGGGGTGCTTCAGGTCTGGCTGCAACCACCAGATAGGCGGAAATAAGTGCGAGAGTGTGAACTTTAACAACTGAAACGTGACGCAGAATGCTCTTTGTCTCTGCTCTTCTATCCTACCGCCAAAACATTCCGTCTTACGTGGGCAAGCAAGGCTGAAGCGTGATGCCGAGATTGACCACGACCAAGGATCCCGCAGTCGCGACGTGGGCCATCCCGAACCGAGACGATATGACTCTTTCGAGACGTTGGTACGCGCCGTTGAGCAGCTCCCGGAGGCTGGTGCCAACTCCTTCGTGATGAGCGGCATGTCGATCAGCTCCGCCATGTCTTAGACCCGGACTTCGGACAGCGGCCCTTGCGGAGCACCGACAGCGACAACGGATCATCCATCAACGGGTGAAATGTCAGCCGCATCCGGGCCGACACGGCGCCCGTCTAAAAATGGAACGTCAAGACACACACTGATGTCGCGCAGTAAAGCCATCCAATTCATTCAAAACCTTTAAGAGTATGGTTGCGAATACTGTCGACATTCCGGTCAGTTTCACGTGCAATGTTTTGCAGCCAGTTCACAAAAACCTTTGTTGCAAGCTTGGCGCGAGAGACATGATTGACCGTGAGATAGTATTCGAAACCATCAATACACGTCTCTCCCAGCCTTTGGTGCGTCCCTGCGGCAAGCCGGTCTGCGACAAGGATGTTACTGCACAACAGCAACCCTAACCCTTGATCCAGCGCCTCGAAGGCCGCAGATTCGTCGCTGCATTTCAAGACGCTCGCCACCTTGAAACTCTGCGCGGCGTCATCCGCCCAACGCGCCCAGACCGGACCGCCCAGCTCTTTGTTATTCCAATGAAACCCGATGACCGGATAAGCGCCTGACTTGTTCTGTATAACATCGTTGCGCCCGACTGGTGTGTAGGTGTCTGCAAACAAAATGCCGGATGTCGCGTCCCGCGGGCAATGGCCATAACGGATCGCCACATCCAGCCGGTCCGAAGACAGATCGCGCACCGCATCGTCGGTAACAAGCTCGACCTCGATCTTAGGGTTCTCGGCCAGAAAACCCGACAGCCGTGGCAGCAGCCAGTTGTCGGCAAAGGCGCGGGTTGTCGTGACGCGCAGGACGTTCTTTTCGATGTCCACATCCAGAACCGAAAAGGCCTCGGCCAGCAGGTCGAACCCGTCGCGCAATTTCGGAAACATCTCTTCACCCGCAGGGGTCAGCGCGATGTCGCGGGGGTTTCGCACGATCAACTTAAAGCCCAGATAGCTTTCCAGATGCCGGATCTGATGGCTGACCGCTGTCGTGGTCACGCCCAGCTCGTCGGCTGCAGCCGAAAAGCTGAGGCAGCGCGCAACCGCTTCAAAGGCACGGATCGAATTCAGGGGCGGAAGCCGTCGCATCCTCTGTCCTTCGTGAGTTTTGCTCAAGACCCCCTGAGATAAACGAATTTGTAGCAAACAGGACGTTTCGCAGAAGATGGAAGACACAAAACAGGGAGAAAAACGATATGTCAAATTTTCAATATTCACGCCGCGCGCTGCTGAAAAGCGGTCTGGCTGCGGGTGCCGTGCTGGCCACACCTGCGATTGTAAGGGCGCAGGAGGTGCGCGAGCTGACCATGCTGACATGGGCAGGCCACGCCGACCCGGAGGTCGTTGGCCCGTTTGAACGCGCGCACAATGTCCGCATCCGCGCCAAGGAATACGTCGGCGGGGACCAGATGCTGGCGCAGTTTGCGCAGTCTCCGGTCGGCACCTACGACGTTATCCTGGCCGACGCTGAATATGTCTCGCAGCTGTATCAGGCCGATTACATCGAACAGCTCGACCTGGCAGATTATCCGTTTGACGACTTTTTCCCCGAGTTCCAGAGGTTCGAGGGCCATTGGTACGATGACGGGCTTTACGCGGTGTTCCTGCGCTTTGGCTTTCTAGGTCTGTCGCATAATCTGGACGCGCTCAGCCGTTCGGAGGCGCGCAACTACAGGGCGATGTGGCAGGAAAATCTGCGCAGCAAGGTCGGGCAATTCGACTGGCATCTGCCCAACTTTGGCACAATGAGTCTGATCGAAGGCAATCCGGCCCCCTTTGATCTGAATGCCGCGGCGTGGCAGCAGGTGCAGAATACGGCACTGACGCTTCGGCCACAGGTGCGGGGATTTTATGATTACGGCGGCACGCTGTCTGCCCTGCGCTCGGGTGAAGTGGCTGCGATGCCGGGGATTGGCGACTGGATCACCGGTGTCTTGCAACGCGACGGCGCCAATGTTGCCACCACCATTCCCGAACAGGGCGGGCTGCAATGGACCGAGTCGCTGTCGATCGGCAAGGGGTCCCGCAATCAGGATCTGGCCCGGGAATTCATCCGCTACATGATGAGCCCGCGCGGGCAGGTGGCGACGGCCACGCTCAAGGCGTACCCCGCGATGGTGCCGACCCGGGCGGGCTGGGCGATGCTGAACGAAATCAACCCGAATGAGGCAGCACGCCAGAACATGAGCCTGAGCGGGGCGAACGCGCTGGATGAAATCCGCGCCGGGCGCATTCAGTTGCGCCGCCTGCCCGTCCAGCAATCATTGGAAAGCTGGAACGACGCCTGGGTGCGCTACAAAAACGCCTGAGCGACACCCTCAAGAGTCTGTCTTCACGCCGCCACTGACGGGCGCGGGGCGGGCCGCGCTTCATTCAAAGGAAATCCGATGTCCGTCTTATCCGCAAAGGTGCGACTGCGCCGGCGTGCCTGGTTTGCCCTTTGGGCCGCCCCGCTACCGATCTGGTTTGCGCTGTTCTTTATGGGCCCGATGCTGCTGCTGATCGCCATGTCGTTCTGGTCGGTCCAAAACTACCGTCTGACCCCCGACTTTTCGCTGTCGGCCTGGTCTTATGTGCTGTCGCTCGATTTTCTGTGGTCCACGTTCTGGCGCAGCTACGGGCTGTCCCTGATCAGCGCCGCCTTGGTGTCACTGCTGGCCTTTCCGGCCTCTTACGCGATGGCGTTTCTGATCACCCCGGCCAGACGGCTGACCTTTTTGGGCCTCGCCCTGGCACCGTTTTTCACCAGCTATCTGGTCAGAATTTATTCCCTGCAGGTGTTTCTGGGCGAAGGCGGCGTGCTGCCGCAACTGTTTCACAGCGTCGGTCTGTCCGGTGCCAGTCTGCTGAACAGCTACACGGCGCTTTTTCTGGGCCACGCCACCCTGACGCTGCCGGTGGTGCTGGTGCTGCAAACGCTTGCGCTGGGCAATGTCGACCGCACCGAGATGTCGGCAGCCGTCAATCTGGGCGCGCGCCCGCAGCACGTCTTGCGCCACATCATCCTTCCCGCTGCCCGTCCGGGTCTGAGCCTTGGCGTGCTGTTCGCCTTTTTGCTGAGCTATGCCGAATTCGTCAGCGCCACCTATCTGGGTGGCGGCGTCTTTCAGACCCTGCCGATCCTACTGACCGACCTGATCAGGGGCGGCCAACAATGGCCCCGCGCGGCGGTGGTGTCACTGCTGATGATGGCGGCCTTGTTGCTGACGTCTCTGGTCGCCGTCGCCTGGGCCTATCGCCAGAAAGGAAACTGAGATGAACACCCATCTGAAACACGCATTGCCCGCATGGATCTGGTTCGCGGGGCTGACGCTGGTCTTTGTGATCCTCTATGCGCCGATCCTGTCTGCTCTGGTTTTTTCCTTCAGCGTCGACAGGTTTCCGAGCCTCGACATCACGCGGTTCAGCACGAAATGGTACGCACAGGTCTTTGCAGATGCCCGCATGCTGGAGGCGCTGAAAAACAGCCTGACCATCGCGCTGAGCACGGCGCTGGTTGCCACCACGCTGGGCTTTGCTGCCGCCTATGCCGACTTCCGGTTCCGGTTTTTCGGGCAGCGCATGGTGCTGGCTTTAGCCCTGCTGCCGCCGACGGTGCCGATTGTGGTGCTCAGCCTAGCCATGCTGGCGTTCTTCTCGCGGATCGGGCTGTCAGGCACGGTGGGTTCGATCATCGTGGCCCATGTGGTTGTCGCCACGCCCTTTGCAATGGCGATCTGCCGTCTGCGGCTGGAACAGTTGCCGCGGGAATTCGAAACCGCCGCGCAAAATCTGGGGGCCACGCCGGGGCAAGCGCTGCGCCTGATCGTGCTGCCGCATGCGGCACCTGCCATAGGGGCGGCGGCGCTGATCGCCTTTGCCGTGTCGCTTGATGAATATGCCATCGCCTGGTTTGTCGGCGGGTTGGAACAGACCGTTCCCGTCACCGTGCTGAACACCCTGCAAGGACAGGTCGACCCGACCATCCACGTGATCGGCACGCTGGCCTTTGCCGCCACCCTCAGCTTGGTCTTTGCCGCGCAGATGTTGCTGTTGCGCAGCACAAAATCCCACAAAAACAAAGAGGTGTCGCCATGACCCAACCGCTTCTGGAATTGCACAACTTGAACAAATCCTACGGCACCTTCGAGGCCGTCAAGGACATCGACTTGACCGAGGATACCGGCGAGTTTCTTGCCATCATGGGCCCCTCGGGCTGCGGCAAAACGACGACATTGCGCATGATGGCCGGTCTAGAGGAACCGACGCGCGGCGACATCCGGCTGGAGGGTCAGCAGATCAACGACCTACCGGTCTGGCAGCGTGAGACGCCGCTTGTCTGGCAGAACCTGGCACTGTTTCCCTATATGACCGTGCGGGAAAACGTCGAATTCGGCCTGCGCATGAAAAAGGTGCCTGGCCCCGAACGGCAACAGCGCTGTGCCGAATGGCTGGAACGGCTTGGCATTGCAGGGTTCGCCGACCGCAATGTGGCCAAGCTGTCCGGTGGGCAGCGGCAGCGCGTGGCGCTGGCGCGGTCACTGGTGTTGCAGCCCAAGGTGCTGCTGCTGGACGAACCGCTGTCGGCGCTGGACGCGCATATGTCTATCCGCATGCAGGGCGAGCTGAAGCGGTTGCAGCGCGAGCTGGGGATCACCTTTGTCTATGTGACGCACAGCCATTCGGAGGCCTTTTCTTTAGCCGACCGCGTGGTCATCATGAATGCGGGCCGGATCGAACAACTGGGCACCCCGCAGGATATCTTCCTGCGCCCCAAGTCGCGCTTTGTCGCACAGTTTGTCGGCGGTATCAGCCTGTTCAGCGGGATGTTGAAGACCACCAGAGAGGGCAAGGTCGGGATCGACAGCGCAGACGGGTTGCTGCAAATCGCAGATCCTGCCAGCGTTCAAACGGGAACCAAATGCGACCTAGCGGTGCGTGCAGACCGGATCAATGTGACCACCCAACCCGGTTGGGGCACAAACGAGGTGCCCTGCACTTTGATGTCCGAAGAGTTTGCAGGCGCGGTCGTCAACCTGCATCTGGAAACGGCCGCGGGCACCGGGATTGTCGCGCAGCTTCAGCAACGAGATCTTGAGCGGCTGTCGGCAAGGGCGGGGCAACAGGTCTATGCCTCCTGGCACCCCGAGGACGGCGTGCTGCTGGGGGTCACTGCGTTGAAGGCGGCGGCGTGATGGCCATGCCGCTGGACCGGACCCTGGCGGCGGCATCGGTGGCACATGGCATGGTACGGCTGGCAGTGGGGACCAATACCGCCGGGTCGTGTCGCGTTCCGGCAGCATTTCACGGGCTGTTCGGCTTTCGCCCAACGCGCGGGCGCTATCCGATGACCGGCGTACTGCCGCTTGCGCCTGATTATGACACCGTTGGGCTGATCACGGGAACCGCCCGCGATCTTTGTGATCTGGACACGATCTTGAGCGGTGAAGCGGAGGAGCCGGAAAGCAGGCCGCAGATCTGGCTGGACCAGTATGCGACGGCGCGGGCCACCTTCGAGGTTTCCGATACGGTTCGCAACGCAGTGGAAGCCGCGTGCGGCCAGGGGTACACAGGCCACGCAGCCTGTTGGCGGATGCGATGGAGCTGATTGCCGCGCAGGGCTGGCCCGGTGGTGCCGATGCCGCCGAATTGTACCACGACCTGATACAGTCGGAGGCCTTTGCGCTGGTCGACCCGCTGGTGGCCGCGCGGTTGCAGAGGGCGGCGAGACTGTCACCGGACGCCATGGCAAAGGTCCGCAGCAGTGCGGCGCATCTGCGCAGACTCTGGCCGGCCCCTGATGTCATCATCGCCTTGCCAACCCTGCCCTTTGGCGCACCACTGGCTGAACCCTTGCTGTCCGATCCCGAAGCCTATGCGCGGACAAATCAGCAGGCGTTGAGCCTGATCATGCCCGCCAGCTTGCTGGACCTGCCCGCTGTCACGCTACCTGTCGGGCAGACCGCTGCGGGGCAATGGATCGGCCTGCAACTGGTCGGCGCGCCCGATTGTGACCGTGCCCTGTTGATGGCCGCCCGCAAGCTGGAACACTCCCTTGACCTGAAAGGACATTGCCCATGATCCGCAACCCGATCCCCTGGCCCAACGGCGCGCGCTGCGCCTGTGCCATCACCTTTGACGTCGATGCCGACAGCCTGATCCACATCGCGCGTCCAAACGACAGCCACCGGCGGTTGTACCCCATCAGCATGGGCCGCTATGGCCCCAACGCCGGGGTGCCGCGCATTCTGGAAACCTATCGCCGGCTGGGATTGAAACAGTCGTTTTTCATGCCCGGATGGGTGATGGAAACCTATCCCGAAACCGTTGAGGCGATTCTGAAAGACGGCCATGAAATCGGGCTGCATGGCTATCTGCACGAAGACCCCACCGAGATGTCCGATGCCGAGCAGACCTATTGGTTCGAGCGGACGCTGGACGTTCACAAACGCGCCACTGGCCAGACCCCGCGCGGTTACCGCGCACCAGCCTACAACGTCACGCCACGGGTCATCGACCTGGCGATCGCCCATGGGCTGACATATGATTCATCCATGATGGCCGACGACCTGCCCTATGTCCTGTCCGCCGCCAAAGGGGATCTGATCGAAGTGCCCGTCCACTGGGGCAGCGACGACTGGCCGCCCTTCGCCCACTATGCCGAGATCGGCTATATGATGCCAGTGATGAGCCCCGCGCAGGGGCTGGAAGCCTCCTTTGCCGAGTTCGAGGCGCAATATGAAGCGGGCGGATTGTGGGTCGGAATCTGGCACCCGTTTCTGACCGGGCGGCTGGCGCGCTGGCGCGTGGTTGATCGCTGGCTGGAGACCGTTCTGTCCCGCCCCGATGTCTGGTTCGCCCCGCTGGAAGACATCGCCGCACATGTCCGGCAGTTGCGCGACAGCGGAGCTTGGACTCCGCATGTGGAACCCGCAACCCCTTATCCCACTGCCGTCTTTCAAGGAGTATCAAGATGAGCGATTTCCCCCTTCCCTTCGACTCCGCCCGCTCCGATGGCAGCAACCCTTCAGCATTTGAGACCGTGGGCGATCTAGGCCAGCCGCACCTGGACATTGTCTATGACGTGCCCGCACGTCAGGGCCGCGCCATCCGTGTGGAACAAGGGCAGATGCTGACCGTCACCAACTGCCACGGCAGTCAGGTGGCCGATTTCTGGGCGTTCAGCGCCGCCGACCCCGGCGAGCATCTGTCGATGGAGCATATGCGCCCGAACCTGCGCAAACTCTGCCCCTCTGCCGGTGATGCGCTGGTGACCAACCGCAGGCGGGCGATCCTGACGCTGATCTCTGACAGTTCCGAGGGGGTGCATGACACGCTTGTCGCCTCTTGCGACATTCACCGGTATCACGAGCTGGGCCATCAGGGGTATCATGACAATTGCACCGACAACCTACGAATGGCTCTGGCGGCGATTGGCGTGGCCTTGCCGCAGGTGCCCTGCCCGTTCAACCTGTGGATGAACACGCCCGCCCGCGCAGGGGGCGAGATGGTCTGGCTGCCGCCGGTCTCGCGGGCCGGTGACGCGGTTATGTTTCGCGCCGAGATGGACCTGATCGCCGTGGTCTCCGCCTGTCCGATGGATCTGTTGCCGATCAATGGCGCAGACGCCGTGCCGCGCGGCCTGTCGGTGACCGTCTCGGCCGCCTGATTCAGCTTTGCTGGCGCATCCAGTCCAACAGTTGCGCCAGCCGGTCCTGATCCGAATGAGTGGACAGGAACACCGCCCAATAGGTCAGGCCCGGCAACGCAATGTCGGAGAGCTGCACGAGCTGACCGGCGTTGAGCAGATCCGCCACCAGCTGTTGTGAGGCCAGAACCGCGCCCTGCCCCGACACCGCCGCGTCAATCGCGTGAATCTCTTCGGAAAAGGTCTGGGCCACAGCGGGCAGTGATGCCTTGACGTCGGCACGGGCGTGCCAGCGCTGCCAGCTGGGCGCGTTCTGCGACGCGGATTTCCAACGGTAGTCCAGCAAAGGCAGCGCCATGATGCCATCCGGTGTCAGCGGCAGGTTCACCAGATCCGGCGCACAGACCGGAATGATCGCATCGTCAAAAAGCCGGTGCCATTCCGCCCGGTCATCGGGCTGGCCCGCATAGCGAATTGCCATGTCGATATCCGACGCATGCAGATCGGCGGGCAGGTCGGCGGCCTCTACCGTGATTTTCAGCCCCGTTTCTGCACCCAGACGCGGCAAGCGCGCCATCAGCCAGCGGCTGGCAAAAGCCATGGTCACTGACAGGCGCAGTGGTGTTTCGGCGGTGGTAATGGCCAGTTGGTCGATTGTGCCTGCAATCTGGTCCAGCGCCCGGCGCAGCACCGGAAACAGCTTTTCCCCCGCTGCCGTCAAACGCACAGGCCGGGGAAAGCGGTGGAACAATGTCACTCCCAGAATGTCCTCCAACTGCCGCACCTGATGGCTGATCGCGGTCGGCGTCAGGCCCAGTTCCTCTGCCGCATCGGCAAAATGCAGATGCCGGGCGGCGGCCTCAAAAGCGCGCAGGGCGTGTAAAGGTGGCAATTTCCGCATCGTTGTCTCGCAGGGTGAATCTCATTCATCTTATGCCTGAAATATTCGCTTTGGCCAAAGGTTTTGGCCACTGCTACCTCCTGCTGCGACGGGGCCATACCGGCCCCTACACAGGAGAAACCTATGACGACCTTGCTTCGTATCGACGCCAGCGCACAGCTGGAAGACCGCTCGCTGACCCGTATGCTGACAACGCTGTTCATCTCCGAATTTCTAGCCGCCAACCCGGATGCCAATGTGATCACCCGCGACATCGGGCGCGCCCCCGTTCCGGCGATTGACCACCGATTTATCCACGCGGCCTTTGCCCCGCTTGAAGCCCGCGACGATTGGATGGCCGAACGGCTGGCCTTGTCGGACAGGCTGATTGACGAGGTCGAGGCCGCAGACATCATCGTGCTGGGCGCGCCGATGTACAATTACGGGATGCCTGCTGCCTTGAAGGGCTGGATTGATCACATCGCCCGGATCGGGCGGACGTTTTCCTTTGACCTGGCGCGGGGCGATGTCCCAATCCAGCCGATCCTGAAGGGCAAAAAACTGGTCGTCCTGTCATCGCGCGGCGAGTTCGGATTTGACGCCGGCGGGCCGCGCGCGCACATGAATGCGCTGGACCCTGCAATCGCCGCCTGCGCACATTATCTTGGTGTTGATGCGGCCGACATCGAAACAATTGCCATCGAGTATCAGGAATTCAAGGACGCGCGACATGACCGTTCGGTAATCGCGGCAAAAGAGGCGACACGCGATCTTGCGGTGCGGTTTGGACAGGGCACTGAACAAAATTTTCTGGAGGAATAGGGCTGCCTGAGAACGTACTCGATGTGACGTAAAAGGCAAATTTGTCTGACCTCCCACGCTGAATACCGAACATCTTACATGTTTTCCTCCATGCGGCGGATTTTCTGAATGCGTACAGCGGGCTGCGTCAGGAAACTTTGCGCCAATCGTCAAGCATCTCTGATCCAAACCGGGACTTTTATACCATTACCAACAACAGGCCTTGGTCACCTTAAACGGTGTCTGCAAACATTGTTGAGATAAGTTTCCCGATTGGCCAAGGCGGTGACTGCAGGAGTGGAGAGGATCAGGCCATGTGGGTTGCAATCCTCGGTCCGGCAAAATCGAGGAAAGCGCGGAGTTTTTGAGGGATCAGGGCGCGCGGTTCGTAGAGAAGATGGACGGGCCAGGCTGCGGGTTCGAATTCCTGCAAAAGCGGCACCAGCTTCCCGGCCTTGATCGCCTCGGCGGCCTGATAGGACAGAACGCGCGTGAAACCCAACCCGTCAATAGCAGCATCAATCGCCGCTTCGGCTGTGTTCACAATCAGGCGCGCGCGCATCGGCATGACTTTCTGCGGTTGCTCGGAGTCAAATTGCCAGTTCTGCGGCGGCAGGAGGCTTTGGAATGTAATGGCATCCAGCTTCGCAAGATCGCCGGGATTTTTTGGGGGGTCGTGTTTCGCCAGATAGGCGGGACTGGCGCAGATAATGCGGCGCACCTCGCCCACTTTGCGCGCAATGAACATACTGTCCGAAAGCGGTCCGATGCGGACCGCCAGATCAAGGTGTTCCTCGTGCAGGTTGACTGGACGGTCCGTCAGTTCCAACCGTATGTCGATATCCGGGAAGCCCTTTAGAAAGGCGGTCACCACGGGCAGCACGTGCAACCGTCCAAAAACGATGGGGGCGGTCATCGTCAGCGTCCCCCGAGGAGCGGTGAATTCACCGCTGGCGTTGCGCTCTGCTTCTGCAACCTCTTCAAGTATCCTGCGGCAGGCCGCGATATAGGTTTGGCCGGTATCCGTAAGTGTCAACCCCCGTGGGGACCGCAGCAACAACTCGGCCCCAAGTTTGTCCTCCAGTTCGGAAATCCGGCGGCTAACCGTCGCGATTGGCATCGCCAAGGCACGGGCGCCGGCTGTCAGGCTGCCTTCGTCCACGACGCACACAAATATGGACATGGTCTCAAGGCGGTCGGTCATATGCTTTCCAAAATTTGAGAATCTTTATCTCATTTTTATGATCTATCGCCAAAATATGGAAGCTCCTAAATCTACCTCACACCACAAGCAAAGGAGCTTTTTCATGTCCCGCATTCCCTATCCCATCAACATCGCAGCCGCGCCTGACGCATCGCAACCGCTGTTGCAAGCCGTCGAAAAACAGCTTGGCTCGGTCCCCAACCTGTTCCGTCTTGCCAGTGTCAGCCCGGCCGCGCTGGAAGGGTACCTCGGCCTGTCCGGAGCCCTTGACAAAGGCCGTCTGCCCGCCGCAACCCGCGAACGGGTGGCCTTGGCAGTGGCGCAAGCGAACGGCTGCAACTACTGCCTTTCTGCCCATACTTACCTTGGCAAGAACCTCGCCAAACTCGACGAGGCCGAGATCGCGGCCAACCGTGCCGGGCGCTCCAACGACGCCAAGGCGGACGCCGCCGTGCGGTTTGCCGTCAAGGTGGTGGACGCGCGGGGACGCGTCGCCGTAGAGGATCTGCGCGATGTCCGTGAGGCCGGGTATGACGACGGCCAGATCATCGAAATTGTGCAGCATGTCGCCTTGAACGTCTGGACCAACTACCTGAACGAATTGGCCCAGACCGAGATCGATTTCCCGGTGGTCGATTCAACCGAGATCGCAGCCTGACTCTGGTAGTGCGGCCGGGCCCTATCCGGCCGCCTGCCTCTCCCCCCTCAACTGAAAAAGGACATGCCAATGTGCCGCCCCCCGCTTCCCCCATTCACCGAAGACAGTGCCAAGGAAAAGGTCCGCCTGGCCGAGGACGGCTGGAATTCCCGTGATCCAGCGAAGGTGACGCTGGCCTATACGCAGGACAGCCGCTGGCGCAACCGCGCCGAATTTCCGGTGGGCCGCGCCGAGATCGAGGCCTTTCTGACCCGCAAATGGGCACGCGAACTGGACTATCGCCTGATCAAGGAGCTTTGGGCCTTTGCCGGCAACCGCATCGCCGTGCGCTATGCCTATGAATACCGAGATGACAGCGGGCAATGGTTCCGGGCCTATGGCAACGAGAACTGGGACTTCGCCGAAGACGGTTTGATGGCGCACCGTCATGCCAGCATCAACGAGCATCCGATCCGCGAAGATGAGCGCAAGTTTCACTGGCCACTCGGTCGGCGCCCTGACGATCATCCGGGCCTGTCCGATCTTGGCCTTTGACCTGTGCAGGACAGCTCCATGACCCGGCCTGATTACGTTTTCCACGCGGGCGAACGCGCAGTGCAGGACCGCACCGGTGTTCCGGCAGAGTATCGCGAACGCGCTGCCCGCGCCATCCGGGCGGAGATGCCCCCGCAACATCAGGCTTTCTTTGAAAGCCTGCCGGCGCTGTTTGTCGGCCTGCGGGATATGCAGGGCCGGCCTTGGGCGACAGTTTGCCCGCTGCCAACCGGGGCGCAAGCAACACCCACACGGCTGATCGCCCACACCTACCCAGTGCTTACCGACCCGCTGGGTCTGGACCTACGACCAGGCAGCAAGGCGGCGGTGCTTGGGTTGGACTTTGCGACCCGTCGGCGCAACCGTGTGAATGGGGTCATCACTGCCGCAACAAAGAACGTTCTGTCGATAGATGTCGAACAGAGCTATGGCAACTGCCCGAAATACATCCGGACGCGCGATATCCGACCGCCTGCGACGTCATTTCCGCCTGACGCAGGTAAACGCGTTGCAATCGACGATGTGACTGCACAGCGGATTATCTCTTCGGCGGACACCTTCTTCATCGCGACCTACGCAGAAGACGGTGCGGATGTTTCCCATCGCGGGGGCATGCCTGGTGTCTTGCGTCTGAATGCGGACGGCTCACTTTCCTTTCCGGATTATGCGGGCAATCGATACTACAACACACTTGGCAACATCGAGGTTTGCGGCCGCGCAGGATTGTTCATTCCTGATTTTGCCACAGGCGAGGCACTCTTGCTGACGGGCAGGGCCAAAATCGACTGGTCCCGCGCCCGCGCCGCAGAATTCGAGAGGGCGGAGCGCGTCGTGGACATCCAGCCCGAGGATGTCTGGCATACGCGGTTGCCGAATGCGGATGTAACGTTGCCGCTCACACGCTCGCAGTTCATGTCGTCAACGCCGCCCGATAGGTCCGTCAAAGGCCGATCTTTGCTATTATGGTCATCGGTCCTGGACACAGGAAGCACCCTAAAGCGCTACGTTTGTTGCGGCCGGCCCAGGCTCTTGTGCGCCTTCCCGCGAGGAGCGCCTACTTATCCTTAAACAGAACCAGCTCGTCATATTCCGCGCTGCTGACAAGCGCTTCGATGATCATCGGCCCCTCAGCCCTGAACCCCTCTTCCAGCATCGCCCGCAACCGTCGGGTAGTCAGTCAGCCGCCTTTTGTCCGCAACAGGGCGGAGATCGGCAAGGGCACGGAGCACGGCATCGAACATGCGTCAAAGACAGTAGCGCAAACGAGAAAAACAGGATTAAGTTATTGAAGTAAAAAGAAATTATCGGCAACTTGGGTTGCCGATGGTCATTTGATCTGTGCCGGAATGGTCATTTTATGCCGGGTCCCACAACTGTGGCGTTCCATCTGACATTACCTATCAACATCTTAAAAATCTTTTCTTTTCAATGGGGCTGAATCCCGCTGGCACAGCCTATTGATACAAAATTTCATAAAGAATGACCTTCATAGCCGATTTCGCTCTCCCCCAGTGGCTGCGCACTTTGGTCTGATGCCAAGGCGCTTTCAGTCAGGAGAACTCGGCAATCCTGGGCCCACACCTTTCTCACCGGTGAATACAGGTGGTCAAAAAAGTGATCAAACCGCCGTAGCGTAGGATTCTGCACTCTCC
>CENL01121997.1_pt1 | contig 14751 bp, 10 predicted proteins | sample 530221 | NCBI WGS metagenome assembly CENL01 (sample SAMEA2619791, study PRJEB7988) | marine metagenome | isolation source: saline water (ENVO:00002010), including
CCCTGATAGTAGACAAACTCAACAGACCAATCTGTGATGGACCGCGCGGCTTCGAGACCATGACCGTAGAGCGGTGATTCAAGAATTTTATGGCTGACCGCGTACCATACATCCAGCCTCGCCCCAACTGAACCAGCTCCATATTCGATCGTCCGCTCCGCGTCGAACTGCTGAAAACCGATGATCAGTGCGGGCTGTAGCAAGATAAAGCCCGCTCCTCCAACGATTACCAAATGCCGAGAGATCGACGGCATCAGAGTGAATGCAAAATAGGTCAGAAGCCACACCCATGCCCCAAAGATTGCCGTTTGGCTTGTTGAGAAGAACAGAAACACCAATAGGGTAAGGCCGAGAGGAACAGCCAGGTGAAGCCGCCCCATCTGCTGAAGAGCCAACACTCCCGCACTAAAGCAAAGCACCAGCACCACCGCCGGGCGATTTGCAGCATGTACCGCTACGACTTCGGACTCTGTTGCGTTCAACAGAGCGTAGACCCCGCCATCGGTGAAAATGTGTAAGCCCAACAGACAGGTAGATATAAAAACACCGCCCGATAAAGCCAACAAAAAACGACTGTCAGTGACAATGAGTCCTTTCGCCGTCAACAATATCAACGCAGCGCCCAAAGGAAGAAATAGAACCAGTTTAGAGAACCTATCCAACCCAATGGATAGGTCTGGTGACCAAAACACACTTAGAAAACATACGAGCAAAACAACGGCCAGATATTGCCAGCAAGAAGACTTCAGATCGGCGAGATGTCGACGATAGAAAACTGTCGCAACAATGACGATAACCGCAAACAAAGGGACGACCACACCAGCTGCCCGCGGTGCTGCAAACGAAATCCATGGAAAAATAGCGGCAAAAATGAGCACCGCCCATGCCCAGTATGGCGAACTCTCTGTTTTATCCATGCTAGGCACTTTCCCTGTAGTCACGATGCCGAACCGTCAAGAGCCATTACAGGGAAACTCCAAAGGTTCTTCCCCAAATGCCCAAGCTCACAATCCTCCACGGGACAAAATTGAAGCCAATGTCGCCATTCAACATGTCTTTCACCAACTCCCTTGTTCCGTCTGCGTTCAGCACACCAGGGTAGAGGCGAAGCGTGTCTTCCACACCCTCCTCAACCTGCTTGCGTAACACAGATTTGAACCACACCTCTTCAGGTGTGGCAAACCCCAGCTTGTCCTGCCTATTCGTAATTTTTGGGGGCATTGTATTCTTCATAGCGCGCCGCAGAATAGTCTTCGTCTCCGCGCCTACAATCTTGTGTTCCGAGCCCAGCGCGATATTCAACTCAACCAGGCGATGATCAAGAAACGGTACCCGAGATTCTATGCTGTGCGCCATGCTGTTGCGATCTTCCCAGTGAAGGAGCATTTGTAAGTTCATACTATCCGTCAGCGCGGCGCTCAGATTTCCCACCGTATCGATATTGTCCAAGCCATTTCGCTCAAGCGCCGCATTGAACGCACTCGTTTTTCTGTTCAGGGAACTGACTACAGGAGAGTTCAACCATCCATGTTGGCGCACCTGCCGCCGCGACCGAAGCGCAAAATCTTGTATTCGGGACGGCATTAGCGGCAAGAAAGCCGTGATGAGTTGTTCACGAAATGAAATCCCATGCATCTCTTGCCGCGCGCGGAACAATCTCAAAACCTCAAGGTATTTCTTTTGACCCATGAGCTCGGCCGTCCGTTGACCGAATGCTCCATGGTACCCAGCCATCTGCTCATCTGCACCTTGCCCATCAAGCATCACTTTGATGCCTTGACGTTTAGCCTCCTGAAAGACACTCCATTGCGCATAGATGCTTGAGCTGCCGTACGGCTCATCTTGATGCCATGTAATTTTTTCGGCATCGTCAAACACGGTTTGGGCATCGGGGAAGACAAAATGAGGGGTGGCAGATGTATGCTCGTTAACCGCTTCAATGTAAGGGCGCTCATCGACGTAAGCTTCATCAAAGCATGCGCTAATTGTGTTTAGCTTGTCTTCGGCACCCTCGTCATAAAGAGCAATCTTCATGAGACATACGATCGCCGAGCTATCGAGTCCACCTGAAAGACAGGAGCCAACAGGCACATCTGACCGTAGATGCAGTCGAACCGAGTCAGACATAAGATCAAAAAATCTATCTGAGGCTTCGGCAGCAGTAAGCACTAAGGAGCCGGAGGCAGGCAGCTGATACCAGCGACGGATGGGCAGATCTTGGCCAGGGCGCCACTTTGCCAAATCCAACAGAACAGCTTCTCCACGGCGAATCTGGCTAACACCAACAAACATCGTGTCTTCGGTGTGGTTCATAAGACCTTCAGACAGAAAGTCCACCGCGCGGTCGCGGTTCATCCGACGCTCAGCGCCGGGGAGATCTAAAAGCTGTTTGATCTCCGATGCCATGGCCAAGCCTTTGGGGCTTGCTACGTAGTAGAGCGGCTTGATTCCAAATCGGTCTCTGGCAGCAAAGATTGTTTTTTCTCGCTCATCCCAGATAACAAACGCGAACATACCCAAAAATCGATCAAGACATTGCTGGCCCCATTCCGCATAGGAAGCAACCAATACTTCACTGTCCGATTGCGTACGAAAAACATGACCTTTTTCTTTGAGCTCTTCGCGTAGCTCAACGTAATTGTAAATCTCACCATTAAATACAAGATGATAGCGCTGATTTCGGTAGGCAAAGGGCTGTGCAGCCGCCTCGCTTACATCAATGATTGAGAGTCGTCGATGCCCAAGGAACAAGGGGCCGCGTTCTGTTGACCATTCTTTCCAGCCCTCCCCGTCGGGACCACGGTGGGTGATCATATCGATCCGCGACTTGTCTACATCCAAGCCAAGGGAAAAAAAGAGTCCGCACATCTGGAGCTATCGTCCTTTATCACGACCCATCCCAGGGTCAAAGCTAGCGAAGTTGTATTATGATCAAAGACTAAAGAAGAACAGCGTCATTTCGGATATTGCTTCTTCGAACCAGATCAGGGCAACGTTTAGAAATACCATTGATGCGCTCGAGGTCATTTTTCGTTATCTCAGATTTGTTCTTCAGCTCTTCAACAAAACTCTCTATCGCCAGCACTTCTTTTTGAAACTCTGCCAGTGCAATCTCGTTTGAGTTCAAAAACTCTACCTGATCAACATAGCCCTTGCGCAACTTCTTTGCCTTGCGAAAACGCCTCCGAGCATACACAAACGCCATGATCGCGCTCTCTTTGTCGACAAGACCAAAACCGAGTTGCGCTTTGAGAAGATCAACCATTTTTTTGGCGAGTACGGCAAACACAACAAACTTCTGTCGCAAGCGGTCCCTCTCCCAACTCAGCCTGGTCAGGCCACCATGAGATTCGGCAAGAGCGGTTGTTCTCTTCCAGGCTGCGGCGTTTTTTGTAAGCGCTGGCAGATAGATGCTTGAGAGCGTCTCAAAAGGACCTTCGATATCAGCCGCCGGTCCCACCTTGGGTAAAGATGTGGGCTTTTGATTTGGCAGATATTCAAGATGAGAGCACCCCTCTCCTGGCCAATTGCTAAAAAGGCTCCGCTCATCGCTAACCACCCTCAATTTTTTGCTTCGCGCCACTTGTGAAATTCGTTCAACAAAAGAGCGGTAACTGTAACGATCAGATGCGACGAGATGTTCGTATGCCCTAGTTGCCATATCCTCCAATTCGTCAACGCGGTCCACTGCCAAAAACACCTCTTCGATGTTCGAGTGATCTTTCTTTAGTGGCAGATAGTGTTGATACGGCTCAATAGCATCAGAGTACCGACCTTCATACAGGATCATAGGCGTGTAGTTTTGCACGCATTCAAACACCCGCGGAGAAATTTGCCCGACGTCAAATTTCTCTTCAATAGACACCAGTTCACTGAGAACACGTTGAGAGTCAGGCGACTTAAAGTCGATGCCTTGGAGTTTTTTTTCGATGCTTCCCTTAAAATCAAACACATTGGAACCGGACTCCGATCCAAGCATTGTCCGACAAGACCGGATAAACTCAGACCATTTCGGCCCGTATATTCTGTCAGCATCCTCCATCGCAATATCGTGCTTTATGCCGTGCTCTTGGCAATAGGCCCTTACCCAGTGTCCGATTTCGTACTTGTCAAAACCAAGTTGCCCATATCGCACTCCAATATTCCGGCCGCGATACCCAACCACATTCGGCCGCTCAGAAAGTCTCACACGCGGTGGTGACTTAGCTTCATTGTCATCAATGTACCCGGTCAGAACCGTGAGGAACTCCACGCCTTCAAACTCATGGTCCGGATAGACCAGATGTCTCTGATCCTCAGGTACACAGGTCAGAACCACATCGAATCCGAGCTCCTTTATTGCCTGTTTAAGGATATCGGTGCGGTCATATTCATCCTGCACTGAGAGTACTTTAAGTCCCTTAAAAGCACGAACCGCACTCTTGTAGCTCTCACTTACATATCCCTCGAAACAAAGACGCGCGCAGTAGTTATGGAGAAGCACATCATAATTATCTAAGTCCGACTCCAGTATCGCGTCATTTGTCACGTGCAGATATGCCACTTCACCTGGCCAGTGTTTTTTGAAGGCGGTGAGATATTCGTAGGTCGTCGTCACCTGAGTGGAGTTTCTAGAATATGCTACGAGTAGCTTCATTTTTTACTTTCTAGCTATTCTATTCGCAGATGGCGCGTTCAGCTATTTCCAATAGCTTCTTGCTTTCATTCTCCCAGCATAACTGCTCAGCGGCCATACGCGCACCCGCACGATGTCGGATAACCGTCTCGACATCCAATCCATCAATGGCTTGCGCTATTGCCTCTGGGGTTTCATTAGCGATAATCAATCCGGCACCTGTCTCCTCCACAATACGTTTCATTTCAGGAAGGTCAGATATGCAAACGCAAAGCCCTGCCATGATGTACTCGAAGAGTTTGTTGGGAAGTGCATATTGATTGTGCTTCGAATGCCCAGGCAAAGCGAATAGCCCAATGTCAAACGGGGCCGCTTCGGACACAAGATCAGGCATCGGCACCGGCTCCAAAAGTTCGACTTTACCTTCTACTCCCCACTTTTTGATCAGGGAGAGTAACTGAGACTTATAGCCGCTCGCCACCGGCCCTCGGATGGAAAACGTAATACCCTCGCGCCAAAGCGATGCGGCTTCGATGCACAACTCCAATCCCCGCCCAGGCGCGACAACCCCATGATAGAGAATCTTAAAGTTCTCTGTAATCTCGTGATCAAAAGCCTGCTCATACGAAGGCGTGTTACGCACAACATCGGGCTCTCTCTGAAGTCCATATGCAGCTTGCAAACCCACTGCGATCCCTTTGGACACTGTCATCACAGCAGCGGCATTAGAGATCCCACGGGCCTCTATTTCACGAACAAGCGGCTTTCGCAGCACTCGCCACAAGAGTCTTTGATTGTATTCGTCGATTGCAAATTCGTGGGTGTCATAAACAATCTCACCACCAAGTTTGTCCTGGAGCCGCATGGCTACTGGCAGAGTATTCCAATCATTCGCTATCCAAACATCTGCCCCAGAGATAGCGGCTTCCTCGTAGATGAGTTGTGCTTCGGGCATAATCTTCCAAAAAAAGTCGAATGCAGCGGCCGGTCGGAAAGCCACCAAAGCATGATAAGAAAGCTGAAGCACCCTATGCGGCATTGTTCTTGTTAGAAGGCGAAGAAGACTAAAAGCTATCTTTGCCGGTCGAAAGTTGCGTACTGCCGTCTCCACTTTCAGCACGTTCGACTGAAAAGTAGATCGCTCAGCAGTTCGAACTACGGGCTTTTTCATCCAGACCGGTGGATCTGCCCTGCCACCTGGAAGACCCGACGCAACAACCTGCCAGCCCGCTTGGTGAAAAGCGTCACCCTGGCGCCGAACTCGAGGGTCATCAGCCACAGTGTTGTACACAAGCAGACCAACTCGTCGCGATCGCTTATCTGAGAATCCCATGAATCCGCTACAATCGCTCTGTTCAGAAGATTTATGATACGAAAATGTGCCGTCGCAAGGGTCTATCGGTTCCCGAATTAACGGTCAATAGGTGTCGATTGAGGATCACTGTGTGGCATTGGAATCATCAAATTCAGATTTCATTTAGAGCTTGTCGCTGAAGTCTGACTTCTCTAAGTTCTGCCCTCACAAATGCAGACATAGAAGGCGGTAAATTAGTATGAATATAGAGGGAAAAAAGGCCGTTGTGATCGGTGGGGCTGGCCTTATCGGCTCTCATACAATAGACGCGCTTTTGAAGGAAGATGTCGCTGAAGTTTGTATTTATGACAATTTTGCTCGCGGCTCTTTCGAGAACCTAGCGACGGCACTGCGCGACCCGCGCGTCAAAGTTTTTGAAGCTGGTGGTGATATCTGCCAGACGGATATTCTCGATGGAGCCCTCGCAGGTGCCGATCTAGCCTTTCATTTCGCTGCGCTCTGGTTGCTGCAGTGCCATGAATTTCCACGGTCAGCATTTGACGTGAATATTCGTGGAACGTTTAATGTTCTTGAGTCATGTGTGAAAAATCATGTGGAACGTCTGGTCTACTCGTCATCTGCTTCGGTTTACGGCGACGCTGAAGAAGAACCAATCACTGAAGAACATCCTTTTAACAACAAGAATTTCTATGGCGCGACCAAGATTGCCGGGGAGGCTATGGCCACGGCCTTTCACCACCGGTATGGACTTCCAGTGGTCGGTTTAAGATACATGAATGTCTATGGTCCGCGGCAAGACTACCATGGTGCTTATATCGCGGTCATAATGAAGATGCTGGATGCGATCGACGAAGGTAAAGGACCGACGATCCACGGGGACGGCAGCGAAGCTTTTGACTTTGTCTCTGTCTTGGACTGTGCACAGGCAAATCTGTGTGCGATGAGGTCTGATGTTGCTGGACGCTACTACAATGTTGGGACTGGCACCAAAACGTCGCTCAAAGAACTCGCTGAGCTGATCCTCCAGCTTACTGGCTGCAACCAGGAAATCACCTATGTTGAGCGCAGCCAGGCAACCCTCGTGCGCAATCGCGTTGGAAGCCCAGATCGTGCTCGAGAAGAAATTGGTTTCGATGCATCAGTTTCTCTGCGCGACGGACTTCAAGCGCTCATAGATTGGCGCAACGAAGACAAGAAGACATCTGCGCCACAGAGCTAATAGCTAAAAAACAAGCTCTCCTACAGTGGCTTCTGGTATACCGAGTACATTCCAAAAGTAAGGTATTTTGCGAGTGTGGAGCGCCAGAAATGGCGCTCAAGCTCCACATAGCGTCTTACAAGCGACATGGGTCCTTTGTCCAACATGGGAAATGCCTCAGGACACCCCCATAACACGTATGCCAACAAGCTCGGATAAAGCGTTGACACCTGCGACAGACCAGCATTTTTGAAAATTTCATTCAACTCGCGGGTTGTAAAGCCTCGCTCCGTCTCTGCGTCAAAAGCCTCATTCTTGCGGTAGATAGCCTCGCGTACCAAGCGAAACAGCGGATTGTTGTGCACCGGCTCACTCAATATAAACAAGCCGCCGGGCCTCAATGCTTTGCCCAGCCTACTCACCACGTCTGGAGCATGATCCGCGACATGATGCAACGCTCCAACTAACATAATAAGATCATAGTCTTTGTCTGCCTCATACTGGGTTACGTCCTGAGTCCAGATTTCGCTACCGGGATAACGCTTCAACGCTTCGGTCACCATTGCGTCTGAGTAATCGAAACCTGAGTACTCCACATTCTTGGCCAGCCTGGCTTCAACAATCTGTCGACCTTCACAGGCTCCACACATTGGCTCCAACATTTGGATAGGTCTGTCGCTAGGTAGAAGGTCAACAACCGGATCAGTCAATGCAGACTGCCAAGTGGTGTCCCTCAGATAGATATGCCTGGGACTCTTTCTGGCCTCAATGTATTGGGCAGCAATAGCGTCAAAATGTACTCGTTGTTGCTCAATATCGGACATTGCTGGTCACCTAAAAGAGAGTTGCGATTCCGCGTAGCAAGTTGAGGATTGGATCTGGGTATGCGCCCATTGCCATGTTCGTGACATAGACCCCCTGGGCCGTTCTAACCGAATACCCAACCCATATGAAGTAAGACCAAACACCCGCAACCACAAACAAGGACGCCCTTGCAGATCTGTTTGAAAGCCAGTCCACCAGAACTGCGCACAGGCCGACTACTCCGATTACGTTCACCCAAACCTGATATCCCAAGTATGGCATAGAGTGCATCGGTCTAAACTTCACCAGCGAGTGAGTGCTTGCTCCTACCAGCACCATTGCGACACATATCAGCACAATCCACAACCTCCAGCTGGAAGTGTGTTCGAACAGTTTTCGCCACGATGACACCCCTAAAATCAACAGCGCTGCAAAAGTCATCCCCGCATAGAAGCGCCATATGAAAATATGGTTCAGATAAGTCAAAAACTGCATCTGAGGATGATAGCCGTGTTGCTGATCTACGATCCAATCAGGTCCTGCCCTCACGAGAGACATTGACGACACGAGGTCTGGAGGGAGAACGAGAGAAAAGGCAGTAAAGGAGAATGCGATTACTTTGGTAGCATAGTCATCCCAAATTGCAGGAAGCCATCCATAGAAAAAGACCAAGTCCGTTTCCGTGCCAGCACCGCTGCCAAAGCCGAGGCCGATCTTCAACGCAACGTAGCTCGCCGTTAGGGCGGCGATTGACAAAACATATATGGAAAATGCCCTCAGCAACATTTTGTTACCCGTCGCATTCAGTAGAATCCCGATGGGCAACGCTAAAGCAAAGATAACGACAGCGACATCAATCCATGTCTCGTACCCCAAGACCAGCAGAATTGTTGCAATCAGCAGATATGCGAAACTCCCTCTCGACCTATTCTCTTTTAACACTCCAATAGATGCGTCAACAAAAAGGAGAAAGTAAGACATCAATAGTCCGTGTGCTGTTGTACCGTGCACAGAATACACATGGAAGTTAAACGGCATCGTCACACACAGGAGCGCAGCTGAAGCTGCAAAAACAAAAGAACCAGTCAATCGCAGCCCCACAATGAAGACAGTGACAACCAGAGCACTCTGACTTATGACCAGAACAGTTGCTGGGTGCACAAACTGCTGAACCAGCGCCGCAAAGACGACGCTTGTTGAAGCCCACGTGCCATACACTTCTGGCTGCGGAAGGAGGTAGAGCCACCAAGACTTCTCATAATATGAGCTGGGCACGCCAAGGTTTGTGAAATGATCACTGATCGAATACGCCCCCTCCAGCACAACAATATTCAGTGCATTTAGGATCAGCAATCCCGTCACAAAAAGACCAAGCCCCACGACGCCCATAGGCTGTCCACAGAATTCCCAAGTCTGCCTAGCCGGATTGACGCGTCCCATTAGAGCACCCCGAACATGTTTAGGTGCAGGACCCGTGCGCTAAGCCCGCCAGTTTCGGTTTTGGCCGTAAGTTCAATGCGCAACCTCTCACCAGATGCAGAAAATCTAGTCGTATTTAGAATTCCGTCCGACGCGATATCGGCACTCCAGGAAACTGATCCAACTTCATCAATTACCTGAATTCCCAGCGTAGCCCCGTGAATCGGTTCAACCTGAAACTCGAGCAGATATTCCCTGGAATCCACCGATGCAATTGGTTGTGACTTCCAGATTACGCCCCGATAATCTCCAGGAGGGAGGGAAACAAAAAACCCTTGCTCCGGATGTTTTGGCAGCGAAGTTCCAGAGACCAAGGCTTCGATATTGCCCGAAAGCGTCGAAAAAAGGAGACTTACTCCTGTTCGATTTCGCATCAGGTCCATTTCCGCCGCTCTCTTGTCCCAATCGTCAAGAATTTCGCGAACGACATCTCGCGAAGATCGCTGCATGTCGACACCGTCATAAGGGAATGTGAGCGCGGCGGCTGACACGCCGATCAACGCAGCCGCCAGCAGCGCACGCAGAGGAAGCGTGTGAATCCATAGTGCTTGAAACATCTTCCCGCCCCCCAGAGGGTCAAATTGACTGATCCTCTTGTCTCAGAAAACGCAAAAAAAAGGAAGCACCAACGCTTAGAAAAACATACTAAGCGCTATGACGTGATCAAACGAACAGTGCCCAGCGCATTAACCATTCGATTTGGCACAAAACCAACCGAATATCCTATGACGGTTAAATGGAATACTCTATGTTCTGGCCTTCGTCAGCCGCTTGATTTGACCTGCGACTTTCGAATCCCACCCGAACCCCTGTCACTAGATCATACCTTCTAGGGAATTTCGCGTTGCTAGAGAATACCTGCACCAACTCCAGCCCCAAACTAAGCATCATTGTTCCAAGCTTCAACGAAGCGGAGTCGGTCGCATCGGTGATAGCGGACATGATCTCAACCCTTGATGCTTCGGAGCTCAAGGGCAATTTTGAGATCATTCTTGTTGATGACGGCAGCTCAGACGGCAGCTGGACAATAATTGAAGAGCTCCCAAAGATACATTCCGTGGTTCGCAGTTTACGGAACGCCACAAACGGGGGCATGTGGCGCGCCATCCAAACCGGAATGCACGCCGCGAAAGGTGATTTTGTGACGTACCTGCCAGCAGATGGTGAGATTACGGCAACAGAGACAATCAAGCTCGCATCTCTAGCGTCTGATGCCGACATTGTCGTAAGCAAGCGCGTATCATCGGACGCAGTGATTAAACAGCAGGTTCGGCCTTGGTACAGAGAAGTACTGTCGTGGGGTCAACGCACACTCACACGAATCGTACTTGGTTGCGACATCTCCAATGCCGAGGGCATCTTTCTGTTAAGGTGGAGCGTTTTTAAGGAGTTCGCCCTGGCCCCTCGTCACGACAACATACTATTTCTTGAGTTGTTGGTCCGTGGCTTAACTGGTGGGTACCGTGTTGCAGAAACGGAGATGTTTTATACTCTAAGGCGTGGCGGCAGGTCAAAGACGGTTAACCTAGCCTACATCATCGGTACACTGGCAGATCTGATCAAGCTCCGTCTTCGCATGTCTAAGCGTTTAAGATGAGTTCAGCCACCACACAAACTTTAGGGCGCTTTCTTCGGCGCGGCATACCTGTTGTAATTGGGGTAGGACTCATTCTGATCATCCTACAACAGATCAATTTTTCTGCTTTTCAGAACATTGTTCTAAACGCTGATATACCTCTCTTATGTTTGGCATTGTTTCTTTCGGCAGCAAACCTCGTCCTTGGTACCGTTCGATGGCAACTATTACTCAAACATCTAGATGTTTTCGTGCCCCTCAGCAGACTGCTCCACTTCGTGCTTCAGTCAATCGCGGTAAACCTTTTTGTTCCTGGCGGAGTCGCTGGCGAATTCTCAAGAGCTTTGAGCCTGCATCTTAGGCACACAGAGGCTGGGCCGGCCTATAGTTCTGTGATCACAGACAAGCTGCTGGGCTTAATAGGCTTCCTTCTACTTGCAATGCTCGCCGTGATCTTAGAGTGGCAAAAGTTATGGGAGGTCAACATTATTTGGCCAGTTGCGGTCTTCGGCCTGATCCTCCTGATCATGACTTCGGCACTTTATAGCGGCAGAGTATCTCTCGCAGTCACCCAGCGACTGCAGCGGCTTCCTGCTGTGCAACGCATCTCTAAGCTTTTGACTGACAACCTGCAGAGTTATCGTCGAACACCACTCATTTTATTCAAGACACTTTGTATTGCGATCGCTGCTCATATGCTGCAAATCATCTGTACTTGGACAATTGGGGTCGCCCTAGGGGTTGAACTCGGTTTCTTTACCTATTTGCTCTATGTGCCGATTATTGCTGTGGCGGCCGCTGTACCGATCTCAAACTCGGGCATAGGTGTCCGCGAAACAGGCTTCGTCCTGTTGCTTTCGATCGCAGGTGCTGAAGCGGAGTCAGCATTAGCTATATCCCTTATTTTCACCGCCTTCGCGTTGGTTATTCCGGGTGTTTTTGGCCTTCTCTCATTCTCAATAATCTCTCATAGGAAAGCGCCGGACCATTGAAAATCCGGGCCTCTCACTCCAAAACTGACCATTTCGCTGGCGATACAAATAGGTTACAAAGCTCCAAGTGTGATCGAATGTTAAAAAATAAGAAGCAAGGATGACAACCCGAAAATGTGCGGCGTAACAGGCTACCTTAATCTGAACGGCGCACCTGCCGAAACAGACATCGTCGCAAACATGACGAAAGCCGTAGTCCATAGAGGCCCAGATGGGAACGGCGTGGAAATTGATGGACCGCTTGCTCTTGGGCATACGAGGTTATCGGTCATCGACCTCTCTAGCCTTGGCCGCCAGCCTATGGAAAGCCACGACGGGCGCTACGTGATTAGCTACAATGGTGAGATCTATAATTATAAGGAATTGCGAAGTGAACTAGAGGCATCTGGTGAGGAGTTCATATCCCAGACCGATACAGAAGTCGTCCTTAACTCGATTAAACACTGGGGCATCAAATGCATCGAACGTTTCAATGGAATGTTCGCATTTGCTCTATGGGATAGGTGGGAGAAGAAGCTTATCCTTGCGCGTGATCGGTATGGCATCAAACCACTCTATTTTTCCTTCGTCGGCGACACTCTGATCTTTGGGTCGGAGATTAAGGCAGTTCTTGCCCACCGCTCAGTTCAGTGTCGGCTTTCGCCAAACGGCCTTGCGGAATACATGTCCTTTCAAAATTTTTTCTCGAAGAACACACTTTTTGAAAATGTGTCACTCTTTCCACGAGCATCCTATGCAGAGTGGCGCGTAGGCTCCTCACCATCGCTACGCCCTATCCAATATTGGGATTACCAGTTTTATGAAAGCGAGTCTGATCGAAGCGACGAGGACTATGCCGAGGAAGGAGCGTTCCTTTTTCAACAAGCTGTAAAAAGACAACTCGTTGCAGATGTCCCGGTGGGCGCCTACCTATCAGGCGGCATGGACTCAGGAGCCATAACATCAGTTGCGTCAAAAGCGCTTCCGCACCTGCATACATTTACGTGTGGATTTGATCTGAGTTCCGCGTCTGGCATGGAACTGTACTTCGATGAGAGGTCCGAAGCTGAACGTCTTTCGTATTTATTTAAAACAGAACACTACGAAGTCGTGCTCAAAGCTGGCGACATGGAAAGGGCGTTACCCAGTCTCGCATACCACCTCGAGGAACCCAGAGTTGGTCAATCCTATCCAAACCACTTCGTTGCACGGCTAGCGTCCAAATTCGGCAAAGTCGTTTTGTCGGGTGCCGGTGGCGATGAGATCTTTGGTGGCTACCCATGGCGCTATTACAGGGCAATAGGCCCAAACAAAGGCACGAACTTTACAGAAGACTATTTTAATTTCTGGCAACGTCTAGTCCCACCTGATCAATTCGACAACCTCCTTCAACCCGTTGCCAAGGACACAAAAGACTTTTCTCCAATCGATGTATTTTCATCGGTGTTTCCGGAAACTCCCAATCGAGCGTTGTCAACAAGCGATGCGATAAATTCGTGCATGTATTTCGAAGCTACAACATTCTTACAAGGCCTACTCATCGTAGAAGATAAGATCAGCATGTCTCACGGACTTGAGACCCGCGTTCCCTTTTTGGACAATGATCTCGTTGATTTCGCAACACGCGTGCCCGTTCGACTGAAAGTAAACGAAATGGGACATCAGTCACGGATTGATGAGAACGAAATTGCGAAAGGGTCGAAACACTACAAACGCACTAAGGATGGAAAGCTCCTGCTCAGATCGCTTGCCAGCTCATTTCTTCCTGAAGATTCCATTCATCGCGAAAAACAAGGCTTCTCTGCTCCAGATGCAAGTTGGTTCAAAGGTGAGAGCATTGACTTCGTGCGGCGAAGCATTCTCGACAAAAATGCGAAGATTTACGACTACATTGACTATAAGACCGCGTCGTCGCTGATCACTAGCCACCTTGAAGGCCATGAGAACAGACGCCTTCTCATATGGTCTCTGCTGAACCTAGAGTCCTGGTGCGAACAATATTTGTAAGAGACGAAACGAGATCATATGAAACTCCTTATTGCAGGCGCATCTGGGTTTATTGGGACCCATGTCCTTCGGCGACTACCATCTGACTGGGAAGTTTTTGCTATCTCGCGAAAACCTATTGCTGCTCCTCCCAACACCACACTCATCAATGTCGATCTGACAAATCACGACTTCGCGCGATCTCTGCCCGGTCAGATAGACGCCGTACTGTCACTCGCGCAGTCTGCACACTATGCAGAGTTCCCCGCAAAGACACGTCAAGTATTCGATGTAAACGTGATGTCTTCCATTTCCTTGGTCGACTACGCCATTCGCGCGCGCGCCTCAACGTTTGTCCATGCCTCGACAGGCAGTGTATACGAGCCATATGGTGGACTTCTCAAGGAAGATGCTCTGCTGTCACCATCTTCTCTCAACGGCGTTTCCAAGTTCGTCGCTGAGAGGTCACTTGAGTTATACGACTCGCTCATTGGTCTCTGTTGCCTACGCATTTTTTTTCCATTTGGCCCAGGGCAAAAAAATCGCCTTGTTCAGTTAGTGCATAAACGACTTTCCGAATGTCAGCCTGTCGACCTTGACGGTCCAGATGGAATGGTGTTCACCCCGACCTACGTCGAAGATATTGCAGACATAATGGCAACCGCGATCGAAGAAGGATGGCGTGGAACAATCAATATCGCATCGCAAGAAACTCGGTCGGTACGCTCTGTTGCCGAAGGCATTGCTCACATTCTCGGCGCAAAACCGCAGTTCAGCCACACCGGCTCACAGAGCACCAATATCACA
>CENL01013279.1_pt1 | contig 14682 bp, 13 predicted proteins | sample 530221 | NCBI WGS metagenome assembly CENL01 (sample SAMEA2619791, study PRJEB7988) | marine metagenome | isolation source: saline water (ENVO:00002010), including
AAACTCGCGGACCTCACGCCCGCGCTCGCCGACCAGCCCCACCACAATCACATCGGCCGCGGTGTGCCGTGTCATCATACCCAGCAAGGTGCTTTTGCCGACGCCGCTACCCGCAAACAGGCCGAGGCGCTGCCCACGGCCGATGGTGGCCAGGGAATTGATCGCCTGTACACCCACGTCCAGGGGTTCGCGCACCGAACCGCGCGCCAGGGGATTAATGGAGGGGCCGCGCAGGGGCGCGTAGTCGCGAAACATCACGGTGGGGCCGCCATCCAGCAGATGCCCGGCACCATTGATGACGCGGCCCAGCAAGTTCTCGTCCACCCCGACTCGGTGGCTGAAGCCCAGCGGGCGCACCCGCGCACCGAGCATTACACCGTGCAGGTTACCTTCCGGCATGAGGATCAGGCGCCCTTCGGAGAACCCCACGACCTCGGCCTCCACGCTGCGCTCTTCTTCCGCCTGGATACTACAGCGGCTGCCCACCGCGCCGGTACACCCGGCCACCTCCAGCCGTGTACCGACCATGCGCACCAACCGGCCTTCACGGATGGGCGTATTGGCCTGCACCTGCGCTCCCAGGCTGCTGATCTGCTGCCGCAGGCGAGCCGCCCGCTCAACACCCAGCTGTTCTGCCGCGCTCAAGACTCCGCTCCGCCGACTGCGCCGCGACTCTCGCGCAACCCGCGCACCACCTCGTCGAGACGGCGCTCAGTGGAGGCGTCGACGTAACTTTCCGCGGTGGCCACGCGGCAACCCCCGCGCAGCAGGGCCGCATCCGTGTGCAAGGTGACCGCCAGCTTGGGCAGGTTGTCCGCCAGCCACTCCCGCACCAGCGCAGCATCGGCGGGATGCAGATGCACGTCAACCGGGCCCTCCACCGCTTCGAGCAGTTCCAGCGCCTCGGCCAGCACGGCCTCGATGGCGCCGGACGACGTTTCCAGCTCGCGCTGGACCACTGCCGTGGCCACCTGCACCACCAGCTCCGACAGCTCACGCAGCAGGCCGGATTCCTGCTGTCGAAACGGCGTTGCCATATTCTGCAGCAGGGCCGCGAGGTCCCGTGCCGAGCCTTCGGCTTTGGCTCGCCCTGCGGCCAGACCTTCCGCATGGCCCGCGGCATAGCCCTCAACGCGCGCACGCTCGGCGATTGCCGCGGTATCCGGCGGCGCCGCCGCTGCAGGCGCTGCATCCCGCAGCGGCGGGGGTTGCCAGCTGCGCGGGCGACCAGCGTCAGACAAAATCGTCGCCCCCTTTGCCCAGCGTGATCTCGCCCTCGTCTGACAGGCGGCTCGCTACCGCGAGAATTTCCTTCTGAGCCGCTTCAACTTCGGCCAGTTTCACCGGCCCCTTGGCCTCGAGGTCCTCACGCAGCATATCCGCAGCGCGCGACGACATGTTGTTGAAAAACTTGTCCTGCAGCTGATCATCAACGCCTTTCAGGGCAATCACCAGGCTATCGACCGCGATTTCCCGAATCAGGCGCTGCATGCCGCGGTCATCCAGCTCTGTGAGGTTGTCAAACACGAACATCAGCTCACCCACTTTCTCCCCGAGGTCGGCATCGGCCTCCTTCAGAGAGCCGAGCAACTCCGACTCGATATCCGCCTTCACGTTGTTGAGAATGGCCGCCGCACTGGTCATGCCGTTGACCGAACGCGGCGGCGTTTTGCGCACCTTGCCCAGCTGCTTTTCCAGCACTTTATCCAGCTCTTCCATCGCCGCCGGATCAATCACCTGCAAGCGGGCCACGCGCAGCAGCGCCTCGCTGCGCACGGGTTCGGGGATATTGACCAGCACCTGGGCTGACTGTTCCTCGTCCAGGGAGGCCAGCACAATGGCAATGATCTGCGGGTGCTCGTCTTCCAGCAGTTCCGCCACCGCACCCGGGTCCATCCACTTCAGCGCTTCAATGCCTGAGGTCTGCTGCTTGCCCGGCATGACTTTCGCGAGCATGGAGCGCGCCTTGCTTTCACCCAGCGCGTTAGTCAGCACACGCCGGGTAAATTCCGAGGCACCCAGCCCCAGCGGGTTCAGCGCACTGGCGTCTTCGTGGAACGCCGCCAGCACCGTCTCAACCTGCTCGTTGGAGATAGACGACAGCGACGCCATGGCCTCGCCTATGCGCTGCACTTCACGCGGCTCCATGTGGCGCATGATGGCGGTGGCCGACTCCTCGCCCACCCCCAACAGGAATACCGCCGCACGCTGCGCGCCGCTCAAACCTGCTCCTGCAGCATCAGCCATCGCCCGCCACCCACTGTTTCATCACATGTGCAGCCCGCTGCGGCTCGCCCTCGGCCACATTGCGCGCCATTTGTAATTGCTGCTGGTACCCGGTGTTGCCGGGCAGGCCGCGCCGGTCACCCGCCAGGGTCACCTGGTCGTCGCTCATCAGTTCACCACCACCCTGGGCATATCCCGCATCACCGTAGCCGTCGTTGCCCAGGGCCCGCTGCCCCGATGGGCCGATTGCTGCCGGCACCGGCGCCACTGAAAACTGCATCAGGGGGCGCAGCACGAAGAACAGCAGCGCCGCCAATCCCGCCGCCACGCCCAGGCCTTTCAGTACGCGCCACAGCCAGTCTTCCTCGAGCAGCGAAGGCTCCGGTGGCGCTTCCAGGACGGGCGGCTCCACGAAGGACGCGTTGATCACGCTCACGGTATCACCACGTGCTTCGCTGAAGCCGACGGCCTCCCGCGCCAGGCGGGTAATCTCGTCCACCCGTTCCGGTGCCAGCGGCGCCCGTGCCACCGAGCCGTCCTCGGCGGTGGTTTCCACATGGTCCAGCACCAGCGCAATGGACAGCTTCCGCAGCGTTCCCGGAGTTTCGCGAATGTGGCTGATGGTCTTGTCCATTTCATAGTTGCGCGTTTCGCGGCGCGTAGACCGCGTTGGCGCCGTGTTCTCCACCAGCCCAGCCTCTGGCGGTTGGGCCAGCACGTCCGGGTCTTCCGGTGGCTGGTTGGCCAGCGTACCCGGCACACCACCCTCCAGCATCCGGGTGGTCATCTCCTCCGAGGTTTGTTCGCTGCGCAATACCGTATCCGGCGCGTACACCTCGCTGGTGCGCTCGATACGGGTGAAGTCTATATCCGCCGACACCTGCGCGTGCACGCGCCCGGGCCCCAGAATGGGCTCCAGAATATCGACGATCCGCTGGCTGTAGCGCTGCTCCAGCTGCTGTGCCATCTGGAACTGTTCCTTGCTGTAGCCGAAATCATCCGGGTTGCCCTGCGTCGACAACAGCCGGCCCTGCTGGTCAACCACGGAGACGGACTCCGGTTGCAGGTTGGGCACACTGGCGGACACCAGGTGCACGATGCCCGCCAACTGCCGGTCAGACAGCACCTGGCCACCGTACAGGTGCAACACGACCGAGGCGGCCGGCTGCTCCCGCTGGCGCAGGAAGGCGCTCTGCTTGGCCATGGCCAGGTGCACGCGGGCACCGCGCACACCATCCAGAGCGCTGATGGTGCGAGACAGCTCCTGCTCCAGGGAACGGTGATAACGCGCCTGCTCCATAAAGCTGCTGACACCGATCTCCTGCTCCTGATAGATTTTGTCGAAGCCGATGTCGCCAGAGCGCGGGAAGCCCTCAGTCGCCAGCAGGAGCCGCGCACGGTGCACCTGGTCGGAGGCCACGGTAACCATGCCGGTGCGATTGTCGAGCCGGTAGTCGATGCCGTTGGCATCCAGCGTTGTCATCGCCGCTGTGGTGTCTTCGGCGGCCATGCTGCCGAACAGGGGCTTGTACTCGGGCACCAGCACCCATTGCACCAGGCCAATGCCCAGCGCAATGCTGGCCGCCAGGCCCACCAATAATGCCAGCTGGCGGGAAATGGGCTGCCGACTGTAACCGTTGAAGCGCGCGACAAGTCCGCCGCTATTCTCTGCCATGGGTCAACTCACTCCTCGGGGCACATGATAAACCAGCAGGGCTCAGACCTGCATACTCATGACTTCGCGGTAGGCGGTGAGCAGCTTGTTGCGCACCTCGCTCAGCGCCTGGAATTCCAGGCTGGCTTTCTGCGCCGTCACCATCAACTCCGCCAGCGACACACCCGGCTCACCCGCCTCGAAGGCCGTGGCCATCTCGCGGGAACTCTGCATCGCCTGGTTGACGTCGTCGATGGACTGTTTCATGAAGCTGGAAAAGTCGGCGCCGCCGGCAGCCGCGGCAGATTCGCTGCCCGCCTCCGCGGCCATGCTGCGCATCTGTGCCAGCACCTGATTGATTGCCATTTCGCTCATAGCCTGTCCTCTCTCAATGTGCGCGGGGTACAGCCAACCCCAGTTCACGGAAGCGCGCCAGTTTGTAGCGCAGCGTGCGCGGGCTGATGCCCAGGCGCTCCGCGGCTTCTTTGCGGTTGCCATCCACGGCCGACAGCGCGGCCACGATCAGCTCGCGCTCGCGCTCCTTCAGGTCACCCTCCAGCAGCGGTTCAGCCGAAGCAGCGGCTTCTACTGCAGACAGCGCCGCAGGGGCTGCAGCGGCAGGCACCATGGCCGCAACGAAGTCGATATCTTCCGGACCGATCTCCGGCCCCGGTGCCAGCAGGCTGGCACGCTGCACGCAGTTTTCAAGTTCCCGTACGTTGCCGCGCCAGTTGTGCGCGGCGAGGCGCTGCAGGGCGGCCTTGCTGAAAGCGAGCCCACTGCGCGGTGGCGCGTAACGCTGCAGGAAGCGCTGTGCCAGCGGCAGGATATCCGCCGGGCGATCGCGCAGGGCGGGCACCTCCAGCGGCACAACACTCAGGCGATAATAGAGGTCTTCCCGGAACCGGCCAGCGGCAACGGCTTCAGCGAGGTTGCGGTTACTGGTGGCAATCACCCGCACATCCAGCGCGATCACCTTGTTGCCGCCCAGGCGCTCCACTTCACGTTCCTGCAGCACACGCAACAGCTTGGCCTGCAGGCCCAGGTCCATCTCGGAGATTTCATCCAGCAGCAATGTGCCGCCGTTGGCCTGTTCGAATTTGCCGGGCCGCGACTGGTGGGCGCCGGTGTAGGCACCTTTTTCATACCCAAACAGCATGGATTCCAGCATGTTCTCGGGAATGGCGGCGCAGTTGATGGCAACCATGGGCCGCTCGGCACGGCTGGAGCAGGCGTGCAGATAACGCGCAATCACTTCCTTGCCGGTGCCGGATTCACCGGTGACCAACACCGTGGCATCGCTGTGCGCCAGGCGCTCTGCCAGGCGACACACCCGTTGCATGGCGGGGTCTTCTGCCACCATGGCCACACCCGGCTCCGGCACAGGCTCAAACCGGGCCAGCATTTCCAGCAGCACTTCCGCGGCGAAGGGCTTTAACAGGTAGTCGGTTGCGCCATCGCGCATCGCAGACACCGCATGCTGCACCGAGCCGTGGGCGGTGATCATGACAAACGGCAGCTCCGGGCTGCGGGCGCGCACCTCGCGCAACAAGCGCTCGCCGTCCATCCCGGCCATCTGCACGTCGCTGATGATCAGGTCGACCGGCTGGCGCTCCAGCTGCTGCAATGCCGCCGCACCGTCACAGGCGCTCCACACCCGGTAGCCCCCGTACTCGATGGTGTCACACAGCGCCTCCCGCAGCGTACTGTCGTCTTCGACCACCAGAACTTTCAACGCGGCTCCCACAGTCAACCCTCTCCTTCTGCGACCGGAAATTCCAGAATGAATTCGGCGCCACCCTGCGGGCTGTCGCCCAGGCGGATCTCGCCCCCCAGCTCGTTCACCGTGCGCGCCACCACCGCCAGGCCCAGGCCGGTGCCGGTGGATCGGGTGGTGAAGAAGGGGTCGAAAATACGCTCGCGCAGCTCCTGTGCCACGCCAGGGCCGTTGTCCCGTACCCGCAACAGCATGCGCTCGCGATTCAGCGCTCCCGCCCACACATCCACATGCACCGCTGCCCCGCCGGCTTCAATGGCATTCACCACCAGGTTCGCCAGCGCGCCGGCCAGTGCGTCGCGATCACCGCGCAGGGCCAGAGTACGATCCACCGGCGTCACGGACAGCGTGGCGCCGGCGGCCTGCAGCCGCGCCTGTACATTCGCCTGGAAGTCACCGAGCACGTCCTGCAGGCAGATCAGCTCCGTGCGTGGGGGCGCACCGCGCACAAAACCCAGCATGCTTTCTATCAAGCCTTCCATATGCACCAGGCGCTCGGCGAGCCGGTCGCAAATACGTTCCCGCTGCGCGACCGCGAGGTCCGGCCGGCGCAGTTGCGCCAGATACAGCGTGGTGGACGACAGAGGCGTGCGAATCTGGTGCGCCAGTCGCGCCGCCATTTCACCCAGCGCGCTCAGGCGCTGTTCGCGGCCCACTTGCGCTTGCAGGTCGTGCAGTTCGGTGGTGTCGGTCACCAGCACCAGCGTCTCGCCCTGCTGCGCCAGACGGCGGCTATGCAGCGAGAGGTGCCGCTCCGGCTCGCGCTCGCGTATGCGCGCCTGTACGGCGGGCCAGTCTTCACCCAGCAGCGGCTCGCCAAACAACGCCACCGCTTCCGGGTTGGCGTCGCGCACCTGTTGCCGTTCATCAACCAGCAAGACACCGCCCGGCAACATGGCCATCAGGGATGCCAGCCGCTCCAGCAGACGCTCCTTCTCGGCCAACTCATCCAGCCGCGCCGAGCGCGAGGCCGCGAGCTCCTCGTTGAGGCGCGCTACCCGCGATTCAAGGTCGCGGTAGGAGGCATCCAGTTGATGTGAGACCTCGGCAAGACTGCGAAAGGCCGCTTCCAGGTCGTGTTTTTCGAGGGGTACTGCCTGCTGCATGATCGAGTTCCACCGAGCGCTATCACGCCAATGCGGCAGTGAAAGCAAAAGCCATGCCCAAAGTGGAATTTATTTATTTTTCAGGATGTTAGAAAGAGAACCAGAAGGCCTGACAGCTGTCGGCGTCAGGAATCTGACGGCGCCGAATCGCGCTGTAATTCAAACTTGCGCATCTTCTCCACCAGGGTGGTGCGCTGCAAGCCGAGCAACTGCGCCGCGCGCGCAACCACCCAGCCACTGCGCTCCAGCGCCTGCAGCAGCAGGGTGCGCTCGGTGTCCGCAAGGTGCTGTTTGAGGTCCAAGCCGTCTGGCCCCAGTGTCAGGGTTTCAGCCTGTGAGGCGGCTACCGGCACTTCGCGGGACACACCAGGGGCCGGCGCGCGCGGCTCGCCGTCGTCCGGCGCTTCACCCTCGACAACATGCGCGGGCGCCGGGGGCGGTTGAGCGGGGTCGAAGCCTTCGCAAAACTTCGGCGGCAGGTCGGCAAAACCCACCTCGGCACCGGGAAACAGGATGGCCAAACGCTCCACCAGATTATTCAGTTCACGCACGTTGCCCGGCCACGCGTACTGCTGCAGGGCCGCCATGGCATCCGCCGCAATCGCCACGCTGTCGCGCTGTTCGCGCGCCAACTGGGCCAGAAAGTGCTGCACCAGCACCGGCACATCTTCCGGGCGGGCCCGCAACGCCGGCACGTCAATAGGAAACACATTGAGGCGGTAGTAGAGGTCGGCGCGGAAACGGCCATCCTCAACGCGCTGCTCAAGATCCTGGTGGGTGGCGGCAATCACCCGCACGTCGGTAGGCTGCGAACTGGCACTGCCCACCCGTTCAAAGCAGCGCTCCTGCAATACCCGCAGCAGCTTCACCTGCATGGGCAGGGGCATATCGCCGATCTCATCCAGAAACAGTGTGCCGCCCGCTGCCAACTCGAAACGGCCACGCCGGGTGCTGATGGCGCCGGTGAATGCGCCCTTTTCATGCCCGAACAACTCGGACTCCAGCAGCTCCGCCGGAATGGCACCACAGTTCACCGGCACAAACGGCCCCTGGGCGCGCGGCGAGGCGCTATGAATGCCGCGGGCAACCACTTCCTTGCCGGTACCGGATTCACCCAGAATGAGGACCGTGGCATCACTGCCCGCCACCTGCGCCACCAGCCGGCGAATCGCATGCATGGCCGCACTGGGGCCGACGATAGGGGTCGAATTGTCAGGGTACTGAGACAACTGCATGAATCCAGTTAGACAGGGAAATGGAAGACTAGCCAACGGCGCAGAGTCTGCGCAGCCGAGGATGACCTGTCAACTTATTGACGGCGAAAAGCGCGATTAATCCCCGCTGTGGGCACGGCGATAGGCGACCTCACGGCGGTGATGGCGGAAAATAAGCTTTTCCAGCCACACCCGGGCGGCGCCCGCCAGGCCAACGAAGCGCACCGTGTTGCTACCGGCCGCCAATTCTTCCGGGCTGCTGATGACCTCACCATAGCAACACAGTGGTTTGGGCAAGCCGCGTTGAATATACAGTTCCAGAAAAATGCGTGCGCCCGCCGGGGGGCCCTCGCCTTTCCAGCTCACCTGCTCGGCAGACACCTGCACCGCGCTCACCGGCGGAATATCCAGCTCGTGGTACACCAGCGCGCTGACCAGGTCGAGCACCAGGTTCAGCTTCAGGTCGAGCCGGGCAATGTCCTGCTGAATGCCGGGCGGCGCGTCCGTGTCGTCCTTGGTATTGAGCCCATCGCCCACCGCAGACACGGCACGCAGGAAACTCTCGTTGGACGCGTTGACCATGGCCAGGTGCGTCTGCTCCGGCTCGTAGTCAACAGGTTTCCATGACAGCGCAATATTATCGCTATAGACAAGGCCGTTACCGGCATTCTTGCTGCTCATGCCCAATGCTCCGCAAAAGCATTACGATAACACAGCGCGCAGGGTGCGGAACGCCCCTGCCGGAGGCTTGGGTCAGGATTGTGACTTCACCCGCTCATAGTGGCCGATCGCCGAGCGCGTGCGCACCTGTGCAACACCCTGTTGCAACACCGCATCGCGCGCCTTGCTCAGGTGGGCCATCATTTCTTCGTTGAGGTGGAGGATGGCCGCCAGCGCCTCGGCCACCAGTTCTGCGTGTTCGGTCGAGACCGCTTCCTTGAAGCAGCGCGCCAGATCGTCGCGGCGGTCCTGCTCGCGGGCGGCCACGGCATCCCAGTCGCCCGTTTCGGCGAGGGCGACCATGTCCTGGGTCAGGGTCAAGACCCGCGCCAGGCGCTGGTACTGGGGCAGTGCCGTATCGCTGTCGGGCGCAGCGTTGCGGGCACGATCCGTAGGGAAGTTCACAATCATGTGGCGGAGTGGCGGAACTCGGCCGGAATGGCTTCCCAGCCTTCGCGCACTGTACCCAGCAGGCCGTGTACTTCTGCCAGAATGGCGGGATCGGAGGAGGCATTGGCTTCCACCAGGCGCCGTTGCATATAGTCGTAGAGGTCTCCCAGCGTTCCAGCCAGCTCTCCACCCTTGCTGTGATCCAGGCTCACGCGCAGATTGTCGACGATGCTGATCGCCTTGCCCACAAGCTCCCCTTGCCGGGCGACCTGCTGGCGCTCCATGGCACCGCGCGCTTCGGCAATACGGTCCTGCGCGCCTGCGATCAACATGCTGATCAACTGATGCGGCGATGCATCGGTCACCCCGCTCTGCACGCCCACCTTGCTATAAGCATTCAGCGCTTGTCTGGAATTCATGTCGCAGTACCTGTCGGTTGCTAATTAGAAAAACGGTCGCTGGGCAACGGAATATTGGCCAGCTGCTCCGCCACAAATGACCCCGTGCTGTTGAGCTGTGCCAGCAGGCCGTCGAGCGCGTTGAACTGGGCACGGTAACGCGCCTCCAGTGTTTCCAGGCGCTGGTTGAGGTCTTCACGGTCCGTGTTGATGAACTCGATTCGGGTTTCCAGCCCATCCTCACGCGACTCAATGAGGCCGGTGCTGCCAAGGAACCCGCCCAGCAGGGTATCCAGCCGCTGGGCGATCCCGTTGCCCTCAATCCGGCTGAACAGGTCGCCGAAATTCCCCAGCCCGTCCGCCAGCACGTCATCGAGCCGTTCGCTGTCGATTGACAGCGTACCATCGTCACCCGTGGTGATACCCAATTCCGCCAGTGAGCCGTAGGGGCCATCTGCACCCTGAATGCTTGCCGTAAGCGCCGAGCGCACCTGGCTGATGATCGCACGAGTGCCGGAATCACCTTGCAGTGGGCCGGCCAGCTGCGTCGCAGGATCATAGCGAGTCAGGCTTGACGCACTGGTAATAAAGCTGTTGTAGGCCGTCACCAGCTGCTCGACCGAGGAACGCACGGCCTCGCGGTTTTCACTGACAGTAATGGTCACATCCTGTTCGGTGACCGCGCCCAGCGTTAATGTCACGCCTTCGATAACGTCCGTGACCGTATTGCTGGCGCTGCTGAGCGCCAAACCGTTCAGCGTGAACTGCGCGTCTTCTGCCGCGCGCGTTTGGGTAAGATTCGCAGCGTCCGTGTTGAACGCCAGTCGCGACAAGCCCTGCGCGTCCAGGTCGTTTGCATCCCCCTGGTCGTCCACCGAGATTTCAATGCCGTTGGCCGCACCGGTGTCCGGCCCGGTCAAAAGCAGGCGAAAGCTCTCGCCGTCTTTCACCACTGATGCGCTAATACCGATGTCCGCATCGTTAATGGCGTCCCGCACGCCTTCCAGCGTGTTGTTGCTGCTATCGATGGTGATGCTCGCGCCGGTGCGCTCAGTGTTTTCACTGAAGCTTGTCACCGTCTGCGGACCCGGGTCCAACGGCGTTGCGGCAAGGGTGCCAAAGCGGATATTGAGGGTGCCCTGGCCGATCTCGCTGTCCTTCGCGGCGAACGCGCCAGACGCCAGTGTCTGTGCGCTGGCCCTCGCTGACACCGCCAGAGAGTAGCTGCCAACCGCCGCGTTGGCCCCTGCGGAAACACCTACAGCTTCCGCGTTTGAGCTTTGCGCGGAGCGCTGTGAAAACGTGGAAACGTTCTGCAGGGCACTCGCTTTACCCTGCAACCCTGCCAGCAGGCCCTTCAGTGTACCGAAGGCCGAGAGCTCACTGGTCAGCGTGGCTTCGCGACGAGCCAGCCGCGTTTCAGCCGGAGCGCGCTCCGCCGTCAACAACTGACTCACCAGTGACTCGATATCAAGGCCAGAGCCAACGCCTGTCACTGATACCATTTACAACCCCTCGAATCCACCTGCACCCGTGTGCCGATGCATTAACAAAGCAAAAGTAATGCCAATAGTTTCCCGCGAACGGGGTTAACCCTCACTATCCATCAGAAGACCTTTTACCGGCATGCCGGAACCACCCAGTTCTTCCTGTTGTTGGGACAAAAAGCGCGCGAGGGAAATCACCTCTTCCGACGGAATCTGCCGCACAACCTCCTCCGTCGCCTTATCAATGACTGTTATGACCGTTGTACCCAGGTCTTGTTCCACGGAAATCTGCAGCGATCTGTTTACCGTCTGGATGTAGTTGGAGATATCCTGAGTCGCCTGGGCAATGTCCGCAGGGGGCGAGGCTGGTGTTTCCCGGGCGGCAACAGCGGGAACAGCCTTGCCGCCTGCGACCGGCTCTTGCCGCTCAACAGATTGCGAGGCGGACTTCGCAGCCACCGGGAGTGATACTACTGGAGGTGATGGCGCCACCGGATTAGCCATAATCTTTACCTCTTCACCACAACTGCCGGGGGAGTCCCCGAACCGCAAAGGGCGAGAGAGTCAACTCCCTCGCCCCCGCGGCCGGTTTTCTTCATCACGGCGCTCGTATTGCCGCTTACTGCAGCAGGGCCAGCACGTTCTGGGGCTGGGCGTTGGCCTGCGCCAGTACGGAGATGCCTGCCTGCTGGAGAATCTGGGCACGTGCCAGAGCCGCCGTTTCCGCCGCGAAGTCGGCGTCCAGGATCCGGCTGCGGGATGCACTCAGGTTTTCCGTGGTGGTGCTCAGGTTCGAGATGGTGGACTCCAGACGGTTCTGAATGGCACCAAAGGTGCTGCGCAGGTCGGCGGCAGATGTGAGCGCCGCGTCAATGCGCTGGATGGTGGAGTTCGCATCTGCGACCGTCAACACACTCACGTCATCCAGGCTGCCCGCCGCAGTGGCAGTGGTAGCGGTAAACACCGTAGCCGCTTGCGCACCTGCCACGGTGATGTCCTCACCGGAGTTGATGGTCAACACATTGTCATCGTCCACTGACGCTGTGGCGTTGCCCGCAAGCGCGACGTTAACGGCGTTAACAAAGGACTGCACGTCGGAGTAAGTGCCCGCTGCAACCGCGAGGGGGTCTGCATCGCCAAACTGGAAGGTCAGTTCATTGGCGGCCAGGGTCAGAGAGGTTGCGGGTACACCCGCTACATCCGCCACACCCGCGTCGCTAGCGACCAGTTCGTCCGTTACCAGCGTTGCATCGGCACCACCAATGGCGAAGCTACCGTCAGCGTTGGAGGCATCAGTGAATACGACTTCGCTACCCGTACCGGCGGCAACCGTAAACGTGGCGGCACCGTAGCCGGCCTGGCCCTGAATCGCGGTAATAAGATCGCCGGCTGACGTGATATTGCTGTCGAGCGTGACCGTCAGCACATTGCTTTCCGGATCGGTGACGGTAAAGGTGCTGTTTGCAGACGTATCGGCATCAGACCCGGTGACATCCTGCGTTACTGTCGCATCTGTCGCTGTCACTGTACGGCCCACAGTTGCCGCCAAGCCAGCTGCGGTATCCGCGATAGTCGCTGTCAGCGACGTGCCACCTGCGTTGGTTGCACTAAGGCCACTCAGTGCTGTACCCGTACCGGTGGTGCCGGCGTCAGTAACCGCGAGTGAAAAGGCAGCGACGAAGGCGTCAACGGCATCTTGTTGGGTTGCACCGCCACCGAAATCAACGTTAACCGTCACGTCAGTCGCAGAGTCAACCGTGCTCGCTCCCGCGGAGTCGGCAAACGTAAAGGTGACGCCGTTTACGACGACCTCATCGGCGGCGTTAACAGTGCCGGTAGAGAAATCGACCGTGTCCGTGCCCGCCACTGCAGGCACCGTGCTGTAGTCACCGATCAGGTTCGTCGCGTCGAACGTGTAGGTCGCAGCTGAACCCGTTACTGCGGTAGTTCCTTCGGCAATCAACGTATCCAGATCCACCGAAGTCGCCGTTGCCACGGCGCCCACATCCGCAGTACGGATGCTGGTGCTCAGGTTCAGACCAATCGTCTCGCCCACATTGGCACCCACCTGGAACAGGGCGCTACCGAAGCTGCCGTCGAGCACGTTGCGGCCGTTGAAGGAGGTCTGGCTGGCAACGCGGTCGATTTCCGCAAGGCGCTGCTGCACTTCCTGGTTCAGTGCCGCGCGGTCGGAATCGGAGTTGGTGGCGTTGGCGGACTGTACCGCCAGTTCGCGGATACGCTGCAGGTTGGAGGAGACCTCGCCCAGCGCGCCTTCAGCCGTCTGCGCCAGGGAAATACCGTCGTTGGCGTTACGGATTGCCTGATTCAGGCCGCGGATCTGGGTGGTGAAACGCTCGGAGATGGCCAGGCCAGCGGCATCGTCCTTGGCACTGTTGATACGCAGGCCGGAGGACAAACGCTGCAGCGAGGTCGCCACATCATTCTGGGAGCTGTTGAGGTTACGCTGAGCAGTCAGCGAGGGAATATTGGTGTTGATAATCTGAGGCATGGTTTCATTCCTTCTCGTTTCGCGCCGTCTTCCCCTGTGGAGTCGTCGCTGGTCACCGTCCATCGGCCCGGGGAGAGAGCTCCCCGCTCACAAGAGTTAGCGGACGGTTTTGAAGGAACTTTAGGGCAAGTGTCAGATTTTTTTACTAGAGGAAATTGAACAGAGACAGGCCCTGAATGCGCACGTAGCTCTGCTGGGCGGCCTGCAGGGCAACCAACTGCAGGTTGAGGCGGCTGATGGCTTCGGTGACGTCCAGATCGCGCACTTCCGACAGGGTTTCCTGCAGCTGCAGGGTGAAGGCATCATTGCTTTCCCGCAGGCTGTCGATACGGTTCAGGCGCACACCAAGGTCCGCCTGCTGCTCCAGCATGCGCCCCAGCGCCTGGTCGAGGTTGCCCAGGCCGCTGGCCATCGCGTTATTCACCGCCGCAGACGCCGCCGGGCCGGTGGTGGAGGATTTCAGGCTGTCGATAATGTTCTGCACGCTGCTGAACACGTCCTGGCGCGGTGCGGCGGGCACGGTGAAGCTGTCGCCGTCCGCCGGGGTGCCCTCAAAGGTCACGCTGGCACCGTTGAAGGTGATGTCGGCGCCGGATTCGTAGGGGCCGCTGGCCACCACCGCCGCACTGCTGTCGGTCACTTCGAAGGTGACCGGGTCGGCCGGCGTCGCCTGGCTGAATGTGATGGTATAGGCATCGCGCTGATAGTTAGCCGCCGCACTGCTGGCGTCCACCACCGCGGTACCGGCGTTGCCCGCAGTGGCGCGAATGTCGAAGCTGCCGTTGCCGGCTGGGATATCCATGAACACGGCGCGACCGGAATCACGCACCGCCAGTTGTGTGTTGGGTGCCACCTGCAGGAAGCGCTGCCCGTCATCGCCGTTGTACACCACGTCCCCGCCGCTGCGGCTGAAGGGCTGGGTCTGGGCCTGAAAGCCGGCAAACACGAACTCGCCGTTGGCATCGCGGGTGTTGGCCAGGCTCACCAGTTCATCCAGTCGCCCCTCCATTTCGGTGGCGAGGGCGCGGCGGGTTTCCGGGGTCTGGGTAGCGTTGTTGGCCTGCACAGTGAGCTCACGTACGCGCTGCAGCACGTCTGTTACATCCTGCAGCACGGTGTCGGCCAGGGCAATCTGCCCCTCGGCGAGGTTACCGTTGCGCTGAAACTGGTCGAGCTGGGACAGATCTTCAGTCAGGTC
>CENL01036778.1_pt1 | contig 14646 bp, 15 predicted proteins | sample 530221 | NCBI WGS metagenome assembly CENL01 (sample SAMEA2619791, study PRJEB7988) | marine metagenome | isolation source: saline water (ENVO:00002010), including
CGATGCAACGAACGGCGACCGCTCGATGTGGCATGAGCTCGGTATCGGTCGAAAAGTCGCTGAATGGTTAAAGGCGGCGGCGGTCGATGATCCCTCCCTGTATGGTCAGTCTCACCTGTCACGCAGCCGCATCGATGCCATCCTTGGGCGTCTCGTCAGCTTGGGCGTATCAGAGGCCCACGAGCTGGAAGTTAGGATCCAAACGGAAGCGAACAGTCAAACCCCACCTTGATAGGTTCGCAGTCTGGACACTACGATGGTGCCGGACCAGCCGTACGAGGGGCTATTGGCCTGCCGCGAACCGCTACGCAAGTTTGTCCTGTCCGTCACGGTATTTCGACGACGAAGCCTTCGGGCGGCTTGTAAAGTAAAGATCGTTTGATGCGCGCTTCGTCGATACCGGTTCTAGCGACAATCTCGTCCTTAAAAGTGCAGAAATCTTTGTAGGACATACGAGGATCGATCATGAACTGGTCGAACACTGCATGGGGATTGAGTTCGTATTTATAGACGCCGCCGCCGTGCTTGCTGTTTTGGCCTTCGAAATAGATCAGCCGAACTTCGTCCTCGTGCTCGAAAGCATCCCGTTTCTTGAGAAGGGACCTTGCAACGGCTTCGGCGTTCAGACCGTCCTTGAACACCGTGCGCGCGAATTTCTTGAGCTCAAAATCGGGCGGATAGTCGACCTTGCCGATGAAGCAGCTATCGTTGGTCACACCCTTGTTGGCAGCGCAAAGGCTGTCGATCAGTCTGCCAACTGTTGTTCTGACTCGCACGGCATCCGTTTTCGGCGAGTAGATCCGCCACATCGCATCCGATCTCTTCTTGAGCGTCCAGCACTGGCCGTAGACATCCTCGTGGAAGGCGAACTCTCCGGTCTCGCCAGCGGCGGTGCGGACAGGCGACCTCAAGATGAAATTCTCGAACGGGTCTTCCCACATGGTCGGCCAGACCAAGGCGTTCTTCTTCTCGCCAAAGAGCTCAAAGAAGCGATTGCGCGGGAAAACCCTGTAGATGGTGGTGCGCCGTGTGATGTCGCCGATAATTGTGCTGTGTTTTGCCATTCAGGCTCCTTTCACATCGAAGCCGAGGAACCGCAATGCTTTGGCCATGCGTCCGTTCATCGGCGGGCATTCGTCGGGTTTGACAGTGCCGTAGAGTTCGAGGGCGCAGAAATAAGCAAAGCGCTTCAGCTTGATCGAGCGGTCATAGAGTACATCGTGGAAGCGTTGGATGAAATCGCCGGGGCCGTGCAGTAGGTAGGTCAATGTAGATTTTACGCGGTCGACATCTTCGTTGTTTGCCCTCCAGAATTCAGCGGGAAGGTTTTTCAGGCCTCCTTTGACGAAGCGCAGCTGTTCTGTGAAGGCATGCAGTGACATCAGGCCGTCAGTGATTTCTTCCTTGCTGGCCGCTTCGATTGCCTCGCGTGTGCCGAATGTTCGTTTCACCGTCTCAAGCCAGGCGGCGTAGTCCTCCGGCACCTTGTTATTGGCAGCATCAACCCATTCCAGCGCGTAGTGCATGATCTCCTTGCGGCGGTCTTCAGTGCTGCGCAGCGGGGCAGCCTGCCATGCCTCATCGCCGATCACATGGGTCAGTCTGACGTAGTTCAGGAAGCGGTTGGTCTCGTTTTCGATACTGACATTTGCGAGATCAGGTCGGCGATATCCATGTTCGTCGAGGATCGTCGTCACCTCGCTGAAGGCAGGGCGGTACTGTTCGTAGACTTCCTGCCTTAGGGTTTCCAAAAATACGCGTTCGCTGGATTTCTCGTGGCTTTTGACGTTGATGTTGTGTGGCTGCGCTTGTCCCAGCGCGGCCTCGATCTCCTTTTCAGGATCGGGCGTGCGCCGTTTCAGTTCATTGTAGGTTTTCTCGAAAGTGTCGAGCTTTTCCCGCGTCAGGACCTGCCCGGCATCCCAAAGCTCGATAAATAGTGCGCGGATGTCGTCGACGGCGTCGGCATCATCGTTACGCTCGAGGCGAATGACCGCTTCGCGGTTGGCGCGGAGGCCGCCATCGGTCAGGTTTGACGAGCCCAGCAGGGCAGCTTGGTCGAAGATGTAGATTTTTGCGTGGAACCGGCTGGTTAGGTAGCGGATCGCGATACCCGGCACTTCGAATAGCTTGCGCAGTGCTTGCGGGCTGGTCGCTTCGTTCAGACCGATGAGCAACTGTACTGTCTTGCCCTCTCGTGCGGCCTTCAGAAGCTGGTCGGGCTGCGTAAAATAGGGTGCTGCCAGATGCAGCCGCGATGACTCCGCAATCAGGTGCGTGAAGGGATTGATGACAAAGTCTTTATTGGGACCATTTGAGAATATCCTGCTCATACCGCTCCTCATTGAAATGCTGTTCGGGAACTTTTTATGAGCGCTCCCGTCACGTGACTACTCAATATGGCGTATATCCAGTCGGCGAAGTGTGATGCCTTCTTGCTGTGGAATTCGCGAATGCAGCGAATGGTAGGTTCGGCGCGCTGCGTCGCAGCATGCTAAAGTTCAGTCGAAAGTCCAGATTGGGCCGACTGCATGAGGCCGACTAGCAGTAGTCATCGAATGTTTCGCCACCTTCCCAGGGCAATCCTTGAGCTTCAGTCAGGGCCTTTTCCGCTCCGTCACGCATAAAAAACGTGCCCTGACTCTCATGAACAAAAAATCCGTTTTCAAAGGTGATTTTTGAGATTGACCATGGTTTGATGGCATCCTCTCCGTGTTCGCCGAGCAAGTAGATGGCACTTTCTCCACCGATCATCGCCACGTCTCCGACTTTTGTTTCTCCCCAAGGGGAAATCACTGCGACCGCTCCCTTTACCAAACGGGAAAGGTATTCTTTGAGTGGATGTTCGGTCTTAGTTTCGGGACAAAGAGGAAACTCAGCTGGCACGCGCCAGTTACGCTGAAGTGCACCAACCGTTTTGGATGCAACCAGTTCTTCAACTGGTTCTACAACCGTTTTCTGGCCCCGGCCGAAAATCCAGTCGCCAAGGCGGCCTCCTGTTGAGGTACTTTCGGACCCCGCCCAGGCAAGCATTCGCTGCAGACTGTTGTCAGCTTCTGATGGTGAGACGCTCCTCATCCACTCGAAATCCGCGGTGAGTGTGCCATTCTTCGGATTTCGCGGGTCAGCGAGAAATTCCTCGATGCTACCATACAAATTCTGGATCCGCTTCGCAGTGATCGGGTTGAGGAGAATATTCTCCAGGCGCGTGACCCATCGTAGGTTTTCAGGGCGGTTGTTTCGGCGATTCGTATCGATGTGATCTACCACATGGCTCTTGCTCGGTTGTTCTCCATGAAATGCTGTCGCAACAATCCGATGAAGTTTGTGACCCGAGATCGTCATATAGCCATCGCTTTTGCTTGGATTTCCAAAAGTCCAAGTCTCATCAAGCGGTCGCTTCCTCTGATCTTGCCGTGCACGGCGAAGGACCGAACCATTATCGCGAACGCAGTAGCTTTCCCCACGATAAATACATTCAACTTCTGTGTTGAAAATCGCCAATCCTTCCACGATCGGGCTCCTTCTAAAGTCTTTAAGCATATCAAGCGGGCCATCTTCGACCCTGAAATCGAAATGGTGTGCTGAGATCACGGCATCAAGGTTGAAAGGCCAGTTTGGCTGCTCGGCAACGCAGCATCAAGCTCAGATTCAATGTTCGTAAGGGCCAGTAGTGCTGGGATTGGGAATGATTTCGGGTGGGCAATATAATGCTAAGGCATCGCGTATAAGGTTGAAATATGGTTGATGTCAGCGAGGCAGAGACCGGATTGAACTATGACGATGCTAGACGATGAAGACCTGCATACACTTCAGCATGAAGTTCAGCGGTTGCTGGGTCGATGCATGTTACGGCTACAACAGTATGAGCGGCTAATCAAAGCCATGGTGGCGCATCATAAGGTTTCAGGACCGTTTCATGACTTGGAGCGGGCAAAGGCAACGCAGATTGACGAAGCGGCCCGCAAGACGCTCGGCACCTTGGTTGGTGATCTCCTTGGATCGTATGTTGTTGCCGATGAGATCAACCCTCCCGAAGTGACGACAACCAATTCTCCAGAGAACGTCAATTGGTTCGCCATGCAGATGTCACTTGGCTTGCCGGATGCAGAGTTCGTCCGCGTTGAGAGCGATCTGAGAGAAATGGTACTTCTTAGGAACAATCTGGTTCATCACTTTATCAGCCAGCACGACCTCTGGAGCCCAGATGGATGTCGTGCCGCGCAAGATGCATTGATCATTGCATACGACCGTATCGACCATCACTTCGGACAACTTCGTGAATGGGCCGAAGACATGGATAAAATACGGCATACGATGTCAGAATTCTTGCAGTCGAAGGAATTCGAAGAGCTATTTGTCAATGGAATTTCTCCCGACGGAAAAGTGAATTGGGACGCCTCAGGTATAGTGAGCGCCTTGCGAGAAGCATTCGATGCGTTGGCCGTCGATGGGTGGGCACCTGCGGCTGCAGCTGGCAAATGGATTGCTAAGCGTTACCCTGAACAACTGCCCTCCAAGTATGGATGCCGCAGTTGGCGACAGGTTGTGCATAATGCACCCATCTTAGAGCTTCGGTATCTTGAAATGGATGGACAGCGCACTGCTTGTTATCGTGACAAGGATAGTACCGCGACGTCGCGTTAAAATACGTCAGCGGCGCATGACCGCTACGCATTTTTCCATAGCAGCTTTTGGGAAGTTGCATGGCAGCAAGTTCGAAACAGTGAACGTTGAGTTCGAGCCTAAACCTTATTCTAAACGCTTCGCCCGTTCTGCCACCCGCTGAACCATCGAAACGGTAGCATTGCTTGCCTGCCGTATTCCTGCCCCCGCGATCTCAGCATTCGATCTACTTCCAAACCGTGCTCGCGCCCGTGAGCCCCTAGTGCCGATCAAGCCCTTGGCGAACCCGCCAGGACCGGGAATGCTCGGCGGTCCGACCATCATGAAGTTGCCCGAGATAGAGCGCACGATCAGCGGGGTGGCGATGATCATGCCGCCTGCGAGGAACATCATCATGAAGAAGGGCACCAGCGCGCCGATGTTGCTTGCGCCAGAGGGATCTCCGAGTTCGGTCATTAGCGAGCGTGACATGCCGACAACGGTGGAAAACACCCCGGCGATCACGAGGGGGTAGAGCGCGTAGGACACCGTGCTGGACAGCCAGCGGTGGAAATAGTCCTTGCTGACATCAAACAGCGAGAGCGCTATCATGATTGGTGCGATGCCGATCATGAACGCCAGCATGATCTTGGCGAAGATCAGCACAAGTCCGCACAGCGCGCCGATCACGCCAAGGAGGAACGCGCCGATCGCGCCGATCAGGGCTCCGGCCATCCAATGCATGTTGTCACCGGCCGCGTTCAGGTAGTCGCCAAATTCTTCGATGAGGTCGTCAAAGGCCCCGGCAAAGTAGGATGCACCTGCACCGCCGCCGCCAAGTCCTGCCACCATGCCGCCCGCGAGTTGGTCGAGCCCATCGATCAGCGCGCTCGCCACCGCGTTGAATTGGACCCAGTTCATCGCAAATAGAGAGATGAGCATGAGCTTGAGGGCGAACCAGAAGGCAGTCCGCCCATCCATGGACTTGTACTGAAACACCATGTTGAGGAAGACGCCGATCACCGCGAGCGTCGATGCCACGGCAATGACGCCGCCAAGCTGACCGGCGACGTTGCCAAAAGTGGTTTGGGCTGCGTCATCCAGAAAGTTGTCGGTTGTCTCTACCATCCAGGTGACGACTCCCATCGGATCCTCCTCGGTCGGGCTTAGGCGCTGTCACCAATGCGACGTTTCAGGAAGGCCTTCAGGATATGCTCGCCGTCAAAATCCGGCACCACTGACACCAGTTCCCAACCTTCTTGGCCAAGAGCTGTCAGCTGCGCTTCGATCTTCGGAGGCTTGATCTTGGCGGTGTTGATCTGTTCAATCTTGTATTCAAACATGGGCTGTTTCCTTTGAATGGGCCGGATCAATCGGCAGGTAGAATTCGGTGATGCCGCGCGCGCCTTCATGGCGACCGGCCTGGATGATCACATCGATCGAGCGGGTGATATAGTCGTTCATGTCCTGGTAGGTCATGGGCACATCGGTTTTCAGGGCGGCGATGGCGAGACGCTGAACCGCCAGCTGAGGTGTTTCAGCGTGCAGTGTCGTGAGTGAGCCGCCATGCCCGGTGTTGATGGCTTCAAGGAAAGTCATCGCCTCTTTGCCGCGTACTTCGCCTAGGACGATGCGGTCCGGCCGCATGCGCAGGGTGGAGGTAAGCAGCACGTCAGCGCTGCGCGTGGCTTCATCGCGGTCAGACATCAGGGTGACGACATTGGGCTGAGTTGGGCGTAGCTCGGCGGCTTCTTCGATGGTGATGATGCGCTCGTCGGCGGGCACGAAGGAGAGGATTTTGCGTGCTGTGACAGTCTTGCCGGTCGAAGTTCCGCCGGAGACGATCATGTTGAGCTTATGGGTCACACAAAATTTGATCGCGGCGTCGATGTCGCCGGTGGCCACGACATCGCGCAGCTCTGCGTTGCGCTTGCGCCTTGCACCCTCGTTGCTGCGCTCTTTTCCGAAGAGATAGGACAGCTTGATCCGCTCTAATGGTAGGTCGGCAAAGAACCGCAGGGAGATCGCATAACCGCCATCAACGGCGGGGGGCTGGATGACTTGCGCGCGGATCGGGCGGTCGCGGTAGGTGATGCTGACTGATACAATCGGCTTGGTCCGGCTCAGAGTGGTGTTCGCGGCGGAAGCAACCTGATTGCCTAAGTCTTTGATCTCGTTCGGTGAGAGCGGTCGATTGACGGACCGCATAAAGTGATCCCCCTGAAACTCGGCCCAAAGAGTACCGTCGGGGTTGATACAAAGTTCGATCAGCTTCGGATCACGCGCCTCGGGGATCTTGTCCATCGAGCTCTGCAGGTAGCTGGCCGCCATGATCAGAAGATCTCCAGATCGCGGTCGACCATCACGGTGACGCGGGCTCCTTGGTCGACATAGATCACCGGAGAGACGGAAAGATATTCGCCGATCACGCTTTGTGCGCTGTCTTGCAGGTCTTCCCCAATTCCCTCGAGCACATCAGAGGTGATCTCGTCTTCGGTGTTCTGGGCTGCCACAGCAGGCAAGGCTCCGATCAGAGATATCAGGGCGGCTGACCCGAACCGCGTGCCGAAACGGCTGTCGACGAAACCGGTCGTGCCGGAGCGTCCCAGTGCGTCGCCACCAAAAGCGCTGATTTCGACGGTCTGGTTGCTGGGGAGAATGATCCGGTCCCAGGCGATCGTCACGCGTTGCTGAGCAATGTCGAGGCCAGATTGATACCGCCCGATGAGGCGCGCGCCGCGCGGGATCAGGATCCGCGAGCCGTCATAGGCGTGGACATCTTCCGATACCATCGCGCGGACCTGACCGGCGAGCGAGCTGTCGATCGCTGTCTCGAGCACGGCCTGGATCATCGTGCCCTGAACGACCGTGTTTGACGGGTTCACGATCAACTGGGCCTGAGTCACCTCAGCAGGTTCAGCGCCGTTGCGGACAAAGTCTGTGTCGCCATCAAGTCGCCGCTGCTCGGCGGCGGTATCATTATTGCCGCTTCCAGTGCCGCCAAAGGCGATGATCGGGCTGGCGATACGGGCTTGCAGCTCCTCAAGTTCGGCTTGCCGCCGCCGCTCCAGCTCCTGAAGACGCAGTTCTTCGGCCGTAGGGCCGGTTGGAGCAGGCGAGCGCGGTGTTTCCAGGCGTGCAAGCTCTAGATCGTTCTGCAGTCGCTGTATTTGCCGTGCACGTTCTTCCAACTCTTCGCGCAAAGCGGCTTGTGTTGCTGCTGCCTCGCTACGCAGGGCATCGATTTCTGCGCTCAGGCCATCCAGCGCTTCAGTGTCGACGTCCGGAGCCTCAGGTTCTGGTGCGTTACGCAGGGCTTCGAGCTCGGTGCGCATGGCGTCCATTTGCGCGCGCAGCTCGTCTGTTTCGTTGTCCGGTTCTGACTCTGCTGGAGGTGGCGATGTGTCAATCGGTGCAGGGGTTGGCTCAAGGTCTCCAAACCCTGGTCCCGCTGCTTGGAATTCATCCGGTGAGGCGGTTTCGAGGCCTTCAGGTTCAGAACCGCCAGAGAAGAATAGAAAAAGGCCACCAAGGGCAGCGATTGCCGCAATGCCTAGGGCAATAGTGACAACAGACGGACGCGCCTTCGGGTTTTGTGTTTTACCTTCAATCGCTTCGAGGCGTTTCTTAAGCTCAGCTTTTTCACTCATTCTGGCTTGCCTCGCTCATCTCTTGGACGCAGATCTCATCCTCGCCGAGCCGGAGAACCCATCGATCGCTGACACCTGAAACGCGGATCACGCCATCAGGTCGGGCCAGAGCATTCACGCTGCGCTCATTGCCAGCCGACCAGCGAAATATCGCGGGCAACGGCGCATTCGCGGCAAAGCGGAAATAAGTGAAGGTGCCGTCATCCCATATTTCGCGCGGGGTGATCTCGGAACGTGCGCTGACGCCATAGGCGTGGTTGGCAGGTTGGCTTGCCGCCACACGCGATTGCTGGGGAGCGGACTCCGGATAGGTGAAGCGGATGACATAGAAAGTCGGCGAACTCGCCTCGGTCACGTTGAAATAATAGCTGCGCCGGTTGGTATAGACGGTGATGTTGGTATGCGCGCCGCGCGAGACGGGCTTGATCGCAAAAGCCTGGCCACCGGGCACGCCGTCCAGGAGAAACCCTTCGGTGTCGCCTGCAATGATTGAGCGGATGGTCTCGCCTTGGCCGAATTCAATGCTGGTCACGTGGGTCAGGCTGGTGCGGATGCGGTAGACCTGTCCATCCTGGTAGGTCGCCAGCCTGACGCGGGCATCATAGGGCGCCTGGCGCGGCTGAGTTTCGGCGAAAGCCGTACCAGCAAGCGGAACCAGGAAGACGAGGATCAGGAACAGGCGGCGCATTGGTTACTCCAGACGATCCGAGCGGATCGCGTATTCGGTGACGTTGAAGCCGAAGGGGTTCTGCCAGACATCGTCAATTGACCGGCTATTCTCGGGCCGAAACTCAAACATCAGCGTTGCAGTGAAGAGCCCGTTTTGAGAGCCGCGCGGTGAATTGAGCCGCTTGCGAAGACGTACTTGGGCACGATTTGCGCTTATATGGGTGATCGACAGAACCTCGACATCGAGTCGGGCATCTGTGCCGTAGCTGTCCGGCGGATAAGCCTCATGGCCGCTGGTCCAAAGCGCGCGCAGCCCTGCAGCGGCCGCGCCGTCCGACTGGTCTAGGACCCGCCGCACGCGCACATCATTGTCGAGCTGATTGTATGTCTCTCGATCAATGACATAGCGGTAGACCTGTGCCTCAATGATAGCGGGGCGTTCCGTGAGTGAGACCGCTTCAACCACGGCATTGGGGAGGGCCATGCCGGTTTCGCTATCAAAGGGCACGATCATGGGCGGCGGGTCCACGTCGAACAGAGCAACGAGGGCAGCGGCGAGGCAACCAGCCATGCCAAACGCCATGCCTGTCAGCCCCAATTTCTGCCACATGAGCTCGCGTCGTCGTGCGCCGTAGACGAGCTCTTCTTCGATGATTTCTGCCTCACTGTTCATGGGATCAGTCCACACGCAAGTCTGGCAGGGTGAAGTCCATGTAGCGGCGCTCTTCGGCCAGCGTGGCGGCATCAACGACGCCAGTTTGGCCTGCACCGACGGTCTGAATGGCTTCAAGCTCCCACATGCGGGTCATGGCAATCGCCAGTTCGGCGGTGACGCGGGTATTGTGATCGACGGCTTCCTTGAGCGTTTCCATGTCCGGGATCAGGGAAACCAGCTGCTCGACCCGTTCGAGAGATTGCGCAGCCTCTTCATAGCTGTTCTCAGCGGCCGCCGACATCACCGCCCCGGTGCCCGCCTGGCTGGCAATGCGTTCCGCACCAGGATTGCCGCTGCTGGCCATGTCGGACAGGCTGTCTTGGTCAAACCCTGCATCTTCCAAGGCTTGCGTCATACGGCCTTCCATCTGAGGGGCGGCATTGCCGATGAGGCCGCTGAAATCACCGTTTTGGATCTGCCGGATGGTGCCAAGAAGATCGCCGAATTCTTGATCGAGGAGACCATCAAGATCACCGCCCATGGCCATCTCAATGATGTCCGTCGCTCCGGTCAGGGCGGCGTAAGTTTCATTGAGCGTGTCCAGTTGCTGCTGCACCAGGTCGAGCTGTTCGAGAAGCGTGTCGAGCTGGTCGGTCTGGATCCCGAAATCCTCCAGCATCTGCTGAAGCTGGCGAATTTCCTGCGCGATGTTGCGTGTGTCGACCGTCGGCACGCCTTGAGCAGTTGCAGGAGACGCAACCAACAGAGCGCAGGTGGCTACGGCAGAAAGAAAGCGGATCATCGAAGTGCCTCCAGATCAAATTGCATGAAGTCTTGTTCGCGCGCCTGAGCGGCCGCCATGGCCAGTTCTGCGGCGCTAAGCGGGCGGGTATGGGCGGCCTTGAGCCGTGTGCGGATCGCGATCAGGCGGGCGAGTTCGGCCCGCGCATAGGTGTTAAGCGACATGGCCGCGTGAATGTCATCTGTCTCGCCGATGCGGCTGATGATGTCCTGCACGCGCAGCGCGGCCGCTTGCACCGAGACCAAGGAGTAATCGCCATAGATCCCTGCACCGAACGAGGTCAGGCTCATGGTCGAGTTAGCAAGCAAAACGGGATCAATTGTGCCAAGCGCATCGACGCCGCCGACGCTTGTAAGGTAGAGATTGTAGCGCTCGGGGATCACCTGAACGTAGTGCTGGGTCTCGGCAAAGGGCGGCACGCCGCCGTAGCGCTGCACGTTTCCGGGACCGGCATTGTAGGCGGCCAGCCCGTGAATGATGTTGCCGTCAAACATGGCCAGCATCTGCGCCAGATAACGCGCGCCGCCTGTGACCTGGATGTAGGGGTTTTCATAGTAGGCGGGGTAAATCCCGAGATCCTGCGCCGTGCCGGGCATAATCTGGGTCAGGCCGAATGCGCCGACAGGGGAGCGCGCGCCGATGGTAAAGCGGCTTTCTTGCCAGATCAGGGCCTGCAACAGACAGCGCCACTGCTTGGGCGATAGACCCGCTGCGCGCACGCCTGACATGTGTTGCGTTTCCTGAGCCGCGCGAATGATCAGCTCTTCAATCGATCCTGAGGCATCGCCGAACATCTGTGCCGCGCCGGGGTTTGGATCTACCGGACCGTAAAGCGTTTCTGCGGCGCTTTCAGGTGATGAACCAGCTTCCAAGCTCGCGACCAGTGCGCCTGAGTTCCCGCTGGAAAGCGTCGTGGCATCGAGAATGTCTTCCAGCGCCTGGAGTTGTTCTTGCTCGAGTTCTTCAAGCTCTTCGTCTTTGGACAGCCGCTCCCGCTGCAGTGCTAGATCTTGTTCGCCCTGCTGCAGCACGCGCTCGCGTTGCAAAAACATGCCCGCATCAAATGTGGGCACACCTTGGGCAAAGGCCATTGGCGCGGCGAACCACACCAAGCCCGCAAGGATATGCAGGCGGTGCTTACTCACCGAGACCACCAACCGGGCCGAGCAGTTCGAAATTGCAGTTGCTGCGGCTGACCTCGGCAAAGGAGTTGAAGCATTCCGCTTCAGACGGCCGATATTCCGCGCAGGCTGTCAGGGTCAAAAGGGCGAGGGTCAGCACGCAAAGTCTAAGCATCAATCTGTCTCCAAAAGTCGGGGTTCTGGCGGTAATCCGCGCCGACCAGCGCCTCGCCTTTTTCCATGCCGCCAAGGATCGTGAGATATGGCCCAAGCGCGCTTAGATCGGCATCGATCACCACCGAGCCTTGATCATCGCGCACTAGCGCTAGACGGGAATTGCTGCCTGTGCCGAGTAGAACGTTGAGCTCTTTCTCAGAAAGGCCCAGCATGGTGTAATCGCTGGCCGAGGCGCGGATGTTAGGAAGCAAGAGCTGCGTTGGCACAGCCTCGACAATCGTTTTGCCGGTGCGGGTTTTCTCGAGCTGGCTCGCGTATTGGGTCATCATCACGACGACCGCGTTCTGTTTGCGCGCCGTGACCAGCCAGTTACTCAGCCGGTCGGCAAAATAGGGGTTGTCGAGCGCCTTCCAGGCCTCATCAATGATGATCAACGTCGGCTGGCGGTCTTCGATCACGCGCTCCACCCGCCGAAATAGGTAGGACAGGACCGCCATGCGTTCTTTCTCGCTTTCGCTGTCGAGAATCCCGGTCAGGTCGAATCCCACCACATCACCATCGAGCGAGAAGGTGTCCTCAGAGCTTTGACCGAAGATCCAACCGTAGCGACCATCTGCGGTCCATTCCTGTATCCGCTCAAACAGATCCCCTTCATCCGCCCCGGCGACAAAGAGCGAGGCCAGATCCTGCCAGTTGCGTAGCGCGGCATCGCTGGCTCCGGCGTTCTGGCGCACCACTTCCTGAATGCGGTTGATCTGGACCGGGCTCAGGGGCTTGTCGGAGCGATGCAGCAGCGTGGCCAGCCAATCGGAGAGCCAGGCTTGCCCGCGCCCGTCGATTTCTGTGCGCAGCGGGTTGAGGCCGGTCGCTTCACCAGCCTTAATGGCGCTGTAGCGCCCGCCATTGGCCCGCACGGCCATTTCCATACCCGCGCGATAGTCGAAAACGAAAACGCGCGCGTCGCAGCGACGGGCTTGGGTCATGAGGAAGGCCGACAGCACTGACTTGCCAGAGCCAGGGCGGCCGAGGATCAAAGTATGTCCACCTGTTGGCTCTTTGTCCGGCTGACCCGCCTCATGATAGTTGAACAGAAAGCCCGAACGCTCAGGCGTCGGGAACAGGGTAATCGGTTCGCCCCAAGGCACTTCTTTTCCGGGTTTGCCCAGTTGACCGCGATGCAGTGCTGCGAGGTCAGCGAAGTTCGTGTTCGTGATGGCGGCCTTACGGCTGCGCATCTGCCCATTGCCCGGATGCTGCGCGAAATAATGGGTTCGAGCGGCAAAACTTTCATTGACCAGATTGACGCCTTCGCTGGCGGCGATGTTGCGTACCTCGGCGGCGATTGCTTCCAGCTTTTCCTCGGTCTCGGCGAAAACCGTCACCGTCATGTGATGATCGCCGAAGCTGAGGCGCTTCGACTCCAGATCGTCCAGCGCGTCGACCAGTTCTTCGGCAAGCGAAATCGCGCCATCATCGCTGGCCTTCATCAGGCGCTGTTGGCGCTTGATCCGGCTTGCCATGATGTTGCTGTTGATCGGTGTGAAGGAATGCGTGACGACCATGTCGACCGGCAGGTTTAGCTCATCGAACATGGTACAGCTGGTTTTGGCCGGGTAGGTCTTGATCGCGAAACTGGTGCCAAACCGCTTTCCCGCCGTTCCGTCGTCGAGCGTAAATCCGCGCCCTTGAAACGTGACGCGGGTGTTGGCCACATCCTCGGCAATGACGCCAAATCGCGATTTCGCGAAGAGCGGTCGTTCCTGGCCGATGTTGAGCGCGCCGAGGAAACCCAGCAGTTCGCCGCATTCAGCCCCAAGAAGACGCGGGTTCATTTCGGCAAAAGACGATTGCAGAAACCCGACGACCTCCTCGAGCTTGCGCAGCTCTTTGGCTGTCTGGTCCTTCATCTGTGCGATTGAGTCTGAACGTTTTAGGCGCAGCCGCACGCCGAGGGGAGGACGTTTCAGCACTGTCAGCGTAAGCGTTTTGTCCCGCAGACCCGCCTGCGCCATGGCCAGTTGCCAGCGGGTGTCCAGCGCTTGCGCAAACCCTTCCTCGCGAACCGGTGGCAAAGCAGTCTCGATCGCTTTTGAAACCTTGTGCACGTAGAAACTGTACTCCGGCCCGATCTGCGCGATGATCGCCGCGAAAAGCGCGCGGATCTTCTCCAGATGCGCGTCATCGCTGGTCATGCTGTTGACCCCATCGAGGCGGAGGCATTGGAACAGAGCATTGCCGCGCGTGCGGATCGTCACGTCATTCACGAGGCTGACATAGGGTAGCATGCTGGCCATCAGACGCTCTTTGCGCGCCCAGTCCGGCAGCATCGCAAGTTCATCCGAAGGGTCATGGAGCATAGCTGTCCCCCGAATGAATCTTGCGGTTCGGGGTGGGCGGCGTTTCCTGCAGCGCAGTGACCATCACCTCAAGAAAGGCTGGATCCCAATCTGCCGCTTTCCAAAGCGCGGGATAGGCCAGAGCGGCGATGATGATCACCGGCCAGCTCTGAACCCAGAGAAACAACAACACAAACCCGAACAGCCAAACCATGGCATACATGATCGGCAAGCCGATAAGCTTTGGCGGCCGGATCAGGCCCAGGAAGAGGCGGGTTTGCGTTGCCATGCCGGGTTTACGCGCCCCAGATGGCTGTCACGATGGTCGGCGCAGCAGCGATGCCTGCAATGGCAACCAGCACCCAGAGGGCTTGGCGGAAATCCAGAATGCCAAAGAGCCAGGAGAGGAACACACCGATCAGGGCCAAGGTGCCGATGACTATACCCAAGGGGCCGGTGATTGTGTCGACGATGCCTTGGAGAAGGTTCTGCACCGGTGAGAGGTCGATACTTTGCGCGAGCGCGGGGTTGGCAATCATCAAACTGGCCAGAGCCAGCGATAGGATCGTGCGGATTTGAATGTGCATCAGGAGGCTCCAGTCAGTCGGTCACGCACGGCCATGACGCGGCG
>CENL01037419.1_pt1 | contig 14603 bp, 13 predicted proteins | sample 530221 | NCBI WGS metagenome assembly CENL01 (sample SAMEA2619791, study PRJEB7988) | marine metagenome | isolation source: saline water (ENVO:00002010), including
GGCCAGGTGGCTAGACCCTTAGAACCTGATCCGGGTCATGCCGGCGAAGGGACGGAGTAGCTGTTTAGTTTCAAGCTGCGGTCTTTCGCTCGACTGACCTCTTTGTTTAGAGAGGACATCGAAATGAATATGCACGCCAAACCCAATGTCACGACAGGCCCCCTGCCAGCGTCCACCAAGGTCTTCACCACACCTGAGAGTGCGCCTGATGTGAAGGTTGCGCACCGGGAAATTGAGCTTCATCCGTCCGCCATGGAACCGCCGGTCCGTGTCTATGATACGTCGGGGCCATATTCGGACTCTAATGCGACCATCGACCTTGAAAAAGGTCTGCCGCGGCACCGCACCCAATGGGTTGAAGAGCGGGGCCATGTGGTCTCCTATGAAGGGCGCGATGTGCGCCCGGAAGACAATGGCAATGTGGGTGAGAAACATCTCGCCCGCGCCTTCCCGGTCACCAACCGTCCTTTCAAGGGTGATGGGACCGGGCCTGTCACACAGTTTGAATTTGCGCGAGCGGGCATCATCACCAAAGAGATGATCTATATCGCGGAGCGGGAAAACCTTGGCCGCAAGCGCGCTGTCGACAATGCGGGGCACAAGATTGCCGAAGGCGAGAGTTTTGGCGCGGACGTACCGGAATTTGTGACGCCTGAATTTGTGCGCCAGCAGGTGGCCGATGGTCTGGCGATTATCCCCGCCAATATCAATCACCCGGAACTGGAGCCGATGATTATCGGCCGTAATTTTCTGGTGAAGATCAACGCCAATATCGGCAACTCTGCTGTCTCCTCGTCGGTCGCTGAAGAAGTCGATAAGATGGTCTGGGCGACGCGCTGGGGCGCAGACAATGTGATGGACCTGTCCACCGGCCGGAACATTCACAACACAAGGGAATGGATCATCCGCAACTCGCCTGTGCCTATTGGCACGGTGCCGATCTATCAGGCATTGGAGAAAGTGGACGGTGTTGCCGAAGACCTCACCTGGGAAGTCTATCGCGACACGTTGATTGAGCAGGCAGAGCAGGGCGTGGACTATTTCACCATCCATGCGGGCGTGCGGCTGGCCTATGTGCCCATGTCGGCTAAGCGGGTGACCGGCATCGTCTCACGTGGTGGCTCCATCATGGCGAAGTGGTGCCTCAGCCATCATAAGGAGAGCTTCCTCTACGAACATTTCGAAGAGATTTGCGACATCATGCGTGCCTATGACGTGTCTTTCTCGCTCGGCGATGGATTGCGTCCAGGCTCGATTGCCGATGCGAATGACGAAGCGCAGTTTGCGGAGCTCGAAACCCTTGGCGAGCTTACCAAGATCGCCTGGGACAAAGGCTGTCAGGTGATGGTCGAAGGCCCGGGCCACGTGCCCATGCACAAGATCAAAGTGAATATGGATAAGCAGCTGAAAGAATGTGGCGGTGCGCCTTTCTACACGCTTGGGCCCCTCACCACGGACATTGCGCCGGGCTATGACCACATCACGTCGGGCATTGGCGCTGCGATGATCGGCTGGTTTGGCTGTGCCATGCTCTGTTATGTGACACCGAAAGAGCATCTCGGTCTGCCAGACCGGAATGATGTGAAAGAGGGTGTGATCACCTACAAGATTGCCGCCCATGCGGCGGACCTGGCCAAGGGACATCCGGCGGCGCAGATGCGCGATGATGCGCTGTCGCGGGCGCGGTTTGAGTTCCGCTGGGAAGACCAGTTCAACCTGGCGCTTGATCCGGAGCGGGCGAAAGACTTTCACGATCAGACCCTGCCGAAAGATGCCCATAAAACAGCGCATTTCTGTTCCATGTGCGGGCCGAAATTCTGCTCGATGAAAATCACGCAGGAAGTGCGCGACTATGCCGAAAGCGGCATGGCGGAAATGTCTGACCAGTTCAACAATTCCGGCGGCAAGCTCTATATGGAAGAGGGCGATGTGGAAGCATTGAAACGGTCGAATAAGGCGCTTGGGGGCGCGGCGGAGTAAGCACTGACTTAGGTCACGGAATAAAAGGCGGGGCAGAACCCCGCCTTTTTTGCGCCTTAGACAAAAGGATTGGTTTACAGAAAAAGATTGATTTTCTCAGCGTTTCCGGGCTTACTGTGGGTATCGGGGAAGTGTGTGAGGGTGTGCCAGTGTTCAGTCGTGTCTTTTTGAGTGCCGCTCTTGTGATGAGCGGTCCGGTTTCTGCTGTGGCGGCAGAGGGGGAGAAATGGACCTCTTATGTGGATGTTGAGGGGAAACTCGGCACCGACCGAAATCTTGGCGAAGTGGGCCTCTTTGTTCCATTGGGACAATCCCAGGACAGTCTGCTTTTCGGCAATCTGATCACCCGCTTTGACGATCAGGACAGTTTTGAAGGCAATGTGGGCCTTGGCTATCGCGAGATTGTCGATGGGAACTACATCCTGGGCGGCTATGCCTTTTTCGACCGTCGCAAAAGTGCGAGCGACAATTATTTCAATCAGGTGATGGCTGGTGCTGAGTTCATGACAGATGTCTGGACGGCGCGTGCCAACGGCTATTTCGCTGACAATGATTTGGCGCCCATCGGCGGCGGTGTCGTTACTCAAACGGGCACCCAGATTTTTGTGCAGTCCAATCTGGAAGGGGCGCTCTCGGGGTTCGATGCGGAAGTGGGTCGTGTCATTCCTTTGGGTCTTGAAGATGTGACGCTTGCCGGATTTGCCGGTGGCTTCCATTTTGGTCGGTCCGGGTTTGAGGATGTGTCGGGGCCAAGGGGCCGCGCAGAACTATCCTTCAACAATCTCTGGGATACAGTGCTGCCATCGGGCACCCAGCTGCGCTTTGGCGCGGAAGTTCAGCATGATGACGTGCGTGATACGCAGGGGTTCCTCTCTGCGCGTCTGCGTGTGCCGCTTTTTGGCAGTGCGGCCAGCTCCAACTTAAGCGTGCTTGATCAGCGCATGGTGGACCCGGTGGTCCGAGACATTGATGTGGTGGCAGGTGGTACCTTGAGCGCGCCGGTGGCACCAGTTTTCCAAGGTGCGCCCATTCAAGGGGCAAGTGTCATTGATGGCAATAATGATCTCGGTGCAGCGCTAGCTGCAGCCGGACCGGCGTCAATAGTCATTATTGATGGATCAAATGGACCGGTGACGAGTGCAGGTAGTGCGGCGGTACAATCAGGGCAGGTCATTGTTGGGGCGCAGAACGCACAGATCCAGTTATTCGACCCCGCTACAGGACAACCGATTGTCTGGCAGCCAATACCAAACGGTGTTCGGCCTACTATTCAGGGAGTATTCCTCACGCTTCCCACAGATGGCGGTATATCAGGAATAGATTTTTCATCGAGTTTTGTGATCCCATCCGGTGGCGTATTCGGATCGATCGGGAATGTGGCGGATTCGACTTTCTCAGGGAACCTTTTTGCAGTCCAACCGGTCGTACCAATTGCCTGTACAGGCTTAGGAAACAGTCTATTGCCTCTGCTAAATTCAACATTCCAGCCGGGCACTCCATTAACAATCAATGGCCCGGGCGCCAGCCTGACGAATCTGACACTGCTTAATCAGCAGTTTCTGCAAGCTCAGACGCAGAACTGTATTCCGTAAGCCTAGCCCGCCACCGCCTGGACAAGCATCACGAGGGCGATGAGAGTGAGGAGTGTTAGCGCGATGGGTTTGTAGTGATGGTCGCCCATGGCATGGAATGCCCAGCTGCCCATAATGTTCGACAGGAAGAGGGCAGGGCTCAACATGAAGGCGAGCAGGAGCGTCTCATAGGGCACGATGCAGGTGATGAGCCCGATGCTCAGCGTCGTCACACTCGTCAGTGAGAAATACATGAACATGGAAGCGCGCGCCGACTCCGGCGTGCTGGCGCGGCCGAGGAAATAGACCAGGACCGGCGGTCCTGCCATGGCCGTGCTGCCGGCAAGCAGGCCGGAGGTCCCCCCGATGCTAAGCGTGACAGGCAAAGGCAGTTTGGCAGGCAGCACATACCCGCTTGCCATCAGCGCGACGGCGCCAAGGAGCGCGACAGAAATCAGAATGCGCAGGCTGTCGGCGTCGAGCACATCCAACAGATAGACCCCGAAGGGCGCCGCAAGGATCGCCATGGGCAGGATCAGGCGGATGGAGTGCCAGTCGGCTTTCTTTCGGACCTTTGGCAGCATCTGCAGGCCGCTCAACATTTCGAGCAGCAGCGCCATGGGGACTGCTGCCACCGGGCCTACAATGAGCGCCAGGAGCGGCACCAGGGCCATGGCGAAGCCAAAGCCCACGAAAGCGCGGAGCAGGCCTGAAAAGAACACGGCCGCTGCGGCCAGCGCCATATCCGGCGCTGTCAGGGTGGCGTCAGCAAAAAGGGAGAGAAACTCAGACATAAGTGAAGACTGGTGGCCGTTTGCTTGGGATACATCAACAGGGTGTGAGAGGGGTAGCATAAGAGCTATGCTGGCTTACATAATAAAGCATGCCCGTTCTTTATCAGGAGAGCCCTTATGTTTGGTCTGTCGAAAAAGTCCCAGATGCCTGATCCGGCAGAGGCACTGCCCGGCCGCGATTTCGCGATCCCGACGGCGGAAACCCATTTCGTGAATGGAAAGCCTTTGAAAGCTCCGGTCGCCGAGGGCCTTGAGCAGGCCATGTTCGGTCTTGGCTGTTTTTGGGGCGCGGAGCGGAAATTCTGGGAGCTGCCCGGTGTGGAGCTGACAGTCGTTGGTTATGCGGCGGGGTACACGCCAAACCCGACATACGAAGAAGTCTGTTCCGGTGGCACGGGGCATAATGAAGTGGTGCTGGTGACGTTTGACCCGAAACAGGTTTCCTATGACACGCTGCTCAAGACTTTCTGGGAAGCGCATAACCCGACCCAGGGCATGCAGCAGGGCAACGATAAAGGCACACAATATCGGTCTGGCGTGTACACCTTCTCGCCGTCGCAAAAGGCAGCAGCGGAAGCCTCCAAAGTGGCCTACGGCAAACAGCTATTGGCGCAGGGCTATGGCGCGATCACAACTGAAATTCTGGACGCGCCCGAGTTCTATTATGCGGAAGACTATCACCAGCAATATCTCGCCAAAGTACCAAATGGCTATTGCGGGCTTGGTGGTACGGGCGTGAGCTGTCCCATTGGCGTGGGCGTTGACGCGGCGGAGTGATTGGGGCGGCAGAGCAACCGCCGCGCCCAGTTTTGGCTTCAAGCTGCGGCCTGACTTTCTCCAGCCTGCTCGATCAATCGTGTGAGGGCTCCGGGTTTGGAGAAATAGGCACTGTGGCTTGCCTCAAGTTCAAATATCTCGCAGGGCGTTTCGTCCAGCATCATCCTTTGAAGCTTGGGCGATACAGCCCGGTCCTCGGTCAGCATGATGTAGCTGCGGGGCACGCGACCGTATCTCTCTTCGCTTAAGACAAGCGGTGTGAAGGTGGGGGCAGCAGGCTCCGGGGTTAGCAGAAGGTGGCAGAGGGCCACGTCATCATCGTCACAGTCGGCATAGAGCGCCTCCCTGAAGATATGCGATTGCAGCATGTCCCATCCTTTATCCGGATTTTGGTCGAGATTGGGCAGGATGAGTGACTGATCATCCTGTAAACCATAGTCGACGACGCTCTTTCCATTGGGCACCAGGAAAGCGGCAACGTAAATTGTGCGCTGGACTTTGTCGGGCCTTGCTTCTGCAACGCTCGACCCCACAAGACCGCCGCGACTGTGCGCGACGAGCGTGACAGGACCGTCAGCAGCGTCAATGAGATCGGTCACGGTGCGAACATAGTCTTCTGTCGTGACGTCTTTATGTTTGCCCCAGTTTTTTCCGTGGCAGGGAAGATCGGGCACATCAACTGTGTGGCCGTTGGCTTTTAGGCGGTCTGCTACTTTGTGCCAGCACCAGGCGCCATGCCAGGAACCGTGAATAAGAATGTAGTGGGTCATTGCTTTCTCCGTTTGTGAACGGAGGGGAAGATGTCAATGACGCAATAGTTTTGCTCGCCGAATTCGGACTTTGCTTCAAGGAGCCATTAACCGACAACGCCGACACCGCCGGTCGCAGCGATGACCTGGCCTTGAATGAACTCGGCTTCCGGGCTCATGAGATATTCCACAAGTGAAGCATAGTCGCTGTCTTGTGACATGCGGCCGGAGGGATTGGCCTTGGCCGCTTTTTCAAACAGACGGTCGGCAGCATCCTGGCTGCCCACCATGTCGGCAACGGAGGTTGTTGCGACAAGGCCTGGCGCCACGCCATTGATGCGGATGCCTTTGGGGGCCAGCTCCATCACGAGATAACGCAGGATGCTTTCAGCCAAGGCCTTGCCGACGCCAAGCGCCCCATAGCGGGGCTGGGGAATGCGGGCGCCGCCGCTTGTAATGAAGACAATGCTGGTGCCACGATCCATTACCGGCAGCAGTTTCTGCACGAGATAGAGCAAGGAAAGCCCGTTCGTTTCCACCGCGCGGGTGAACTTCTCCAGATCTGCATCGAGCAGGGTGGTGGGGTAGATGAGCGCGGCACTGTGTACGACGCCTGTGAGGGTTGCGCCCGTCTTTGCAACAGCCTGATGAATGGTTGCTGCACCGTCGATGGACCCAATATCCGCTTTGATGAGATGAACCTTTGCACCGACGGCCTCTAGCGCCATCTGGGCGTCTTCGGCAGCGATATCGTCACTGTGATAGGCGAGGAAGGTTTCTTCTCCGCTTTTGGACAGGCGTTTGGCAATGGCCAAGCCTATGCCCTTTGTTCCCCCGGTCACCAGTATCGCCATGCTACATTCCCTCTGTTCGCCGGACACAAAAAGGCCCGCGACCTAGTGCAAGGCCGCAGGCTTGATTTTGTTAGGGCAAGAAGCGATGTGGTCTAATTCAGCAGGTCATCCCGTGCAGCGCGCCGCTCAGCGGCCTGTTCGCTTACCGCATCGCGCATGGCTTTCTGCAGCTTCTCAAATGCGCGCACTTCGATCTGGCGCACCCGTTCGCGGCTGATGCCATATTCCTGGCTCAGGTCCTCAAGCGTTGAGGGATTATCCTTCAAGCGCCGTTCGGTGAGGATGTGCATTTCCCGTTCGTTGAGCGATTGCATCGCCGCATGCAGCATGTCGCGGCGCACATTGAGTTCTTCTTTTTCACCAAGCTCGGCTTCCTGGTCGGTGCTTTCATCGACCAGCCAGTCCTGCCATTCGCCGCCGTCGGCTTCTGCGTTGCGGATTGGCGCGTTCAGGGAATTGTCCGGGCCGGACATGCGACGGTTCATATCCGTCACTTCTTTCTCCGTCACGCCCAAGCGTGTTGCGATCGTGGTGAGGTTTTCCGGCTTCAGATCGCCTTCTTCAAAAGCCTGCAGCTGGCCCTTCACCTTGCGGAGATTGAAGAAGAGTTTTTTCTGTGCAGCGGTCGTGCCCATTTTCACGAGCGACCAGGAGCGCAGGATGTATTCCTGAATGGCTGCCCGGATCCACCACATGGCATAGGTCGCTAGGCGGAAGCCTTTCTCAGGCTCAAAGCGCTTCACGGCCTGCATCAGGCCCACATTGCCTTCGGAGATCACTTCGCCTGTTGGCAGGCCATAGCCGCGATAGCCCATGGCGATTTTTGCCACGAGACGCAGATGGCTGGTCACCATCTTCTCTGCCGCATCAGGGTCTTCATGTTCTTTGAAGCGCTTTGCCAACATGTATTCTTCCTGTGGCTCCAGCATCGGAAATTTGCGGATTTCCTGCAGATAGCGCGACAGAGACTGCTCCGGCGTAACCGCCGGCATGCGTGACGTGGTGCTTGTTGGTGTAGTCGCCATGATGACCCCCTTCAATGATGCGTACTCAGCATCTTAAGTCGTCTTCATATAGGGGGGATTGGGGCTAAAAAAAGGGCATTCACTTATTGTTTATAGGGATTCTAAAGCTGACAGCAGGCCCGCCAGTTCCCGGGGTAAAGGGCTCTCAAAGCGCAGTTTTTCGCCAGTTTCTGGGTGTTCAAAGCCCAATAGATGGGCGTGAAGCGCCTGCCGACCCAGCCTATCCAGAGCGCTCTTCCCGGCTTCAGAGAGCTTCACAGAGCGGTTCTTGTGTGCAGCGCCATAAACACTGTCCCCTAAGATCGGGTGGCCCAAATGGGTCATATGGACCCTGATCTGGTGGGTGCGGCCGGTTTCCAGGTGGCAGGTCACCTGGCTTACCAGCGGTTCCGGCTCTCCAAAACTTTGCGCAACTTTGTAATGGGTGATGGCTTCCCGGGCTCCTTGAGCCTCCACAGAGCGTGTGACGGTGATTTTCAGCCGATTGTGGCGACTGCGGGCAAGGGGCGCGTTCACCGTGCCTTTGCTCGGGTGTGGTTTCCCCCAAACGAAGGCGGTGTAGGCGCGCTCCAATCGTCCGTCGCGGCCGTGAATGGCAAATTGCTCCTGCAGGTTTTTCAGCGCGGCTTCTGTTTTGGCGACCACCATCAGACCGCTCGTTTCCTTGTCCAGCCGGTGAACAATGCCCGGGCGGAGCTCGGTGCCTATGCCGGTGAAGTCCGGACCGCAATGGGCAAGGAGCGCATTCACCAAAGTGCCATCCGGTGACCCTGGCGCTGGATGGACGACCAGTCCCGCCGGCTTGTCGATGACAATCAGCTGAGCATCCTCGTGCACGATGGTAAGGGGGATGTCCTCGGGCTGTGGTGTGGCGGGACCCGGCGTTGGCAGGGTGACGCTATAGGTCTCGTCCTGTTTGACCCGGTACGCGACCTCACCTATCGTCCGCTCCTCACTGGATGCGCCTTGCGTCACATGCCCTTCTTCGATCAGCGTGCGAATGCGCGACCTGCTTGGGGCAGGGTTAAGGGTTTCCAGTGCGGTTGCGAGATAGCGGTCAAGCCGGGCTCCCGCTTCCTCTTCACTGACACACACGGTGTGGCGCGTGCCGCCCGTGACATTCAAGGTTGATAAACTCATGCCGGACAATAGCGAACCTAACGGTGCCATGGAAACACCCTCCGCCACCGAAAAGGGGGCCGACACTGAAATTGGGCCCGTCACGCAAATGGAGGCTGTGAAAGAACGGCCTGTATTGTTCGCCTCTGTCATTGTGATGGGTGTGTTGATCGTTATCGGGCTGATTGTTGTGTTTGGCACGATTATTTATCGGTTGAGTTCGAGCCCTGATCCCACCACGGTCCCAGTCCGGGGTCAGTTCGGGTCTGTAGATGTGCCTGTTGCGGAAGGCACTGCGGTTGTGCGCACAACTTTTATTGAGGACCGGCTTTCGATCGTGACCACCAATGAAGGTGTGCTTGAGGTGATCATTGTTGATACCAAGCGCGGCGTAGAGCTTGGCCGTGTTCGTCTGGTCGCTGATGGTGCGCTGTCTGGGCCAGTGGAGCCGCCCGCTGCGGAATAGGCTGCCGCCGCCCCCCCAAACCAGCTTTGGCTTGCGTCTGAGCGTTCCTGATTTGCGTCTGGAATGAAAAAGGCCGCTCGCACGGGGGGAGGAGGAGTGTGCAAGCGGCCTATCAAGCCTATGGCCTTGGGAGGAGGTAAGGCCGGGCTCTTGAGAACCTTTATCTGCTGAATATGACAAGTTGTCAACATAGAAATGGTGCAATGCAAAATAAACTGCGTACAGCTTAGTAAGTATTATCACCGTCTAAGTAGTTGAAAATATTGAATAATTTTTGAAACTCGTAAGAAAGACTCACAACTTTTTCTTGCAAATGCGTTGGTTTGACGCAGCGCGCTCAGGCCAAAAGGGGCGGTTTTCGAGCTCGATTTTCGTCCCCTTTGGTGGATTTGGCGGAATCAGATGTGCGTCGCCTGTTGCTCAGGTAAGCGACGGGTCTTACGGTCCCCTTGGTGGTCGATTTGGAGGAGAGATATGGCGGTAACGACCGGGAATCCGGCCACAGAAAACGGACCACAAGCGTCAGGGAATCTGACATTGGATGACCCCTGGCGGTGGATGTCCGCTGGTTGGCGCGACATGTGGGCCATGCCCGGCATCAGCCTTTTCTACGGCGTGTTGTTTGCTGGCGTATCGCTGTTGCTCGCCCTCTCGCTCTTTTTGGTGGAACCCAGTTCCATTGTGCTGCCGCTGGCGGCCGGCTTCATGCTGGTTGGGCCTCTTTTTGCCGTCGGACTTTATGAAGCAAGCCGACGTCTTGAAAGCGGTGAAGCGTTGAACCTGAAGGATGTGCTGCTTGTCAAAACAGCCTCCCCCGCTCAGCTCGCCTTTCTAGGAGCGCTGTTGATGCTGGCGCTTTTGGCATGGATGCGGATTGCCAGTCTGTTGTTTGCCTTGTTTTTTGGCCTGGAAGGGTTTCCGCCGCTGCCTGACTTCCTGCCGACACTTGTCTTCAGCCCCTATGGTCTCGGGCTTTTGGTTGTAGGAACGGGCGTCGGTGCCCTGATCGCTTTTGCTGTCTTTGCGGTTTCTGCGCTGTCAGTGCCGATGTTGATGCATCGGGATGTGGACGCCATTAGTGCGGTTCTCGCCAGTGTCCGCGTGGTGCGTGAGAACCCGGGGCCGATGCTTTTATGGGCCTGGATCATTGCGGTGGTGATGGCGGTGGGTATGGCGACATTCTTTGTCGGCATGGTGCTGGCTTTCCCGCTCGTGGGGCATGCGACATGGCATGCCTATAGGGCGACCATTTCAGACGCAGATTAAAGCGCAGCTATTGGTTTGGCGGCGTGTCGTCGTCGAAGAGGATGCGCTCTGCAGCACCATCCATATCGTCATATTGCCCGGATTTCAGCGACCAGAGAAAGGCGGCGAGACCCAGCAGGCCAAGGCCAAGTGCTATGGGGATCAGAAAGATCAGCGCGTCCATGGCGTGCTTCCCGACTTCAGTCCAAGACGAAGCGCGTTGAGCGTCACAATCAATGAAGAGGATGACATGGCCACAGCTGCCACAAGCGGCGTGACAAATCCCATCACGGCGAGAGGGACGGCGATGAAGTTATACCCGATTGCCAGGCCGAAATTTTGGAAGACAAGAGCACGGGAGCGGTTGGCTGTTGAGAGAGTGTCTGCAACGGCGCCGAGATGCGTGCCCTGGAAGACAAAGTCAGCGGCTGTCTGGGATATGTCAGCCGCACTTGCCGGTGACATTGAAACGTGGGCTGCTTTCAGTGCAGGTGCATCATTCAACCCGTCGCCTACCATGAGGATTGTTTTTCCAGCTTTGGTCATGATGTCGATCTTGGCGATCTTGTCAGCAGGGGTTTGTTCTGCTGCCCAATTGGTAATGCCAAGGTCATCAGCGACAGATTTCGCCACCGGCTTCTGATCTCCAGAAAGGAGAACCACGTTGTAGGTCTTGCTCAGGTGGTTGACGACTGCTTTTGCATCCTCGCGGAGCAGGTCAGCAAAGGTGAATTGGATTGGGGTACTTGTTCCCCGCCGCAGCCAGAGCTCCGGTCCGGATGCGGCTGGGCCTTCCGCATCCGTCCAGACCCGGCTTCCAAGGCGTAGGGTTTCACCGTCCTGTTCGCCCTCAACACCAAAACCTGGTGTTTCGGTGATGTTTGTGAGGGCGGGGAGGGAGATGCCTTCTGCTGCCATTGAGATAGCGCGGGCGAGCGGGTGGTTGCTTCGTGCGGCCAGCGCCCCAGCGAGGGCGAGTTCGCTCGGCGTGATGGTGTCGCCATTAGTGAGTTTCGGCTCGCCCAGCGTGAGTGTTCCTGTCTTGTCAAAGACAATGGTGTCTATTTGCGCAAGGCGCTCCAGCGCGTCTGGTGCTTTAACAAGAATGCCGAGCTTTAGCAGACGGCCACTGGCAACAACCTGAACCACAGGTACGGCCAGTCCCAGAGCACAGGGGCAGGTGATGATCAGGACCGCGATCGCGTTCATGAGACCGACTTGCCAGCCAGCACCGAGTGCAATCCAGAGAATAAGGGTTGCGGCTGCCAGGGCATGGACGGTTGGCGCGTATTTACTGGCAATCCGGTCGGCGAGGCGAACATATCCCGCGCGCCCCTGTTCGGCTGACTCCATCAGTCGCACAATTTCAGATAGGAGCGATGCATCGTCTTTAGCGGTCACTTTAACGAGGAGAGGGGCGGAAAGGTTCAAAGTGCCCGCGTAAACAGGTGTGCCGATATTGGCTGTCGTTGGCAGGCTTTCGCCTGTCACGAGGCTTGTGTCGATGTCGCTCATGCCCTCTGTGATGACGCCATCTGCAGGCAAACGCTGTCCGGCAGCGACAGAAACGATCATGCCTGGCTCAAGTGTATCCACCGGCACTGCGCGCGTTGACCCGTCTGCGTCCACCAGCGTTGCGGCGACGGCGCGCAGCGCCAGCAGGTTCTGCGCGACAGAGCAAGCCTTGGCGCGGGTCTGCACATCCAGATAGCGGCCGATCAGCAGGAAAAAGAGCAGGGTGATGCTGGCGTCAAAATAGACATGTTCCGCATTTTGCAGGGTCTGGACGAGGCTCATGGAGCAGGCGAGTAAAACCGCCAGAGAGATGGGCACATCCATGTTGGTTGTGCGTGCTTTAAGCGCTCCCCAGGCAGAGCCAAAAAAGGGCCGCCCTGCGTAGGCAACAGAAGGCAGCGCAATGAGCGCAGACAGCCAGTGAAACAGCGCCCGTGTTTCAAGTTCCATGTCGCTTACCAGGCCGGACCAGACTGAGACCGACAGCAACATCACGTTAGCGGCGGCAAAGCCAGCAATGCCCATGGCGCGGAGAAGCTGGCGCGCTTCTGTTTCGTCTATCGCGCCGACGAGTTTTGGATCAAAGGGAACGGCACTGAAGCCAAGGGAGTCCAGCTCGGCAATAACTTCGTCGCCGGTGGTTTGGCCGCGCTCCCAAGAGACGGCGACCCGCTTTGTCGAAAGGTTGCACCGGGCATTGGTCACGCCTCGCACACGGCCTAAACCTTTTTCGATTTTCTGCATGCACCCCGCGCAATGCATGCCTTCCACCACAAGATCGATTTGAGCGGTCTCGTCATCGCCGCGAACGAAGAGGTTTGCATCAAGGGTGGCATCGGTCATGAGATCATCCGGCGCCGGGTTGGATGAACTGGCGCTCTTCATAGACATAAGGCCGACCGTCGGGTGTTTCTGCATTCAATCGGATGATCCAGTTTCCCGGACGCTGGAGTTGGGAGACACCCTGATAGGTGCCGTCGCCGGCGGGGGTGATCTCTGCTTCTGCATCCATCCCTTGAACAGTTGGGCGCCAGAAGGTGAGTGTCGGGTTGACCAAGGGGGCTGGCTGTCCATCTACGGTGGTGACTGTCACCGTTGTGTAGACCGAGACACCTTCTGGAGACCGGGAGGACATGATCTTTATCGCCGTGGTCCAGCCCAGCGCATTCTGAGCGGCATCGGCTTCCAGAACATGATTGTAGGCCCGACCTTTTCGGTAGGCGTCATCGGTTTCGACGCCGTCAAAGGTTGTCAGAGCGTAGAAGACCATGATGCCGTTGGCGGCAAACACCGACAGGAAGAAGGCGCTCAACCCAATTAGTATTCGGCGGCCCGTCCAGATTTTGTCACTGCTAGTGTCGATGCTCATCTTGGACCTCTGAAACTTGTCTCGTTATAGACCGTTTCGCCTGTGCTCATGTTCTCAACGATAAAACGAAGGCTGGCTTCGCCCCCGTCCAGTGAGTCTAGTGCCTCGCGCGGCAGAATGACAAATGTCTTGATGTCTTTCAGGCTGTCCGGGTCGATAGCTGTTTTAACGCTGTCGCCAGCACTCACGCCCTGCTGGATCAATTGCGCAGAAGGCAGGCCGTCAATTCGGATGGAGAATGCCTGCTCCTCGTGGACCTTGTTGATGATCTTAACCGTGTATCCGTTTCGGATGCTGCCATCAGAAAGCTGGACAAAGAGCGGATTGCGGTCGCGCAGGACATTGAGGTCAATGGCACCGCGTGTCGCCAGTGAGAAGAACATGATCGCGCTTACCAGGACAAGCACACCCATATAGATGACGGTTCTCGGCCGGAAGATATGGAAGCGCTCTTTTTCGCCCGCAAGGCGTCGGTCCATATTGGCTGGCGTGTCATACTCGATCAAACCGCGTGGACGGCCGACCTTCGCCATGATGTCGTCGCAAGCATCAATGCAGAGAGCACATTGAATGCATTCCAGCTGCATGCCATCGCGAATGTCGATACCCATGGGGCAGGCGGCCACGCATTGTCCGCAGTCGATACAATCACCGCGCCCGTCCCAGCTTGTGTTTTTCTTGTGAGGGCCGCGTGGGTCGCCGCGATCATATTTGTAGGTGACGAGGAAGGACTCATCGTCAAACATCGCGCCCTGAATACGCGGCCAGGGGCACATGTAAGTGCAGACCTGTTCGCGGGCGAGGCCCCCGAACACATAAGTTGTGGCGGTAAAAATCGCGATGAAGAGATAGGCGACCGGATCAGCACTGAAAGTCAGCAGATTGGCTGCCAGTGTTGGTGCATCGTCAAAGTAGAAGACCCATGCCCCACCAGTGGCGATGGCGACGATCAGCCAAACCGCATGTTTGGAGGTTTTTCGAACGAGCTTGTTGATAGAAAATGATGATTTATCCAACCGGATACGGGCGGAGCGATCTCCTTCGATCAAGCGTTCGATATAGATGAAGAGATCCGTCCACACAGTCTGCGGGCAGGTATAGCCGCACCAGACACGACCGGCGAGGGACGTCACCAGAAA
>CENL01011354.1_pt1 | contig 14557 bp, 10 predicted proteins | sample 530221 | NCBI WGS metagenome assembly CENL01 (sample SAMEA2619791, study PRJEB7988) | marine metagenome | isolation source: saline water (ENVO:00002010), including
GAGTCAAGTCGAATTATTTCAGTATATCAAACCAACAGGAGACAGGTGATGAGTGAAAAGTGGGAACGGGAAACGTAAACAGGCTGCTGACCATGAATGATAAGCAGCCTGTAAGTGGAGGCGGGTTTCACTCTTGAGGCAGTTTTATGGGCTGATGAAGATCACAGTAAGTGCCATCAACTTGACCACTGGGGGGGAGTCAACACAGGGATAAATCTTGTGACTGGTATTAGTCATGGGGCGGGGCACCTCTGAACTCTGGCGAATGAATTTCAAGTACGAGCCTTTATCACATCGGATATTCTGGATATATTGAGACAAATCACATCAGGCATGTTCATTCTCTGTTTTGCAATACAATGTACCGGGGGCATGATCTGTCACCACACGGGCCGGGAGGCACGAACAAATGATGAGAGAACCTTGGTGAATATCAGCCAACGCTGAATTCACTTGGCTTTCTTTCGTGATCTGAAGCCTTGGTAGTGAAAATAAATCGTCAATCATTCACAAGCTAAAGGATTCGGTTAGTAAGCGGACAGTCAGTCATCTGCACCAGTACACAATATGGATGCACTTCAAAATACTATTGTTCAATTAGCGACGCCTCTCAGCCTGGCGCTGATTATTCTGGGAACATCGCTGGGGATCTTCGTGGGGGCAATTCCCGGATTGACTGGTGCGATGTTGATTGCACTCACGCTGCCGTTGACGTTTACGCTCGATCCGCAACTGGCGATGACCTTGTTAGTGAGCATGTATGTGGGCTCTATCAGTGGTGGCCTGATTACCGGCACACTTCTACGAATGCCCGGCACGCCCGCCTCCGTGATGACCACCCTTGATGGTTACCCCATGACGCAACAGGGGCAGCCCGGCCGAGCGCTGGGGCTGGGGATTTATGCTTCCCTGGTGGGTGGTTTGATTTCCTGTCTGTTTTTAGTCACCCTGTCTGCGCCGATTGCCAGCTGGTCAACTCAGCTGGGGCCTTTCGAATATTTCTCGCTGGTCTTGATGGCTCTGGTGTTGATCGCCACCATCGATGGCGCATCGCTGACCCGCTCTCTCTTTTCGGGAACCTTGGGAATATTGGCAGCCATGCCGGGAATTTCTGCAGCCACAGGTGAAGTGCGACTCACCTTCGGGTTCACTCCTCTGAATGCAGGTTTCAAGTTGCTGCCCGTATTGATTGGCTTGTTTGCCATCAATCAGGTGCTCCTCGATATTGCGAATATCGATCAGAGTGTGCCGCGTGTCTCGGTAACACGCAAAGGGTTGTGGCTGACGTTCGCAGACTGGAAACATCAAGGGGTGAACATGCTGCGGTCGTCCCTGATCGGAACCTTTATTGGCATTCTTCCCGGCATTGGTGCCAACATCGGTTCGATCGCCGCTTATTCAGCCGCCAGAAACAGTTCGAAAACACCGCAGAAATTTGGTTCCGGTTCGGCGGAGGGAATTATTGCTTCCGAAGCAGCCAATAATGCGACGGTCGGCGGCGCTTTGATTCCACTCGTCGCGATGGGCATCCCCGGCAGTGTGATCGATGCGATTCTGCTCGGTGCCTTGGTTCTGCATGGATTGCAACCGGGGCCGCGATTATTCAGCGAACATCCCGAGCTCGTGCATACCATCATGGGAACCTATTTTCTGGCCAACCTGGTCATGTTTGTGGTGATGATGGCCTCCGTCGGTTTTCTGGCAAAACTGGTGCGGTTTCCACGCCCTTATCTGTTGCCCCTTATTCTCACCTTCTGCATTGCCGGGGCCTTTGCGTTGTCGAACCGCATGTTCGATGTCTGGGTGATGCTCGGTTTCGGGCTGCTGGGACTGGTGTTAGAGCGAAACCGCATCCCCCTGGCCCCCTTTGTCATTGGTTTTGTCCTGGGGCCGATTGCGGAAGAAAATCTGTCCGCCGGGCTGATGTCATCGCAGGGGAACTGGTTACCGATCGTCACCCGCCCCATTTCTTTACTGTTTGTGGTCATCTCTGCCTTATTGCTCGTGGTGCCGCTCGTGCGTCAGTTCCGTAAAAAACGGGACAGCAGACAAGAGACCTTGATAGACAATGCTGCCGAAGAAGTGAGTCGCAGCTCTCCGTCAGAAACAGGGACCGAGCATGAGGAGCAGAATGCTCACTCAGTCTGGAGTCGATTTGGATTACCAGTCTGGCATACGACTGCGGTACTGGCCATTATGGGCATGCTCGTCTTTCAATATTCTGGGTTCTTCACGAATCAACAGGGGCTGACACAATTTCCCCAACGCCCCGTTCAGGCTGTCGTGCCGTTTTCTGCAGGAGGCGGCACGGACCTGTTTGCCAGAATCCTGCAAAAGTCAATCACCGAGGAGGAGCTGCTGAAACAACCTGTCGTCATCATCAATCAGCCGGGAGGCAGTGGTACGATTGGCAGCCGTTATGTCAAACAGGCGCGGGCCGATGGCTACAAAATACTCTGTAATCATGAAGGGATTATTACCTCGAAATATTCCGGCAAAGTGAACTTTGGTCCCGAGGCTTTCGAACCGATTGCCCAGACGGGAGAGATCAACCTGGTGGTTGCGGTGCAGAAAAATGCTCCGTACAAAAATCTGGCTGAACTGTTGCAGTATGCAGAGAAACATCCGGGTGAAGTTCAATTCGGCACCAATTTCGGGGCCCTCGCGCATTTCGCTGCCAAGAAGATAGAGCAGGCTTCCGAGGGGGAATATTTTAATTATGTGCAAGCGGGAGACGGCCAAAAGCGCTATACGATGCTGATTGGTGGTCACATTGATGCCACCATTTTTTCGCTGGCAGAATTCCTGTCTTATGAGGGGGACGGGCAGATTCGCGCGCTGGCGGTCTTGTCTGAGGAGAGGCAATCCGCCCTGCCAGACGTTTCAACGGCGCGCGAACAGCAGATCGATGCCGTGGTGGGGAACTCGTTTTACTGGTGGGCCCCCAAAGGGACGCCGCAGGAGCGAATTGATCTGCTGGCAGACGTACTGGAACAGACGATGCAATCTGAAGCGGTACGGAACAGTTTGCAGGCATTATCGATTTCACCTGTGTTTTATCGGGGCGAGAAACTGAAAGAGCATATCAGCCAGAGTGAGGAGAAATTCAGCGAACTGGTTTCCGGCTCAACAGTGCAACTGCCTGATTTTCCCTTCTCTATGATTGTGGTGACGCTGTTATTACTGAGTATCATCGTCGTGCAGAGAATCTTTCTCAGTCGAACACCGTCAACAATCAGTTCCTCAGGCAGCAGGCCGCGCATCTGGCTGGCCGTCTGTTGTTTTGGACTGCTGTGCTGCTATGTGCTGGTGTTAGAGCAGAGCTGGCTCAATTACTGGCTGGCGACGGCTCTGATGATTGCAGTCACGGGAGGAACTATGGCAAAATGGAAACCGCACTATTTGCCGGTTCTTATCGAACTCGCTTTATTGGCTGGTCTGGGAACAGAAATTGTATTCACATCAGTCTTTTCTGTTGTACTGCCCTGACTGGTTCATCCCAGCGCAGAGGAAAAGAGACCTCATACAGAATTCACCGAGTATTTTTCATCCACGAAGTTACTGACACACGAAGGCTAATTCATGACGCGCCCTAATATTTTATGGTATTGCACCGACCAGCAACGGTTTGACACGATTGGTGCACTGGGGAACGTGTATGTGAAAACGCCTGTGATCGATTCGCTCGTGGCAGAGGGTGTGGCCTTTACTCATGCGTATTGCCAGAGCCCCATCTGTACTCCCAGCAGGGCGAGTTTTATGAGCGGCCTGTATCCCTCGCGCCTGCACAATACCAGAAATGGCAACGACACCTTTCCTGACTGGCCACCACTGATCAGTAAGTTAATCGCCGAGAGTGGTTACCTGTGCGGGTTGATAGGAAAGTTTCATTTAGTGAGTGCCGGTCATCGCGCAGAGCCTCGACTGGATGATGGATTCTCAGTCTGGCAGCATAGCCATGCACCGCGTGATGACTGGCCTGCAGGCACACACGATTATGCCGACTGGGTGCGCGCTCAAGGAAAAAGCCTCGATGACATGCGAAACAGCAAAGAGAATGTTGATCCCGAATATCATCAGACGAAGTGGGCCTCTGATCGGGCGATCGAATTTATCGAACAGGATCATCAACAACCCTGGTTGCTGAATATCAATGTCTATGACCCACACCCTCCGTTTACGCCTCCTGAAAAATATGCGAAGATGTTCGACCCGGCTGCGATGCCCGGCCCCCATTTCGAGGAGTCTGACAAGGCGACCCAGGAATTGCTTTCCCGGGTTGATTTTCAGCCAGTCACGATGTCAACGGAAATCAGTGAGCTCAAAAAAGTTCAGGCACTGTATTACGCCATGATTGCTCAAATTGACGATCAGTTTGCACGGATCCTGAGCGTATTGGATTCAACAGGACAGAGAGACAATACGGTTATCATTTTCACTTCAGACCATGGTGAGACGCTGGGAGATCATGGACTGGTACAAAAGGGATGTCGATTTTATGAAGGCTTGATCCGGGTACCATTGATTTTCTCCTGGCCCGGACATTTTGTGACCAACCAGCGTGCCACCGGACTGGTGGAATTACTCGATCTTTCTGCCACATTACTCGATTTAACGGGCATTCCCATCCCTGGCTATCATCAGGGGCAGAGCCTGCTGCCGGTACTTACAGGCGAACAGACAGGCGCCCAAATTCGTGATAGTGTTCGCTGTGAATACTTTGATGCACTTGATCCGTTTTTCACAGGCGGAGAAGGCAGTTTTGCGACCATGTACCGCGACGATCGGTATAAGTTATCTCTGTATCACGATAAGAATCTGGGCGAGCTTTACGATTTGCAAACGGATCCCTGGGAACACAACAACCTGTGGAACGACCCGGATCATCAGGCTGCCAAACACGAGTTAATCTTAGCGAGCTTTAACAGCCATGTCGTCTTAACCACCGATGTCGGCTCCAAACGGATTGCTCCCATGTGATCTCTCTATGGGAAGACGGCGGGTATTCAGAATTTGGGGGAAGGTCGAATTATATTGTATTCATCGGAGTAACAGTTGCTCTCAGGGGGGGATGGACTTACAGAGAATTGCTGATATCTATGACGATGAGTTTCTTCATCTACGGCTCAGAAGCATCAACGTTCGTGGATTGATCTGTCTACAGCCAAATGATTCCGACAAATAGTACCAGGTTTCGCCCCTGTCGCCTGTGCTTCAGCAGGTAGAACTGGCTCTTCAAAGATAGGGTATCGCTTTCAGGATGATGTCACCAGTTGAGAGGATTTACTTCGCACGGCAACCACAAATGGATGCATCTATGGCAACACAAATACCTGCAAGATCACGCTCACAGCCGACGTCGTGCTGTTTCTGCACCAGACTTCCCAACCGATGGAAGGATTTGTCGCTCTACAGTCCTAGCGCAACAGCTCAATCGCTGCCTGCCTGAGCATCTCGATATTCAGGAGTGCCCGTCTGTTGTATTCCGCAGTTCCCGCGTCATCAGCATTTAGCTTGCGGACTGACCCGGTCAGGGTGGCATAGTGGTCAATAAAGGCTTGCATCTGACTGGATGACCAATCATGCCGCTGTTGAACCATCGTCAGGTATTCGATGAGTTGCTCCGCTTCCCGAAAGGCCTTCAGTCGCATCGAATGCCGGATCACTGTTTTTCCCTCCGGCGTCTTGTCGAAGATGAACAGTCCTAACTGGTCGGCCTGTCTTAGTGCCTGTCCCGATTTGTCGACAGTCTGCCACGGGACCAGCCCGGTAGCACCATATCGCCAGGCATCGAGTGCCCAGGCCTGAAGTTGACGATTGCTCTCGTGAACCGGGTTGGAAGTCCCATAAACCCAGACCTGTAATCCATCTCGCTGCATACGGTCGGTGATGAGCCTGCGATAGTTCTGAAATGCAGATGAAGAAACGACCCACAGGTCTCCTCGCCCGGCGAGTTCACCGCGGCAAAACTCTGGACGGGAGATATCGATTCGATAGTCAATCTGAACATCACTGGCTCGCCGCCGCCCGCGGTCCGTCAGTTCTCCATAATACTGGAGCGCTCGATAGTCCCAGTATGACGATGGTTCATCGAGAATCCACGGCGACTTCGTCTGCTCTTTCAGAGATCCTTTATTGTTGAAGTACACCTGGAATCCGGTCTCGTTCCAACCTTTTGATTTCGCAAGGCGGACAAAGTCGCTGAGTACATTTACATACGTTTCAGCATAGGCCGGACTGTCTGCAAAGGACCGATACGCATCAGGATCGCCATTGAAAAAAGCCCGGCAGTTCAACGGCCAGCTTTCATGAAATGTCAGGTAGAATCCCGGGGCCTGAATGCGGCCGCGGTGACCCTCTTCAAAGTATGAACCATCGAGATAGGGGCCAAACGCTGCTTCGAAGTCATTCCAGTAGGCCTGTTTTGCGCCTGGCTCAATGGCATCGTACCGTTTATTATTCATCCGGCGACCGGAGCGAAGACGCATGTCGAGGTTGCTCTTCCGGGCACCGGGTGCAGCGGTATGATGAGAGTAATGCAGAATGTTGGCATGCATACGATGGTCGTACGCCACCTGCTGCAGGGCGTAGTAGTCGTCAACATGATCCGGAAGACCATAGCTGTTCATCTCACAAAGGAATGACGCCTTCCTCGGAAGTTGGATCGGCAGGACAGTCAATTTGAGCGGAACTTCGCGACCATCTGAAACTGCGAATTTCCCATCATATTCACCCGGTGTTGTCTCGAACGGAATATAACAGTCGACGAAGACAGCCTGATCCCTCTCGCGACTCAATGGAATTGTTTCCGGTAGTGGCACCAGAGGATCAGGAATATGACGCCCCCTGGTTGGGACGTACTTTGCCTGAAACAGGTCTACACGCCAGTCAAGAGAATTGAGGTGGCAGTTGACTGAAACTTCATTGTCACCACGCAGGAGCACCTGAAAGCCGATCACTTCACCCGCGGCGGCCGTCAAGTGAATCCGCTGCCCATCGTACAGGGAATTATGTGTCCGATAATCCGGAGGAAAGTCCCCCACGGCGCGACCATCCCGGTCATATTTGTCAGTAACGGGAATCACTGCCACATCAGAAATGGGTGGTGTGACAGCGGGCAGCGGACGCAGTTTCGGAAAACTGATTGGTGCGACACTGAAGAGTTCACCCTTTACCTGGGCAGGTTGAGACTGCTGACCCGTGCGGTTGACGGTGATCACTTCCACTGTATGCAGTCCCGGCTTTGTCAGATTCTCTGGAAGATCGCGCAGAGTAATCGATTGCCTGCTGCCGGGATGAACCAACGGGATGTTGTGACGCCCCAGTTGGTATCCATCCACCAGAACTTTATAAGCAAAGCCGAGCCGCGGTGCCTGGAGAGTGAGTCGGGCTGATTTTCCGTCAACCGGAACCAGCTTCAAGTTTGTTGATGGAAGCGGAACCTCGTCGGTACGGTGATCCGTCTCTACTACGAGGTACGGCTGTTTGGCGGACTGTTGGCGTGAGAAGATTGTGGGATTCCGTCCATAGTCCGTTTCGTGTTCGTGAATTGCCAGACCGAAGGCGATGCCTGAGGCCATGGCATGAACCAGATCGACAGGAACGTCACAGTGGTACCTACCGTCTCGAAGTTCGAACGCAGACTGATGGACCAGGGTAAACCCATTTCCGCCAGCAACCGCAGGAAATCGTGCCCCGGGATAGCCCCACCCGTTGACGCCTTTGATTCCCGCTGTCAATCCCGTAGACTTCATCTCCTCCCAGGGAGCCGCGATCGTGGAGAGCGTGACTGCGGAAATCGTTTCAGCCGCCTGATGGCAAACCAGCTCGGCCCGCGTGATCGTCTTTCCTTGAATTGCTGACAGATCGAAGCTCAGTGCCACAATGTGCTGGTTCCCCTTGATCCGAATGCGGCCACTCGATCCTGCATTTACCGACCACTCTTTGTCTACCATGACGATTGAGTTATCCTGGATCACGGGCAGCCTTACAGAATCAGCCCAGAGGCATGCACTCCATGCAAAGAACAGTATAATGGCACTTGCAAATCTAATCATATGAAGGCTCATTTCAGGGTAAACCAATCGTACATTATGGATAGAGGCACGGGAACCAGCCTGTTATTACTCCACCAGAGTTTTGGATGAGACTCGTTGGTTTATTCTAATTATAAGTTTAATTCAGTGCGACATCGAAACTCAACGTGACACGTCTCCAGGCATGACAGCATTCACAAGCCTGAGTGTTCTTCGCCTGCTTCCGTTCCGCTCCTACAGGCGATCAGAACAGTCATGAAAACAACAGAACACTAAATCGTGTAACAGGTGTCATTCGTGGGGACATGTCAAGTTTTCTAATAGGTGAATGAAAGATACTGGCATGACAACAGAGAGTTCCTTAAATAAATTATTAAAGTGGGTTGAGAACCCTGATTGGATTTCGAACCTTAACATCAAAAATGTGTCAGCAATCCTTGATGAAAGAGACGATGAATCATTTTCAATGAGGTGGATGGAAGCTTTTCGGTCAATAGAAGAAAAAAAATAACACTTCATGCCCAGAACGAAAACTTAGTATTGAAGATTCGAGAAATTGTTTATTTGCAGATCTTCAATTGCTGGAAACCGCCAGACTTGGCCGCATATGTTTCTGATGATTTTGGTTTAATAGGAGATGCGTCGCTTCTAGATTCCTCAGACTCTTGGATAAATGGTCTTTTTCAAGCATATGTGCTTCATAATATTCCAGTTGGCAATTTTGAAAAAATTGAAGGGAAGTTATCTGACTTAGTATTATGATCGTAATTACTTGTCAGAACATAGAATCATTTATGTAAAGAATTGTATTCATGTCTGACTTCATTCGAAAAATGACAACATTCAGCCTGCTGCTGTTCACCGGCTTCTGTTTTCTGAAAGCGGGAGCGGGGCTGGTCTCGGGTGACAGCGATCTCAGTCCGACTGAGGTAGATGCAGCAGTTCCTGCTCGCATCACCCAGCAGCGATTGCAGACGACGCCGATTCAGCAGATGCGGCCGGGCATGCGGGTGCTGGGGCGGAATCCGGATCGATGGGATACGCAGTCTGTAGTAGAACCGGATTCAGTATCCTGGCGGCTGGTCTCGGTGCGGATGGAACAGCAGCAGCCGGGCCAGTTCGTCCTTGGACAACTGCTGCGTCCGTTAAGCTGGATTCGTCAGAACAATGCGCTGCCTGGGGCGGTCATCCAGTTGGAGATCCCCGAGATGCATGTCTCGGATGAAGTGATCAGCGTCTTTGTGGAAGGGGAACCGGAGCCGATCGGCACCACGTCGCAGCATCCGTTCTGGAGCAGAGACCGGAATGCCTTTGTTCCCGCCGGGGAGTTGCGAATCGGCGAAGAATTAAAAACGGCGCTGGGCACCTCGACCCGCGTGACGTCGATTGAAATCCGCGCCGGACCGGAAACGGTCTACGGTCTGGAAGTCGCTGGCGAACACGTCTACCAGATCACCAACGCCGGCCTGCTCGTGCACAATGCGTGCGGGAAGGGGGGAGGTAATTTAAATGCTCCAGATGTTTCTGCCTATAAGGTGCGGAAAAATTCAGAAGGGTTGACTGTACGTGCAGAAGGTGTAGTATCTGGACCACATCCAGGTCGAAAGAAAGGTTATAGACCGGAACCTGTTGGTGGACGGGCTAAGGGACATCATCGTGGCCACCTAGTGCCCGAAAACATGGTTGACAACCCCTCTCTGGTAAACGTTCAAAGTAACATTATTTCAGAAGCTGCGAAGTCAAACCTTAGTCCTAAGAGGACCTTTGAAAAACTTGCTGGAAGGATCGCAGCAGAAAATCCAAATTCTATCGTCAAGACAATCCACTTTCCCAAACGACGTCCAGGTGAGACTGTACCGTTTTTAGTAACCCACTACATTACAGTAGATGGCAAGATGGTTCACGGCGTATCGATTCCAAACAAGTAGAGAGAAAAAAATGGACAATGACTTCCAAGAGTTTCACCGTCCCATCGACGAGCGAATTGTACAGCTATTACTCTCGCTCATCCCAGAAGGATGGTGGTCGATCAAGCTTGATATTATTAGAGATGATCAAACGGCCGGAGAAAACGGATTGTCGCTGTCGATTTCGAGCGATGAAGGATACAAAGAAATTGTAATGCCAACAAATGAGATGTATCAGGCAGTTGCCGAACATTTGGAATTGTTTGTGAGTTTAGGTAAACCTTGGCGCAAACTAGGATACAGAGTCTTCTTTGATGAGGAGATTGAGAACTGGAGATTTACAATTGATTATGACTACTAGCGAAGCCCGTCAGTAGAGTTCATTGTTGTTCCAAAGAGGGTAGCGAACCACATTCTAACTGAGGCATTATGCCAATCGCTTTATCGCGAGTAGTGTATTGCATGGCAAGAAGGCTCCTGGAACGCGATTACTAAACCGACTTAGGAACGAATCTGGTTTGCCTGTTGATTCTGTTAGTATTCGTGCCCTTTAGGAAAGGCTGATATGATGAGTTATGTACTCGAAGGAATCGTTTTCCCCAAAAACGAATCTGATGTTCGAGTGACCATTCCTAATAGTACAATTGATTTCGATCAGTTAGTTCTTGATGATAACATCGTTATTTTAGCTCGACCGGGTAGACCGCAGTTCGATGAAGCCGTTTGTGAAGTTGCTGTTGATATATCTAAAGTATTTGGTGAAGCAATGGTCGTTCGGTGGGACGATCGCATTGGTTTTAGAGAGAGCCGTGTTTACCGTGGCGGGTTTCTCGCGAATAGCTTCTCTGTTGACAATGAACTTTATGTGATGCTTGATGATGATGGGATGCCATTGCGAGATGGAAAAATTTTCGAAGAATCAGAGCTTGATGATTATGAAGATGACGAGTTTGAGGTTTATCAGAATGCACTTGAGTTAGGCTGTGAAAACGCCGGTTTCTGTAGCTGGGTTGCACTTCATCGTTTCATTCAACGACAGGGATAGAGTTACTTTCTCGTTTTGGGAGACGAGGGAAGAATAAAGGGGGCAGGAATTGGGGGGGAAGGTCACTAAAAAAGAGCATTGGGGGAAATATTGTATGGATTGTTGATAATGTATCAGATAAAGAGAGTCTAATATTGTGTCGATAATTTCATTTTAATTTTAAAATCGAACCAGGAATGTATGGTACAGCTTAAAGATAAATGCCATTTCCAAAATGGGCATATACCCGGCAGAAATAAAGCTACTCATAAGATATAAGAGTCCTTTCCGAGCCTGCCACCTTTCAAAAATTCGTTACCCTTAGTTTCTGCTGTGTACGGATTTCTGTTTTCTGAAAGCGGCTGGTTGGCACTGGTCGGCTTGTCCGCCAGTGCTGACAGATGAAATCCCGATGATCTACGAACCCCCGTCTAAATATGAAAGACCGAATGCGGCTTCGGATAAAGGAGGGTTCTTAGAATGCGTTTGATTCAGACCTCTGATGTTCCCCGACCAGAATTTCAGGAACAGCCCAGACGCTCGCTCGCTTCTCGTTTGTTCTGGAAGATCACCACCTTCAGCTTGCTGCTGTTCACCGGCTTCTGTTTTCTGAAAGCGGGAGCGGGGCTGTTCTCGGGTGACAGTGATCTCAGTCTGACTGAGGTGGAAGCGGCGGTCCCTGCTCGTATTACTGAACCGCGATTGCAGACGACGCCGATTCAACAGATGCGGCCTGGCATGCGGGTGCTGGGGCGGAATCCGGATCGGTGGGATACCGTTTCCGCCTACGAAAGTCGATATCATCAGGAAGCCTTAGTCATGCCACTTGAACAAACAGACAAGATCGATGCACTTGGACTCGAGAGTGAGACGGGGTGCGCAGTGTTAACGATAGCAGATTCGTGGCATTGGGACGATGAACGTGAACACCTTTCAGCATTGCAAGAGAAGCTAAATGCCTACTTTGAATTCATCGAGAGTGGACAAGTATGGGAATCTTACCCTGCTGCCACAGGCAGGCAGCTAAGAATCAACGTGGTCTTTCGATTCCGTCCTCCCGCAGTTGCAACAGAATTCCTTGCTAAAGCGGCCGCCGTTGCTTCCGAGCTAAACGTCTTGATAAGCCACGAAACATTTTCAGGCACAGGCAGCGAAGAGTAGGAATTTCCCACCATTGAGTGGATAATGGGGCAATCATATATTGTTAGAAAAAGAGGGCAGCAACAGTCCACCCGTTTGCCATCCAGTTTTTAAAGACATAATGAGTATGCCAGAAAATTCTGATCTCTTAAGAATGTTAAAAGTCCCAGATTTTGTAGTTCAGCTAAGCGAGGGATCAATCCGTCCTCTACCGGAATTTTTACGCCCTGCAACTGGTTGGATCGCTTATCCTCCTTGTTTTATTCCAGTCTTTGAATACGGTTCTGAACCTTCATATCGTGGAATACTAAAGCATTGGTTCTGTGATCGAAAAATAATTTATGCAAATCTTTTAGCTTACATGGGGTATTACATTTATGAGTACAGCCGAAATTCTGATCAATTTGCAATACGAACTTTGATTCAAAGATTTGAAATCGACGGAGAATACTCAGAGTTTCTTACTCGCATTGGAAATTCAATTGGAGTGAGGAATGTACGATCCATCTATGATTTATGGGAACGTTATGAAGACGATTGCTATCCCATGCTTGAAAGTTTTAAAAATGATTGGCCCGAATCTCTAAAGAGCCTTTTCCAGGAAGAATATCACGGAGATTTTGCTTCAGATTCAATGGATATTTCTAACTCCAATTTAAAACGTTATTGTAGTATCGAGATTTGTGATACAGAGTTTGAATCCAGAGTATTTGAAGAAGCAGATTCTCTTCCACCATGGTTCAAAGAAGAGAGTCAAGAAAAACGATTCTATGAACTTCTTAATGAGAGTGATTTATCAGGATGTTGGATGACTCTCAATTCACGTGGGTGGTTATGGAAAGATTTAAGAAAAGCATTATCTGTATTAGCGGAGAAAGCTAACAACCATAATTTTCATATGCTGTGTGATTGCTGGCTCTCACAAGACCATGAATCATTTAGTGAGGGTTTCTGATCGTAAGTATTTTCTCAAAGCCTATCTTATTTATTTTTCAAGTAGTAATTGATTTCATTTTCTGTCAAAACAGACTCCAAAATATATTCTTGAAAAATCATTAATGTTTGACATTACTCAAAAACTAGCCATCTTCATTTGTTTGCTCTTCACCAGTTTCTGCTTCTGGAAAGTGGGAGTGGGGTTGATTGGGGGCACAGATGTTAAGATCCTGCACTTGATCCAGGCGGCACTTCATCCCCTGTCTCGCTGCCGCGCGGGGGATGACTGAGGAGGGCTGGTGTAAAGAACGCGGGCATCTAAATGCCTGAGTTATGGGGGAATCAGCAGTCATCATTGAAATGAATTTTGAAATCTTTAGCTGTCCATCTTTCATGTCTTTTGTGGTCGAAACTTCAAGAATGAAGGTTTCACCGGGTTTCATATTAGTTTGAAACAGGTTTGGTCGTTGATTGTGAAACTGGTGTCGGTTCGGTGGGCTGACTCGGAGGCTGCTTCTGTGTTCCTGCTGGTTCCGAGGCACTGTTAGCGAGTATTTGAACCGGATACAAGAGACGTTCTCGTGTGCACGGATCGCCTCGTTCGGCTGTGCCGGGCGAGCATAGGATACTCGGTACAGGAGTGAACGCGGCAGTTGCGACCTCCTGCTCGCTGCACTCGGCCCGGATGTGCATCCGGGGGCATCCTTTTTTTGTTATCGGCTGGTTGGGGGTGGTCGCGGTTTTTGGAGATCGGGACAAAACCGGGGCTAAGGCCCTGCGGCTAATGGGGTGCGATTTTTTTGATGTTTATCCACTTTGACTTTCGTGTCATTTCGTGTTTTTCGTGGTAGAAAAATTGATTCCGAGAGATTGATCAGATTGCCATGTGGTGCGAAACGGGGGTGAAATTCGCAGGGCTGGCGGACAGCTGGAGACCGTTCCTGCGGTTGGTGATGTGTTAGCTGGTAGTGCGATTCTGCTGACGGTTTCCTGTTGTCTGCGACAACCTCGGATTGTATCCGGGGGCACCCTTTCTTTTGTATCGGCTGGATGGGATTGGACGCGGTTTCTGGAGATCGGGACAAAACCGGGGCTAAGGCTCTGCGGCTAATGGGGGGCGTTTTTCTGATGATTGCCCACTGTCCGTTTTCAGTGGTGTGGGATTTTTATCTGTGGGGTTGGGGGCCGATTTTTATAATTGGGGTCGGCAGGTCAGGGGACGTGATTCCTGTGACACACGGACGGTGCATGTTCCCTGTTGAACTGGTTCCGTTTTTTTACTACCACGAAAAACACGAAATGACACGAAAGGAGGGAGTCATGACTTGGGTTTTGGGAATCGGGTTTCGTTTTCTGTTCGAGGATCATCTTAGGGAGTGGCGCGCGGGGAGCAAGGGGGTTTTTGGCATGTTGTGGCGATACAGGTTGATACCGGGGCGATGTCAGGCGGTACCGGGGCGGTGCCGGGGCGAAGGGCTGCGATGGTGCGGCGACCCGCAGGCGCACTTTGCGAA
>CENL01011355.1_pt1 | contig 14496 bp, 10 predicted proteins | sample 530221 | NCBI WGS metagenome assembly CENL01 (sample SAMEA2619791, study PRJEB7988) | marine metagenome | isolation source: saline water (ENVO:00002010), including
CAGTCAAGTCGAAATTCTGCAGCGGAGCAAATCAGAGGTAGGCAGATGAGGAGTAAAGAATGTGAATGAAAAAAGGCCGCTTACCGGAAATGGTAAGCAGCCTTGAAAGTGGAGGCGGCGGGAATTGAACCCGCGTCCTGTGAACCCTCAGCTAAAGCCTCTACGTGCATATTTTATCGTTTGAGTCTCGTTTCTTCGGGCACGATAAACAGAGCCTGTTGGAAACCAGTCCACCACGAATCTCGTATCAGACGGAGCGGACATTGATCTGATACCAGTCTGATTTTGTGACCAGCTGTCGGACTCCTCAGACAGAGATTCCTAAGCCGGGGTTGCTTTTATTAAGCAGCCATTGAAAATTGCTTGTTTGCAATTATGTTGTGATCAGCTTTTTACGTGGCCAACTGATCAACCACGGCACGCCACCTTAACATACGGTGAACCAGTCGAATCCGATCGCCCCCGTGTCTTCAGTAGTACGTTTCTTTTAATACGTCATTTCGGAACAGAATGATCAATCAATTTGGAAGAAAATCGTTCTGCTCCTCTCTTATTATTATCAGCAGATCCTCCGGAGTCAATTTACTCTGTTTACCGAAATTCTGTTCTCAGAACAATTTATTGCTCCAACTCCCTGTATTTACAGCATTTTTCGGTTCCAGAGCCACGACAGAAACAGCGGCAAATACTTTAGATTCGCTACCCGACAGCACAGAGCAGGTCGAGAACAGATTACCGGGGAAGCAAAAGGCGGCTTCAACGGCATTCCGGTCCGGTTATTTGAAGCGGGACAAAGTTTTTACCTGTTTTCCGGTCGCCAGGGAATTCTCTTTCAAATCAGTCTACATTCCTGGCTGTCATTCTCCTAAAATACGTTCAATCAAATATAGAGTCACTGAAAGGAACCAGTGGCCGTTCTTTATCTCACTGTGAAGCGGAAGTTTATCTGATATGGATTGTGTACTTCACCTCTCATTGGAACGACGTCTGTCGATTACCTGTTCTGTTTTGCTCTGTCTGGTCAGTCTGCCAGGAATGAGTTGGGCCGAATCGAAAGCCGCGGATTCGCAGTTCGTAGACATCCCGGAGCAGGGGGAGGTTCATTTCACGACAACAGAGAAGGAGGATCAGGTTCCTGCACGGTTTCATCTGGAGCCTCACTCGTTTCCGTTTACCTGTGAATTTAAGCGGATGAGTGGTCCGGTCAAAGTGTATGATGTCACATTTCCTTCTCCAGTGAAAACGGATGTGAAGGAAAACAATACGGTGCACGGTCATTATTATCAGCCGGAAGGTCCGGGTCCGTTTCCTGCGTGTGTGTGTCTGCATATTCTGGGGGGCGGATTTGAGTTGTCTGAGATGTCAGCGAATTCACTGGCGCGGCAGGGGATAGCAGCGCTGACCATCAAAATGCCTTATTATGCTGCGCGACGGGGTTCAGGAGCCCAGAGTCGGCGGCGGATGATCTCGTTTGTGCCTGAGCATACGGCGGAGGGAATGACCCAGGCAGTACTGGATATCCGGCGGGCCGCGGCGTGGCTGGCGAGCCGTCAGGAAGTGGACGCAGAGCGACTGGGAGTGACCGGCATCAGTCTGGGAGGCATCATGTCGGCGCTGTCAGCAGAAGCAGAGCCGCGGTTCAGGAAAGTGGCCATTTACCTTGGCGGCGGCAATCTGGCGCTGGGCATCTGGGAAAATCCGCATAAGGATGCAAAACGGTTTCGTCAACATTGGCTGGATAACGGGGGCACATTTGAGTCATTCCTGGAAATCATGTCCCCCGTGGATCCGCATACGTATGGTAAACTGCTGCAGGATCGTGATGTATTGATGGTCGCTGCCAAACATGATGAGATTCTCCCCCCGAAAAGCGCGGTGGCTTTATGGGAGTCGATGGGCAAGAAGCCGGAACTGGTCTGGCTGGATGCGGGACATATCTCGGCTGCGATTTATATCTTTGGCGAAACGCGACGGTTGACGACTTTTTTCTCAGACTGGGATCGAAAGAAGCGAAGTGCCGACTCTACCGGTTCTTAATTTCGCAGTACTTTTCGCAGCATGTGAATGGCGACGATCAGCAGACCAGCATTGCCTGCCCAGAGGGACCAGGTTGGTTCTATTTTTCCCTGTTTGGCAAGGTTGATTGCCAGCAGAACGATGGGGTAATAAAAGAGCAGAATCGGCAGGAATACCAGAAAGAAGCTGGTCAGAAACTGTCGGCGTGCCTGGGCAATGGAAAAGGGGCAGCCTACAAGAACAAAGAAGAAGCAACTGCAGCTTAAGGCGAAGCGGCTGGAGAGGGCCGTCTTGAGTTTGTTCTGTCGTTTTTCCTGGAACTGATTCTGTGGGAGATCGGTGTTGACTTCCGGTGATTGAAAGTGTTCAAAATCACCCAGAGCCAGAAGCATGGCAACTTCGATATCGCGCTGGAACTCGAACTCATTTTTTTTCTCGCTGAGATCAACGAGTTCGGATTTGATGGATTTCACACTCATGTGTCTCGGTTTGGCCATGGTGGTCTGGCTGGGAAGGGGGAATGGAAACGTATCTTTTTCGACAAAGAAGCGTGGTTTTCCCGGGAAGTCGATATGCCCCTTGGAAATGTGCAGAATGACCTGCTGATTGGTGAGATCAAATTCCAGGGTTGCTTCTTCCGCCTGAAGATGGACGGGTTTCTTGTTGGGAGGCGAGTACCGAAACGTGGGGACGAGTAAAGTCTTGTTGCGTACACCCATAACAGTGATGGAGATTCCACTGGTCGGGTCATGAATCTGATTTTGTGACCGCAGTTTTTCCAGGAAGATGGTTTCGAGTTCGCAGGCGATGGTGTTCTCGATATTTTTTTCTGCCCAGGGAATAATCTGGTCGCTCAAAATCAGGGAACCCAGGCTCAAAAAACCTCCCAGAATAAAAGAAGGCCAGAGGAGAGAGAGCACATTGATTCCCGCCGCTTTAGCGGCCGTGATTTCCTGGTCTCCGGCAATGCGACCATAAACTACGCAGACGGTCAGCAACAGAGTCGCTGGAATCGTGAAGGGGAGCATGCTGGGGACGATGAAAGGCAGGATCTTTAAAACCAGAATTACACCCAGACCCTGGCTGGTTGCCTGTTGGAACGCGCCAACAAATACCAGCAGGACGGTCAGCACTGTGATCATAAGTGTAAAAACGCGCAATAATTCGAAGAGAACATAGCGCTGTAACAATCGCATGGCAGGGTAATATTAATCTAGAACTAAAGAGAATGGATTTAAGGATTTAGCTCAAACAGGTCTGATTCTGATTGTTGCTGTAAATCAGTCTCAGTTCAGGAATGACCTGACTCAGGGATCAACTCAAACCCCTCTGTGGGGAATGTTAGGAATCACCGGTGGTGTATAAGAGAAGAACCCGTATTGAGTCAATATCAGACGGCTGGTGCGTGTTCCGATGTGCATTTCCATGTGCTCTGTAAATCGTGTGTATAGAGTTAGTTTGAATAGTTCTCATATCGGCAAATCACTCTTAATCAGTACATTCATTTCTTCTGCCCGTTTTACATCACCTGTAAATTGGATAAATGAACCTTTTTTGCAGCACGCGCATTCTGCCAAACTATTAATTGTATACGTGCAAATTGGAACTGGTGCTGTCGCCCGCCTGTAAGAAGTTCCGAAACGCAAATGAAACCCTTAAAAATAATAATTTGGGATCCTGAATAAATAGGAGTACCTTTAATATGTTAGACGCCTTAGCAAACACCCCGGTCCGATCGGCATATTGTGATGATGAAGATTTCCAGGAACTGATTGAAATGTTCGTCGATGGGATCGAGGAGAAGAAACAACTTTTGAGTCAGGCCGTGAGTACTGAGCAGATTACTCCGCTTCAAACGATGGCGCATCAGCTCAAAGGGGCAGGTGCCGGCTATGGATTTGATGAGCTTTCCGAGCTTGCTTCTCATCTGGAAGAAGCCTGTAAATCGGAGGATCGGGTTGAAATAGCACATCAGAAAGAGCTGCTGTTGCACCATATGAATCGCATTGTCGTCTGAATTTAGATCGAATTCGAATCTATTCGGTGAGTCGATTAATCAGTTTTGACAGTGCGACGATGCGCGTGATCAGTGCTTTTGCCGTCTGAACACCCGGAAGTCCCATACCCTGCCGATCAAAAAGTATCGAAGTTTTACGATGACTTTTAAAGGCAGGCTGGACTGCATCGACATCATTGCAGATCGATTTCCACTCGGATCGCAGATGTGCGGGCACGGTCTCGGGGATTTGTTCCGAGAGTTCCTGAATTTTTTCAGAAAGATCCAGGAGCAGATGTCTGGCATCATAATTGGCTCGCTGGAACTGGACAACGATCTGTGACAGTGCCTGTTGAAATTCTTCAATGCTCATCTTTGTAAATCTCTGGCCCTGAGTGTTGTCTCAGGGGGCAGCCAGGAAGTGGTTGATGGGGGCTGATTACCGGGGTAAATTCAGAGGATCACGGTTTCAGCCGCTAATTTTCAGGGTTCTTATTGACCTGAGCTGTTAATTATTAGTAAAAATGATCTTCAAACGCTACTGCACGTCATGCAATTTCATTATTTTAAGCCAGCAGGCCGGAGACGATGATGCGTCTCACGGTTGTTGACCTTGAATAGAACCACAAAACAAAAATGTTGCATTCACAGGGAGTCTTTCATGTCCAAGGTTAGCCAGGTCGCTGTCGGTTTACTGCTGATTACAGTCGGTTATGTTTTAGGTGCTTCTCAAAGTTTTCAAAGCAGTCTGTTGCACGCACAGCAGGCCTCCGGGACTCCGACCGAAGAGACGGAAGACAAGATCAAACGAGGAGTGAAGCAACTGGTTGATGCACAGTCAGCGCTCGAACAGGAAAATTTCATGCGTCCTGCTACAAAAGGGTTAAATGCATTTGCAGTCTCATGTGGCGGTGTGAACGCGCTGGATGACCTCGAAGCCGGAAATGGTGTTGACCCGGAAACGTTCGCCGGTCTGTATGCTGGAATGGCCAAGCCGGATGTTGCAGCACAACTGGGACGTGACGATCAGGGCAGAATTACCTATAAAAATAAGATCGTGCGGATGTATCCGGTATCCCGTCTGAAAAAAATGTTTGCGACTCGTTTGAAATATCTGGGTGAAAATCAGGACGACGCTACCAGTTTTTAATTTTCAGTCGATCTCATTTCGCTGATTCAAGGACTGACTTTGCGAGTCTGCGTGGTGATAGTGTCGGTAATGCCATTTCGAACTGAGCGACTCTTCGTTGTTGAGTTTCCGAAATGAGGATGGCTTTCCAGCTGAGACTTTCGTTTTCCATTTTTCCCTCGAAACTGGTTCGTGGGACTGATACACGGAACTCTGTCACCCGTTTATCCTCTCTCGTGCAGGATTCCAGTTTATCGACCTGGAGTCCGGATCTCTGCTCAATGGGGGGAGCGGCAGTCGCTATGATCTCCCGTTTTTGCGGTTGTCTGGCGATTTGTGAAAGATAGGCCCCATTGAATTCCAGGTGGATTGATTCGACTTCTGAATTGATGGGATGACTGCACCGCAGGTGGAATTCACTGAATTCGGAATTGGAATCTGCCGGACTTTCAGAAGATGAGTGTTCAGCGTGCAGGAAAACCTGCTGAGGCGTCTGTTGAATTTTCAACAGCGTCAATTGCATCGATGGAAATCCCTGCACGTGAATCATCCGTTTTTCCGGTCGCAGATTGCCTGATTTCAGACGTAGAAAACCGGAAGCTGTCGAAGCAATGTTCAAACTCGTCTGGTTTTGATCTGACAAATTCCAGTCTTTAAAAGCTGGCCCGGCAAGTATGAATCTGCCACAGTGGATGAGGGGTTCAGGCCTGTTCGGGTCAGTCTGAAATGTGTTATAAATCAGCGATTGTCTGGCCAGATCCAGAGACCAGAGGCGAAACAGTTCTGGAAATGGAGTGGCAGTTAACTGCTCAATCTTATCGGTGCCTGTGAAGCGATGATGAGTAAAGCGCCTGGCAAAACGGCTGTTCGACTGGCGCTGATTACACCAGTTCAGAAAGAGATTCACGGCTCCCCGGCATCCATGGTTGCGCCAGAGTTGTGCGCGATAATAATCGGAGATGACCAGCGGGTATGATTGAGGTGACCGGAAAAACTCACTGATACGGTAGTCTCGATTCGTATAGCCAGGCTCCATCAGGTGCGCAATACCTTCGTTCAGCCAGTCTTCTTCATCTGGCAGAGAGTGGCCACCAGCAGTACGGATGCTGGATACAGCTGCATGGGTCACTTCATGACTTAAGAGATCGAGTAGCTGGGCTCCCGGTTTCAATGCGGAATTAAGGTAAAGCATATCGCAGTGATTGCTGAACGGTTCTGCGACATTGTCGCGGAAGTCGCTGGGGCGGACAAAGCCATTGATCTTTGTTTTGCCACCCTGCAGCCTGCTCAACCAGGGGGTGAGAAGAATACAGAAACGCCCGTTACCATCAATATCTCGTATGGGCCCACACTCTCTGTTGATCTTGTCCAGTACCTGATTCTCAAGCTGCGCAATCAAATCACTGACCAGTCCGGCAGCCAGTTCTTCAGGTTTTTGTTGTTTATCCAGATAAATCGCAACCCGGGCGCTCTGTCGAATCAATCGTGCCTCGAGCCGCGTGTATTGTTTTTTGTCGGAGAGATCCCCATCGGTTACAAACAGATTGAAGTACCTGACAGGCTCGAGAAGTGCTTGATCAGGCTTTGATTCACTCACCAGTGCCCCGGTGTCAGAAGAGCGGGCCTGTATTGAAACATGGTGCAGACTACTGGTTTGGGCAGCAGAATCTAATTCTGGTATGTTTTCGAAATAACAGTCTGTGGCAGGCTGTTCCTCAACGGTGTCGTCAACTGTCAGGCTGATTGTTTTCGTGCGTCTGGGGGAGCGATCCAGATTGTTGACAATGAGTACGTATTCATCGTCGGAAGAAAATGACAGTGGAAAGCTCAGTTTATTTTTCAAGCCCGTGACGGTGACGGGAAGATTCCAGTTTACGGTCTGAGGGGGGCGAAAGGCAGGTTTATTAGCTTTGACTTGTCTTACAGTACGGCGGTTTCCTGACCCGGCAGGCAAGGGGTCTGATTTTGATGAATGAACTTCCCACCCAATCAATACAGCAATGCACGTGATCAAACACGTTAGTATGATGAATGGTCGAGAGAGCATGCCTGGAATCAGTGTCTGGATTTGGTGAAGCCTGACTGCAACACGTATTCGCGTGTTTACTTCCGGTTCATCGGAAAACGGTTGGTTCGTGTATGGAAACAAGGGGGTAAGACTGTATGGAAGATCGACTTTTACGCGTCTGCTTATTGAGAAGAATCAGTACAATCCGATCCCCTTCAACATGAAAGTAGAACCGAGTTGAGATACCAGATATGAACAGTTGAGTAGATCGAAGCTGTTTTATCAGCTTCTTTTGGTGAAATCGCTGATTTCGCTAAGTGGGCTTTGATCCTTACTTTCCCCATAATCGGACTGCAAATTACGCGGATCCTTCAGTCCGTGCCGACAAACCCTTTTCATCTCGCATCAAATTTGGAGAATTAAGAGAAAATCGGGGGAATTTCCTTCAATGGTGTCCGAGACTGTATATACAATGCACAGTTGAGGAGAATGCGCAATTTGGCAATCGACCATATAGGCTTAAGTTCAAGCATTCTTGCCTAAAGTTACTCGGGAGAGAGAAATCATGTCGCTATCCAGATTTGGAATTTCAATGTTTGTTCTGGCTGCCTCAACATTAATGTTGTGCTCGCCACAAAGTTTTGCTGAACAGCAGGTTCCAGAAATCTCAAACATTGGCCAGATCCTCAGCTATCAGAATGGTGAAGGCGAACATTTTTACGCCCTGCAGATCAAAGCGGATCGCCTGCCGGCACCCGCTCATGCGGGAGAGCAGATTGCGATTCTGTTTGATACGTCCGCCAGTCAGGTAGGCGAGCATCGGACTCAGGCTCTGGATGTGCTCAAATCCCTGTTGAATGAACTCCCCAATGATTCGAGTGTTGCCGTCTACGCGGTTGACGTTCAATGTACTCCCTATGTTAGTGAATTCGTTGCTCCTAAAAGTCGACAGGCCCAACTGGCTGTCGAATCGCTGGCTGCTCGAGCCCCTCTCGGTGCTACGAATCTTTCAGCTGCATTGAAAACAGTCCTGCAGGGGCTGCAGAATCAACGGGCGCGTTCAATTGTCTATATCGGCGATGGAATGAGCTCTGCCAAACTGATCTCACTACCTGAAATGGCAGCATTAACCGGTAAGCTGGCACAACAGCATGTTCCCGTTCACAGCTATGCAGTCGGCCCTAAAAAAGACCTGCAGCTATTGGGAACACTCGGCGCATACACTGGTGGAGTTGTTCTTTCTGATGAAGCAACAGGCAAGCAGGATTTACCGGCCATTGTTGGTAAAGAACTCGTCAAAGCGATCCAGGCTCCCGTATTTTATCCCGAATCAATTCGTATCTCAGACAACCAGTTAGAATTAAATACCAACCGCGCTTTACCTGTCAGGACTGACCGGGAGACTATTTATCTCGGAAAAGGCGACGTCTCAAGCAGTTTCACGGTAGAACTGAAAAACAGAAATCTGGACGGCATCTGGAAATTTAAAGCACCTGTCGCTCAGCCAGTAAACAGCTTCCTGGCGGTTCCCTGGTTAAATCAGCAGCCTGGACAGGAACTGGGAGTCGCTTTTGCCGGTCAGCGGATGATGAATCTGGCTCGTACCGGACACGAAGAACACATGGCTCAGCTGGAATTTGCCGGAACCAATGCCATTCGCAGTGGTAAATTTGAACAAGCTGCCAAATACGGAAACCTGTTGCAGCAGCTGGATCCCGGTAATTCCCGTGCCGATTCACTGTTGAAACTCTCAGATCGCTTCCAAAAAGCACAACTGGCTCAGGCCGACACAAAACAACCTGCGGCTGATACTTCAGCTGAACCTGCTCCTAAAAGTGACCCACAGCCACCAATTGATGACGCCATCAGCAAAGTAGAACAACTGCGTCAAATCAAAGGTGCCCAGATGAAGATTGAAGTTCAGAACGCCATTGAAGAAGCCAGGCAGGAATCTGCTGAAAATCCGGAAGGAGCTCTAGGGGTTCTGAAACGGACTTTGAACTTCCTGAAATCAACCTCAGACATCGATATCGATTTACGTCAGCAACTCGAAAGTCGCTTGAGTAACATGATGGTGGATGTCCGCAGCCAGATGGAAGTCGCTGAAACTCGGCGGATTCGTCAACAACAGCAACTGGCTCAGCTGGAACAACAGAAACGTCTGGTAGATCAGATTCTGCTGGAAGATGAAAAGCTGGAACAGTTGATCGACCGTGTGCGATCTCTGATCCAGGACGGTAAGCATGGTAACTTTGATGCCTATGAAGAAGCCGAATCCGTTGCCCGTGTCGCCGTTGATATGGAACCGGGTAATGGACCTGCGACCGCAGCTCTGTTTACTTCAGAAGCAGCAGGACAGTTAGCAAAAGTCTTCAAGATGCGTTCACTCCGTGCAGACCGTTTTCTGGAAACTTTGTATCAGGTAGAACTCTCACACGTTCCTTTCCCGGATGAGCCTCCCATTCGCTGGCCATCCGCTCCTGTCTGGACCGCGTTGACTGAGCGACGGAAGAAATGGTCTAACGTTGACCTGCATCGAAACAGTCCTGCTGAACAGCGGATCTTTGAAGAACTGCAAAAAGAGACTGAAGCAAACTTCCCTGACATCCCTCTGTCTGAAGTGATGACTTATTTTGCTGAATTGCACAATATTACGATCCTGATCAATTCGAACGATCTGGGAGAAGAAGGATTAACAGTTGATGAACCAGTCAATGTGGCTCTCAGCGGCATCAAGCTGAAAAGTGCGTTGAATATTATTTTAAAGCCAATCGGTCTGACCTATCTGGTTGAAGACGAAGTGATGAAAATCACCACCAGTATTAAAGCGGAAGAAATCTTGAGTACACGGGTTTATCCCGTTGCCGACCTGGTCATCTCAGTCTCCACACAGCAGTCTTCTGTTGGATCGAGTCAGGGTGGATTTGGCGGCCAGCAGGGTGGTCAGCAAGGTGGCCTCGGCGGTGGAGGTGGCTTTGGTGGCGGTGGTCAGGGTGGCTTCGGCGGTGGTGGCGGTGGTGGTCAGGGGTTATTTAACGTGGCTCCAGAAATGTTGCTGATGAATGGATTGCCCAAGCAAAATACAAAGCAGCAGCCCATTCCCCAGGCGAAAGAAAAAGCGGAAACCCCACAGTTGAAGTCAATCAAAGATGCAGAGATGAAAGCCATTCTGGATAACATTCTGGGAGAGACTGAAACCAAAGCATCACAGGCTCAGTTCCAGGTCGAAGACAAACCCTTTCGTTTTGATAACAGCACGATTGAACAACTCAAAAAAAAACCAGTGACCGTCAAGTAGGTGTCAAACAGAAACCGCCTGTAGTCACTGGGCAATCTAAATTAACAGCACGGAGCCGTTCCCAGGGGAAAGGCTCCGTTTCTGTTAATAGTGAACCGGAAAAAAAGAGCGAGTTCAAAGCACCAATAATTGCAAATGTCAAAGATCCTCAGGCATTCTGGAATGAATATTTTTCCAAGCGAAAGCCTGCTCCCGACCTGGTAAATGATTTAATTTTCAATCTGCATCAGTCTGGCAAACATGAGCATGTCATAGCTGCCATCAACGCCGCTTTGATCCATGGTCAGTCGCAGCCCTGGATGTATGATGTACTGGCTTTATCGATGGAAATTGTCGGGCGGCCTCAACAGGAGATTCAGCGCGTATTACTCTCGCGCATCGATTTCTCTGCTACCGATGTACCCAGCATGGTGTATTCAGCCGCGTATCTTTCCCGGTTTGAGGCAGATGAACAGGCTCTGAAGCTCTATGAGCAGGCGGCAAAACTTCAGCCCTCCCGTCCCGAGCCTTATATCATGGGCTTACGCCTGGCAATTAAACTCAAAGATGCAGAAGCCATAGAGTGGGCGTCTACGGGAATCTTGACGAACGTCTGGATCAAAGATCATCAGCAATGGCATGAAAAAGCACTGAATGCATTGGCTGATCTGGAACAGTCATTTAATAAGGCGGGGCGAAAAGCAGAAGCAGATCGAGTCAGCTCAGCCAGGAAAACAGCTTTAGAACGTGATTTAAAACTGGAACTCACCTGGAATGGCGATGGTGACCTGGATCTGATTGTAGAGGAGCCAAAAGGGACGGTTTGTTCTTTTGAATCTCCCTTAACCGCCGGAGGTGGTGTACTGCTGAATGACGGGTATGGTCCGAAGCAGGAAAACTGTAAGGAAGAATATCTTTGTGCGAGCGGGTTCCCGGGGAACTATATAGTTCGAGTCCGCTATGTATCCGGGAATATTGTGGGACAGAGAGCGAAGTTGAAAATTACTCGCTACGCAGGATCGGAGCAACCAATTGTTGAAACGAAAATCGTTCCTCTGTCAAAAGAAGATCAGCTGATTCGAATCAATCTGGAAAAAGGCAGACGCGACAAGAAATCGCAGATCCCCGAAGAGCCTCAAGAAACTCAGAAAACCAGTCGCCTGGGGAATCGCAATCGAATACGTCTGGCAGGTCAACTTTCAAAAGGCTCGCGGGAATCACTTAACAGTTTCCGGGTTTCCAGGCAGGTCGGAATTTCAACTGGTCGGCAAACTCCTGTCGTGACGGGAGTACAGAATACCGGCGGAATTGCCAACCAGCCTGTGATAACAGTAATTCCTGAAGGAATCAGTCTCACTGGAGCAGCTGTTGTTTCGCCGGACCGAAGGTATGTCAGGTTATCTTTATCGCCTCAGTTCACGAATGTGACTGAAATCTTCACGTTCAGTTTTATGAACCCCTGAACCAGTACCCGTATTTCAGCGGACAAGCCCCGGTTTCACATCCAGATCGAGAGAAGCGATTCGGCCCTGATCCAGATGGTGCCAGGCAATCGCAGCCATGGCTGCATTGTCGGTACATAAATCAGGTGGTGCAATGCTCAGATGGAAGCCAGACTGCGTCGTCATTGCCTCCAGCCGCTCTCGCAGCAGGGCATTGGCCGCGACGCCCCCGCCTACACAAAGAGTGGAGTAATCATACTGGGTTAATGCCTGATGGCATTTTGCAACCAGAACATCAACTACGGTTGCCTGGAAGCTGGCTGCGAGATCAGCTATACGATCTTCAGTGAGAGGCGGTGGCTGTTTTTTTGCTCCCGGATTTCCCAATGCTGCGTACAATACCGCTGTCTTCAGGCCACTGAAACTGAAACGCAGTTCCGGGTCTTTGATAAAGGTTCGAGGGAATGGAAATGCTTTGGGATTTCCCTGAACCGCGGCTTTTTGAATGGAAGGGCCTCCCGGATAAGTCAGACCAAGAATCTTAGCAACTTTATCGAAGGCCTCTCCAGCGGCATCATCAATCGTTGCGCCGATCAGATCAAACTGCAGCGTTTCCGAACAGTGATACAGGTTTGTGTGACCTCCACTGACGACCAGGCCAATCGCGGGGAACAATGGGTGGTCTTCCTGCATCTGGCAGGCAAACAGATGGCCTTCAATGTGATTGACTGCAATCAAAGGGATCTCGAGAGTGAGTGCCAGGGTTTTGGCGGCGGTCAGACCGATCAGCAGAGAGCCAACCAGCCCTGGTTCCGTTGCCACTGCTACAGCAGTCAGCTGATCCAGGGTGATTTCGGCCTGTTTTAGTGCATCATCAATGACTGGTAAGATGCGTTCCAGGTGGGCCCGCGAGGCAATTTCTGGAACGACCCCCCCAAATTTTTCATGCAGTCGGGTCTGAGAAGAGACGACATTCGAAAGAATTCGCATATCACGAGTAATCACCGCAGCGGCGGTTTCGTCACAGGAAGATTCGATGGCCAGGAGATATTCTTCAGATTGATTCATAGAGGGGAATCTACGTTATTTCCAATAAAAAAGCGACCCTCGAGACCGAACAGATTCCCGAAAGTCGCTTTCGTATTATAACTGGCTAACGTGGTTCAAGTCGCAATCGGGTTGTCGGGCCGAATGGTGACCTGTACCTGGTAGGATCTCTTCAACAGAAGCATTCGCTAAGTGGTTTGAATCACCAGAGGTGCTTTTGCCGGTTGTGGGAGCGCGGCTGCTTTTTTAGAGGGTTTCTTCTCTTTTTCCACTTCCTTTTTCTCAGCTTTTTGAGCATCTTCTTTGGCCGCTGGTTTTGTTTTCTCATTCAAAGCAGATTTGATATAGTCTAATGCCAGATCAAGCTGTTTGTCTTTGAATTCGTTATCCAGTTTGGCGTTATGGTCCAGAATATCACGTTTACGGCGGTATTCGCCGAATGCCTCTAATTCTTCATCAGTGAGCCTCAGACGGTATTTGTCGTCGGGGGTGACTCCCCAGACGTCAGTATCTTTTGCTCCGGGGAAACGGTGGATGTTTTTACCACTGGGGCGGTGATAACTTGCGGTGGTCAGCTTGAGGGCACTGTCACCTTCTTCCAATTCGATCACATTCTGCACGCTGCCTTTTCCCCAGGTTCGTTCACCGACGATGACCGCCCGTTTGTGATCCTGCAGGCAGGCTGAAACGATCTCACTGGCCGAAGCGGAATAGCGATTGACGAGCACCGCCATGGGGAACCCGTCATAAGTTCCTTCGGCGGTCGCCTCCCATTTACGGTCCCGACTGTTTCTTCCCTGTGTGCTTACAATCTTACCGGATTTGATGAACATGTCCGATATTTCTGTTGCTTGAGAAAGCAAACCACCGGGGTTGAATCTCAAGTCCAGGATAAGTGCTTTCATTCCCTGCTTCTGCAGGTCTTCAATCGCGGCTTGTAATTCTTCTGAACTATGACGACTGAAGTGTGTCAGTCGGATATACCCGATTTTTTCTTTCTTATCGAGCATGTAATCCCAGGAGTCATCAGATTTATAAGTGTCTCCCAGAACGGTCGCCACGTGGATTAATTCGCGTGTGACTGTTAAAGGAATCACTTCTTCGGTTCCCTTGTGAATCACAGACATGCTGACTGATTCACCCGCTCGACCTTTCAGGATTTTGATCGCTTCAGGAAGTGTAAAACCTTTGGTTGTTTTACCCTCGATTGAGTCGATCACATCACCGGCACGAATTCCTGCTTTATAAGCGGGGGTCCCAGGCAGGGGAGTCATGACGGTCAGTCTACCGTTGTTTTCGTCGATATGAACCTGGATTCCAATGCCGCCGAATTCCTGTTCTACGACCTGATTAAACCGGGACAGATCTCTGGGACTGATATAATTCGAGTACTGGTCCAGTTCCTGCACCATTCCCCGAATCGCCGCTTCTACCAGAATACGACGGTCGATATCTTTTACGTAGTTTCGTTCAATTTGTTCGTAGGTATCTGCGAACAGTTTCATCATTTGATAATAGTCGTCATCTTTCTCTTTCTCGCTGCTTTTTTCATCTGCAAAACTGAATTGCGGAAAGATCGAG
>CENL01036335.1_pt1 | contig 14432 bp, 12 predicted proteins | sample 530221 | NCBI WGS metagenome assembly CENL01 (sample SAMEA2619791, study PRJEB7988) | marine metagenome | isolation source: saline water (ENVO:00002010), including
TGCTCGGCATCAGCGCGACATATGAGCTGATCGAGTGGTTGGCGGCGGTTTTGGTAGGGCAGGGAGCGGACGCGTTTCTCGGTACCCAGGGCGATCCATGGGATACTCAGTCGGATATGGCTCTGGCGGGATTGGGCGCGATCCTGGCACAGATATCCCTGGGCCGTTTTCATGATCGGCAACTCAAGCCGGGTGTATTGTAACTCTTTGATTAAATTTCATTCTAAAACACTTATAAATGGTTTGTATTGATCCCTTGAGCTAGTTTCGCCGTGCAGGCGGACGGATCGCGTGCGAGATCCGGAAAAGGTCATTCACAAGGAAGTGCAGTTGCGTGTGATACGCGGAGAGTACCGATGAATGACAGCACCCACATGGGTGACGGGGATGGTTCCGTATATAGCCGCGAGTATTTTTCCTATGTGCGCGGCCTTTTTCTCGCGGCCTCCATTATCAGCATTCTTGAATTATACCTGAATTTTGACTGGTTCTTGAGCGTGCCTCTGTGGCTGCAGGCCGTTCGGATTTCAGTAACGCTGGTTGTTGTCGGCTACTGGCTGTGCATGTCTCGTTTTGATCCCGTGCCACGCCACGCCTTCAAGGTCGGCATGCTGTTCTTCCTGTTGCGGGCCATGACGCTGTCCTATGCGCTGGAGCCGTATAATATCGCCTTCTTTTACACCGTCGCGCTGATTGGCCTGATGACGCTCGTATCCTTCCGATATGAGGTCTGGACCGTCATGGTGGTGGGGTTGGCCGCACTTCTGATGGCGCGCTATGGCCAGTTTCCCGGCCGGGCATATTTCGGCCTCGCTCTCGTCACGGCTTTCGCCGGCTATTTCGGATTGTCCTTTCTGCGGTTCCGGGCGCGGCTTTTCGATCTGCTGTCCCTGTTGAAGGACCAGACCAGAACTGATCAGCTGACCGGCCTGCATAACCGCCGCGCCCTGCAGAACGACATCGCGGACTGTTTCGGGCGCCTTGAAAGAGGGGGGATGGGCTTCAGCCTCCTGCTTCTCGATGTGGATCATTTCAAGAGGGTGAACGATTTTTACGGGCATGCGGCCGGGGATGCGATCCTGAAGACCTTGGCGGCTGAGATCGGTCAGGATGTCCGGGAAATGGGGCCGGCGAATGTCGATGTGGGCAGCGCGGCCGGCACCGTGTATCGGTTCGGCGGCGAGGAATTCGCCGTAATCCTGCGGGGCATGGATATCGATGCAGCAAGTCATGTGGCTGAGAGACTGCGGGCCCGCATCAGCGCGAAACGGTTCGAGGCCACTCCACTGGAGATGCTCATCCCGGCTGGTGGCGTGACGATTTCCATCGGTGTTGCCGGAGCGGAAAGCGGGTCAGGCTGGATCGAGGTCTATAGTGCCGCCGATCAGGCCCTCTACCGGGCAAAGGATCTTGGGCGAAACCGTGTCGAGCGCGCGGACGACCCAAGCCCGCTTCTTGCCAGCCCGGGATTGGCGCTTCGGAGCTAGCCGGCTTCGCGCTCCTGCGGCTGTGTTTGTTTCACCGGTAAGGTGATGCGGAAGCATGTTCCGACCTTACGGTCGTCGATCAAGGCGAGCGTGCCGCCGAGCCGCTTCATGATCTCTTTGCTGATGGCGAGTCCGAGACCAATCCCGCCGGTCGAGGATTGGGCGGCTCCGCGCTGAAATTTCTCGAAGATGAACGGCCGCAGATGGCTCGGGATGCCGGGGCCATTGTCGGAAATCTCGATCTCGTATTGCCCATCCGCCAGGTTGCCGGTGATCCGAACTTCGGGTTTTGGTGATGTGTTGTGCTTGATGGCATTGGTCAGGATGTTGATGACCACCTGCTGCAGGCGATCCGGGTCCGCCTCAACCAGTGCCGAGGGAAGCGGCTCGTCCAGCAGGATTTCGCCTCCGGTGGACTGCACCAGCCCGCGACAGGACTCGATGGCCCGGATGAGCGGCACCGCCGCATCGAGTTCGTGCAAATTCCACGAAGCCTCCCCACGATCCATCAGGTTCATGTCCAGGATCTCATCCAGCAGCCGGGTCAGACGCAGGCTTTCCTCGTGAATGATGGAGAGGAAGCGCTGGTTCTGCGGGCTCGACAGGTCGCGGGTTTCCAGCAAGATTTCCGAGAAGGAGCGGATCGAGGTCATTGGCGTCCGGACCTCGTGGCTGACCTGGCTGAGGAAATCGTCCTTCTGGGCATCCAGCAGGGTGAGCCGCTGGTTGGCGCGCCGGAGTTCGCGCGCGGTGGCTTCGAGCTCGAGTGACTTTTTCTCGACTTCCTGGCTGTATTCCATCAGTTGCGCCGTCTCGTCGGCGATGCGCATCAACTCGTCGAGGCTGATGGTCTCGCCGCTGACGATCCGGGAGATCATGGCCCGGGCCGATGCGGCCCCGATGGAACCGGCCAAACGCCGTTCCAGATGGGCGATGAAGGCATCGGTCGGCTGCGGGAAATCGCCCTCCAGCCCCTGGCCCTCGGCGAACTCACGAAACACGCGCTGGGCCTCGGTCGAGCCGAGAATGCGCTGGGCCAGGATGAACAGATCCTCGGCCGAGGCGGAGCGCTGGATGAAGCGATGCTCATCACCAGCCGGCGTGCGGAACACGTCGACAAAGAGCGTGCCCTGCAATCGTTCCAGAGGCTTCGGCTCGAACAGCAGGGAGCCGACGATGAAGAGAATGGTATTTGTCGCGAGACTCCAGAACAGGGCATGCACCAGCGGGTCCTGCCCGTTCAGCCCGAACAGGGCTTGCGGGCGGAACAGCTCCAGGCCCCAGGGGCCGTGCTCGATGGTGCTGGCCGAGAGCAGCAGATCGCCTTCGAAGCTCGGCAGAAACAGGGTGTAGCCCCAGAGCAGGAAGCCGGCCAGCAGACCGAGTTTCGCACCGCTGGCGGTGGCCCGTTTCCAGTAGATTCCGCCGAGCAGGGAGGGCAGGAACTGGGCGACACCGGCAAAGGCGATCAGGCCGATGGCGGCCAGCGCGTCCGACTTGCCGCTGAGCCGGAAATAGAGATAGCCGAGCAGCAGGATGAAACCGATGCTGATGCGCCGGCTGATCAGCAGCAGGCGGCGGACATCGCCGCTGCGCTCAATGGATGTCCATGGCGTCCGGAGCGCGATCGGCATGACGATATGGTTCGAGATCATGGTCGACAGCGCGATGGAGGCGACGATGACCATCGAGGTCGCCGAGGAAAACCCGCCGAGGAAAGCCAGCAGCACCAGAAAGTCCTGATCGACGGACATCGGCAGCGTCAGCACGAACATGTCCGGATTGGAGCCTTCCGGCAGTACCGTCAGGCCGCCGATGGCGATGGGCAGCACGAACAGGCTCATCAGCAACAGGTAGGCCGGGAACAGCCAGGAGGCCATGCGGAGCTGATCCTCGCCGGTGTTTTCCACGACGGTGACCTGGAACTGGCGCGGCAGGCAGATGATGGCGATTGCGGACAGGAACGTGAGGGCGACCCAGCGCGCGTCGAACATGTCTTCGGTCTGCAGGATGCGTGCGGCATCCCGGCTGAAGATGTCGGCGGGCCCATCCGCCAGCGCGAAAACCACAAAGAGCCCGACGGCGACAAGCGCAAAGAGCTTGACCAGCGCTTCCAGCGCAATGGCGGCGACGACGCCGTGATGACGCTCGTTCGCGTCGATTGTCCTTGTGCCGAAAATGATGGTGAAGAGCGCCATGCCGGCGGCGATCCAAAAGGCCATTTCGGAGGCGGGATCGCTGCCGGGCGGGTTCGCGAGGTTGCCCGGGTCGGAGGCGACGATGACCTGGATGCTGGTGGTCACGGCCTTCAGCTGCAGAGCGATATAGGGCGTGGTTCCGATCACCGCGATCAGGGTCACCAGAACGGCAAGGCTGGTGCTCTTGCCGTAGCGCGAGGAAATCAGGTCGGCGATGGAGGTGATCCGGTGCATGTGGCCGATCCGGACCAGCTTGCGCAACAGGAACCACCAGCCGATGAAAACCAGCGTCGGGCCAAGATAGATGGTGGCGAATTCGAGTCCGCTGCGGACCGCCGACCCGACCGCGCCGTAGAAGGTCCAGGAGGTGCAATAGACCGAGATCGAAAGGGTGTAGACGATCGGCGACTGGATCCAGGAGGCCTTGCCGCTACGCGCCTGCCTGTCGCCCAGGAAGGCGACCATGAAGAGCAGTGCCACATAGGCGATCGAGGTCAGGAAAATCAGGTTCGGGGAGAGCATCAGCGCCCCGGGGAGGTGATATCAGGCGGGACGGGTGCGTGCGGTTCCGGATCATGGAGCCTGCTGGAGAACCAGAAGGCGATCACAGTCAGCGCGGACCAGAGGCCAAAGACATAGGCAACGATCAGCGGAATGCCGAAAATGCTCGCCTGCGCCGTGAACAGATCTATGACGGGCGGCAGCAGCAGGAAGAATCCGGCCACCGGGAGCAGGAAGGCGGCATCCCGGAACTTGGCTGCGGTGCTGGGCGAGGCGGGGCGCATTGGCTAGAGCCCGGCCAGCCTGCGGACCTGCTCGACGACATCCTTGTTCGAGAAGGGTTTGGTCACGAACGCATTCGCGCCGATTTCCTCTGCCGTCTTGCGGTCCTTTTCCTGGCCCTTGGCCGTCAGGACGATGACCGGGAGGTCGCGGGTGCGCGGCGCGGCACGGAGTTGGCGCAGGATGTCGAACCCGTTGCGGTGCGGCAACATGATGTCGAGGATCACCACGTCGGGCAAGGTGCCGTCGTTGAGCTGTTCCATAGCGGAATTCCCGTCGAGCGCACTAGTCACTTCCCACCCTTCGCGTCCAAGCAGGAAGCTCAGGGATTCGAGAATGTTCGGCTCGTCCTCCGCAATAAAGACGCGTGTTGTCACGCTGTTCCCCCCAATAGCCGAGTTAGTCGTCCGGCTGTTTTTTCAGCGCCGGTTAATTTCGAGTGTAGCTCAGGCGGGCGATGGCGCAACAACTCTGCGTGCTTCCATCAGGCGCCGGTGATTGGATGTTCTTGCCGATGGCGGCATTCTTCGCGCGTGCAGACCCGGCATGCGGACCCGACGGGTTCCGATACGGACTTTGCCGTCAGGTCCAGTCCGTCGCCATATATCACGTCGCGGGCATAAAGTGCATCGCAGCCAAGCATGATGGAAACGAGATGCCGGGGAGCGTCGAATCCCGTGGCCTGCTTGGCGACGGTCTTGGCGAAAAACAGGAAGCGGCTGCGGTTTGGAAACTCAGCCAGTTGACGGAACACCCGATCCGGCGTCTGAAAGGCGCGATAGATGGCCCAAAGCGGGCAAGCGCCGCCATAGCGCGGTAGCGGCAAATCGCGCAGTGGCAGCCGCTTGGTGATGTAGCCGGCCGGATCGGACCGCATGAAGGCGAAGGGTACACCTTCCGCGCCGGGCTTTCGGAGTGAGGCCAGACGGTGGCAGACCTGCTCGACGCTGGCACTGAACCGGTATTGCAGCATGTCGATATCATACCGGCAGGCGATTGCGGTCTCACGGAACTGGTCGTACGGCATCAGCAGGGCGGCGGCGGCATAGGATTGCAGCGAGCGGCGGCCCCGGACCAGTGCCGCGTCGCTGGTCAGCAGGGGGGATTGCAGCAGGATTTCCTCGATCACCTCGGCCAGCGCGCTGACCACGAGTGCCCGTGCCGCCTGGAATCGCCGGGTTGCCGCCGGCCGGGCCGGGCCGGTGCTGTCTGGTGCGGGCGGCGATGTTTTGCTGGTCTGCCGGAGCAATGCATGGGCCGCGGATTCGAATTCCGGTGCGACCACGTCGCATCCGAGGCGCGCACCGAGTTCTTCCACGGCTTTTTCCAGCGGTGCAAAATAGTTCTGGTTCTCCAGAACGAAATCATCGACTTCCTCAGCAGGTGTCACTGAGCCCTGGCGTGACGGCGCGCGATCGAAATATCCGGCCATGGCCTGAGCGACATCGGACAGCTTTGCACTTTCCTCCACCAGGTTGCGGTGAAACCGCGCCCGCTGGTCTTCCGGGACGTCATCGACGCTGGCGAGGATTTCCGAAGTCGACCGGATGGCCGCGATATTGGAGAGCATGCCGTGCACCGCGTCGGAGAGAAACGGATCCTGGCTCAAGCGGTCGGATAGAGAATGCAGGGTCGCGGTCTGGTCCAGGTTGGTTCTGTGCATATTCACGATCAGCCCGGCCCATGGCCGGTGCCGGGCGACAAGATCGGTCGCGCTTTCCGGATCAGCTTCGCCATCGGCGTTGGCGGGATCGGTTGCGATTTCCTCCAGGTCCTGGATCAGCCGGCGCTCGGCCGCACCGTCCAGATAATCGATACCGACGGAAAGTACCTCTCCCAGCCGCCGAAGCAGGGCACCGCCGACCTGGCGTTTGTTGTGTTCGATCAGGTTCAGGTATGACGCGGAAATGCCTGCGGCCTGTGCAAGATCCGCCTGTGTTCGCCCAAGGCTCCGCCGCCGTTCTCGTATTCGCATGCCGATCGGTGCGCGGGCCATGTTTCAGTTCCTTGATTTTGCTCAACTTGGTGCGGTGCAGCGTAAATTATTTACAAACCAATAATTCTTTGTGTTCATAGATTTACAAAAAAATCAGCAAATTTCAAATACTTATTCGTTTATTGACTAAATGTGCGTACGCTTGTGACTGAGCGCATTAAAATGCTCAACGTGGATTGGGTCTTTGACGCATTCCAGAAAAATAACGGGAGGAACGAATGGCAAAGTTCAATAATGGATTAAGCCGCCGGGGCCTGCTGAGAGCCTCAGCTGTTGCAGGCGTTGGCCTTGCGGCGCCGACAATTTTCTCAAGCAAAGCCTATGCCTACACGAATGAGCCGAAGGGCGGGACTGTAACGCTTGGCTTCAATGTGCCGCAGTCCGGTCCGTATGCGGACGAAGGTGCGGACGAGCTCCGTGCTTACGAGCTTGCTGTCGAACACCTGAATGGCGGTGGCGATGGCGGGATGCTGAACACGTTCTCGTCCAAGGCTCTGAAGGGCACCGGCATTCTTGGCAAAAAAGTCGAGTATGTGACCGGCGATACCCAGACCAAATCCGACGCGGCCCGCGCATCGGCGAAGTCGATGATCGAGAAAGACGGAGCCATCATGATCACCGGCGGTTCGTCCTCCGGTGTCGCCGTGGCGGTGCAGGGCTTGTGTCAGGAAGCCGGCGTGATCTTCATGGCTGGTCTGACCCACTCGAACGACACCACCGGTAAAGACAAAAAGGCGAACGGTTTCCGCCACTTCTTCAACAGTTACATGTCCGGTGCAGCACTCGCGCCGGTGCTCGGCAAAGCCTATGGCAACGATCGCAAGGCTTACCATCTGACGGCCGATTACAACTGGGGCTACACCACCGAAGAAGCCGTCCGGAGCTCGACCGAAGCGATGGGCTGGGAGACGGTTGGAGCGGTCAAGACCCCGCTCGCCCAGACTGACTTCTCGTCCTATATCACGCCGGTTCTGCAGTCTGATGCAGACGTTCTGGTGCTGAACCACTACGGCGGTAACATGGTGAACTCTCTCACCAACGCGGTTCAGTTCGGGCTGCGCGATCGTGTCGCCAACGGCAAAAACTTCGAGATCGTCGTGCCGCTTTACTCGCGGCTGATGGCCAAGGGTGCTGGCGCTAACGTTAAGGGTATCTTCGGTTCGACGAACTGGCACTGGTCGCTGACAGACGAAGGCTCCCAGGCGTTCGTCAAATCCTTCGGCACCAAGTACGGTTTCCCGCCGAGCCAGGCCGCCCACACCTGCTACGTTCAGGCTCTGCTTTATGCCGATGCCGTCGAGCGGGCCGGTAGCTTCAATCCGTGTGCCGTTGTCGAGGCTCTCGAAGGCTTCGAGTTCGATGGTATGGGCAACGGTCCGACCCTCTACCGTGCGGACGATCACCAGTGCTTCAAGGACGTTCTCGTCGTGAAGGGTAAAGAGAACCCGACTTCGGAGTTCGATTTGCTCGAGATCGTCGAAGTGACGCCGGTGGCGCAGGTAACCTACGCGCCTGATCATCCGCAGGTCGCGGGTGGTAGCCTCGGAAAATGTAACCCGGGCTCGTAATCGGGCACTTGGTAGCGTGCCGACCGTGCCATCAGGCACGGTCGGCTTCCGCGCTGCTTAGGGAAAGTGATCGGATCCACAGGAGGTGGCGTCTTGGACGCGGTTATTCTTCAGATTCTTAACGGACTGGACAAAGGCAGCGCTTATGCGCTGATCGCGCTCGGTCTTACGCTGATCTTCGGAACGTTGGGCGTCGTCAACTTCGCCCACGGGGCATTGTTCATGCTGGGGGCATTCTGCGCCGTCACACTGAGCAAGATTTTCACGATCTCTTACGAGACTATCGATCCGGTCCGTAAAGACTTCCTCGGAAATCCCCTCAAGGTCGAAACGCCGTACATTTTCGACTGGTTCGGACCGGATGTTGGCACCGCCATGATCGAGTGGTCGGTGCCGCTGGCGATCCTGTTCTCCATACCGATCATGATTCTCGTTGGCCTGTCGATGGAACGGGGCCTCATCAAGTACTTCTACAAGCGGCCCCACGCCGATCAAATTCTGGTCACCTTCGGACTGGCAATCGTCCTGCAGGAGATCATCAAGTACTTCTATGGCGCGAACCCGATCCCGACGCCGGCACCCCCGGCTCTGACCGGCAGCGCGGATTTCGGTGTCCTGCTCGGCTTCGATGCCGGCTCGATCATCTATCCATATTGGCGCCTGGTCTATTTCGTTTTCGCGGCTGTCATCATTGGCGGTGTGTTCGCCTTCCTTCGATATACCACCTTCGGCATGGTCGTTCGCGCCGGTATGGCCGATCGCGAGACGGTTGGCTTGCTGGGGATCAATATCGACAAAAGGTTTACGATCATGTTCGCGCTTGCGGCCTGCGTGGCCGGACTTGCCGGCGTGATGTACACCCCGATCAATTCACCTAATTATCATATGGGAATGGACTTCTTGGTGCTGTCTTTCGTCGTCGTCGTGGTTGGCGGCATGGGATCCCTCGAAGGGGCCGTTGCCGCAGGCTTCCTGCTCGGCGTGCTTGAGTCCTTCGCCTCGATGGGCGAGATCGTCTCGCTGCTTCCGGGTATCAACCAGATCATCATCTATCTGGTCGCCATCATTATTCTATTGACGCGTCCTCGCGGCCTTATGGGTCGTAAGGGCGTGATGGAGGAGTGACCGATGCTGGGACTCAACAGCAAAGACAAGACGCTGTTTCTGATCGTCCTCGCGCTGACGATGTTCGCCCCGTTTCTGCTCAATCCTTTCCCGGAAGGGTCTGAACTGGCGCAGTTCAATGCGGGCTATCCGGATCTCATGCAGAGGTTTGTGATTTTCGGGATATTCGCGATTGGCTTTAACATCCTCTTCGGGTTGACCGGATATCTCAGCTTCGGCCATGCAGCCTTTCTCGGCGTGGGCTCTTACGCAGGCGTGTGGATGCTGAAGCTGCTGACCATGAACGTTGTCCCGGCGATCATCGTTTCCGTGATTTTCGCGGGACTGTTCTCAGCCATTGTCGGCTACATCTCTCTGCGGCGTTCGGGGATCTACTTCTCGATCCTCACACTGGCCTTCGCGCAAATGTCGTTCGCGCTGGCCTATTCGGTGCTGACTCCGATCACCAACGGTGAGACAGGTCTGCAGCTGGCTCTCAACGATCCGCGTATTCTGGATTTCGATGCGGCCGACGGCTCGCTCCCCACGACGAACTTCTTCGGGATCGAGATGCGCGATGGGTTCGAGCTCGCGCTTGGTCCCTGGCTCTTCACCTTCAACTTTGGCTACTATCTCTGTGCCATAATCATGCTGATCGCATTCTACATCTCCATCCGGATTTTCCGGTCGCCCTTTGGGCTGATGTTGCGGGCGGTGAAGACGAACCAGCAGCGGATGCGCTTCACTGGCAAGAACCCGAAACCCCATACGCTCGCGGCTTTCATTATCTCCGGCATGTATGCCGGGCTTGCCGGAGGGTTGATGGTGGCCATGGATCCGCTCGCCGGGGCAGAGCGCATGCAATGGACCGCCAGTGGCGAGGTGGTTCTGATGACCATTCTCGGCGGTGCCGGAACCCTGATCGGCCCGGTGCTCGGGGCCGGAGTGATCAAGTACTTCGAGAACATCTTCTCGAAGATCAACGACAATGTTCTCTACAACTGGTTTTCCTTCCTGCCGGACGGCATGCAGGACGCATTTGTCTTCATGATCCATCCGTTCATCGGCAAGGGCTGGCACCTTACTCTCGGAATCATGTTCATGCTGGTCGTGATCTTCCTTCCGGGCGGTGTGGTCGAAGGCGGACAGCGGCTCAGGCAGCTGTTCAGTCGACGGGACGGCTCTGACAGTGCGGGCGGCGCATCGTCGGCCAAAGCACATCCGGCGGAATAGGGAGCGGATTGATGGGTATTCTTGAAGTCAAAGGTGTCAACAAGCGCTTCGGCGGTTTGAAGGCTCTTGACGAGGTCAATATCAACGTCGAGGCAGGAGCTGTTCACGCAATCATCGGGCCGAACGGCGCCGGAAAGTCGACCTTGCTGAACTGCCTTGTCGGCCGACTGGAGCCGGATACCGGCACTGTGGATTTCGATGGCAGCTCCCTGCTCAATCTTCAGCCCCATGAGATCAACCAGCTGGGCGTCAGCCGGGTGTTTCAGACACCGGAGATTTTCAGCGATCTCGATTTGCTTGAAAACGTCATGATTCCGACGCTGGCGCGACGGGATGGGCCGTTCAAGCTGGATGCCTGGAGCCGGGTGGATCATCTCTCGGAGGTCCGGGAACGGGCTGAAGAACTGCTTCAGGATGTGGGGCTTTTCGAGAAACGGGAAATGGTTGCCAGCAGTTTGTCCCGTGGTGACAAGCGGAGGCTGGAACTCGCCATGTGTCTCGTACAGGATCCAAAGCTTCTGCTGCTGGACGAGCCGACCGCCGGTATGTCCCGGGCCGATACAAACAACACAATCGACCTGCTGAAGAAAATTGGCGAGCGCGGGATTACGAAAATCGTGATCGAACATGACATGCATGTCGTGTTCTCGCTTGCCAACAAGATCTCCGTGATGGCCCAGGGAACCGTGATTGCGGAGGGCAAACCGGAGGATATCAAAGGCGATCCGCGGGTCCAGGAAGCCTATCTCGGGGGAGCCCATCTATGAGCACCGAAACCCTGACCACGCAGCCGGCGGGCAGCGCCCTTAAGAAACCGGAAAACCCGATCAAGAACCATGGCACGCCGCCAGCCTATTTCTCCTGTTGGGGGCTGCAGGCCTATTATGGCGAGAGCTACATCGTGCAGGATGTCAGCTTCAATATTCATGAGGGTGAAATTGTCGCCTTGCTTGGGCGGAATGGGGCTGGAAAGACATCCACATTGCGTTCCATCGCACGGGCCGGCGATCCGCAGCTGCACCATGGGGAAATCTGGCTCGATCACAAACCGCTGCACGAAATGTCCAATTTTCAAGCTGCACAGAACGGTGTCGGCCTGGTGCAGGAAGACCGGCGGATTATTCCCGGCCTGACTGTCGAGGAAAACCTCGAATTGGCTCAGATCAATAAACCGCATGGCTGGTCGATCGAGCGTCTTTACGAACATTTCCCGCGTCTGGCGGAGCGCCGCAAGCAGGAAGGCGTCACGATGTCCGGCGGCGAGCAGCAGATGCTGGCGGTCGCCCGCGCCCTTGCCCGGGACGTGAAACTGTTACTGCTGGACGAGCCTTACGAAGGGCTGGCTCCGGTCATTGTCCAGGAGATCGAAAAGATCCTCCAGGAAATCAAAACTCTCGGTATGACCAGCATTATTGTTGAACAGAATGCGATCGCGGCCCTGCACCTGGCAGACCGGGCCCTGATCCTCGATATGGGTCAGATCGTTTTCGACGGCACCGCGCAAGAAGTGCTGGATGATGAGGCACTCCGTCAGGAGTATCTCGCGATCTGACTTAACGGGTGCCGAAGCGGATCTCCTGTTCGCGGCATCTCTGAGCCCCGCTTTATGCGGGGCTTTTTCTTTGCTGTCCGCAGTGCGAGATAGGTTCTTGTCCGGGGGTATCGGTCCGGTAATGCTGGGCCGAGAAATTGGCCCAAGGAGAGCATCAGATGACGGATTCAAATTTCCACAATATCTACGATCTCGATCAGGGCATTGCCCGTACTCTTGCGGAAGGGCTGACGGCGCGGATCTTTCCCGGGGAGAACCTGATGTTCTCCATCGTGCGGATTGAACCGCATGCCGAAGGCTCGATGCACAGCCATCCGGAAGAGCAATGGGGCATCATGCTTGAGGGCAGCGGCGTGCGAACGCAGGATGGTGTGGAGCACGCCGTAAAGGCTGGCGATTTCTGGCGCACGCCGGGAAATATTGTCCACGGGCTGAAGGCTGGTCCGGAAGGCTGCTTTGTCATCGACGTCTTCAGCCCGCCACGCGGCGACTATAAAAATGCCGGTAGCGGATACGGCAACAGCTAGATCTGTTCCGTCTCGTTGTTTATTCGAACGGCATCGTCCAGCGGATTGAAATGCGGGTTTCTCTGGCACTGAAGCTGAGCTCCATAGTGCCATTGAGTTCGAGGCGGATGCTTACTTGGCGTTGATAGTCAAGTGCTAATCCTGAGGACGGAACACTCTTTCCGTCCAGAGCCTCTACGGGGATCTGGATACCTAAAATCTGATTTGTTCAGCCTGCAACAGGTCTCGCCGCACAATCCCTGAAAGCTGAAGAGGCAAGGGAAATATTTTTTATATGCAGGCACCGTAGTCTATGCAGAAGGCGGGCGATTCTATATCAATGGTTTACTGCTCGTGCGTCTCAGGATGCCCGGTGTGCTATTGATTTAAATGAAGTTATTAGAGGGTGCGCTATGGGTGGCCATTTTCTGGTCGTTGATGACAATCAGCCGACTCGTGCATTGATCGGAGAGTTTCTGACATTCCTGGGGCGAAGCTGCGAGGAAGCGGCAAATGGTCGTGAGGCAATAGGGCTGATTCAGTCGCATTCCTTCGACGGCATATTTCTTGATGTTCTGATGCCGGAAAGCGACGGCTTTGAGGTTTTGAACTGGATGCTCAAAAATAATATCATTCTGCCGACGGTAGTGTTTACCGAAGCGAAGGCTCGGTTCAACGTGGATTTTCCGGGCATGGCGGAAGGCCTTGGTGCGCTGAAAGGCTACGACAAGCCGGTAACATTGCAAAAAATACGCGCGGCGCTGGAAGCTATGGAAGAGTTGAAGCCGTCAGGAGTCTGATTGTTGCGGCGTTTTTAGCTCTTGCTCCAGAAGATTCCAGCTGGCCTCCAGCAGACCTTCCAGTTCACTCAGACTCCCTGAATTTGCCGTGCCTCTACGAATAGACTCCTCGAATTTCGCTGTTTCGAGACGGGCATGCTCAAGGCCGAAATTTCCAAGCATTCCAGTTAACTCGTGTGTGATACGGCATTTTTCATCAATGCTGCCCGCTGAATTCTTGAGCGCCTCGATGAGTGTGGCGGATTGTTTGCAAGCGTCGTTCTTAAGCACCATTAGCCTTGCAGGCTGCATGGATAGTTTTAGGGTTTCGACGATTTTCCGATCAATATAATCGTTTGTTGTGCTTGCGCCTGCCATGAGGGGATGATCGTTTGAGTCTAGAGATGCCGGATTGCTTTTTAGCTGTTCGGCGGATCGCACTGGTGCGAATCTGCCCAGTGCGTTTCTGAGGTCTGTAATATCGAGCGGTTTTGTCAGCACAAATTGCATGCCCGCACTCAAATATTCGTCTTTCTGGTCCTGAAAGGCGTTCGCGGTCAGCCCGACGATGGGTAATTCTTCCACGTTGCGGCAGAACTGCCTGATAGAGACCGTGGCCTGCACGCCATCCATGTTGGGCATCTGCACATCCATCAGAATGAGGTCATAGGCGTTGGGGGCATTGCGGACGAGGTTCACTGCAATTTCGCCGTCTTGTGCAATCGTCACGGTATGGCCATCCCGTTCCAGCATGGCCTTGGTGATCATCTGGTTCACGTCATTGTCTTCAGCAACCAGGACCCGCAGGTGTGGAATGTTGGCGTCTTTGACGATTTCATCGATAATCGCTTGATTTTTGGCGATCTCGGTGTCGACGGATAAGCGGAACGTCGTACCGACACCGACCTCGCTTTCCACACTCAATGTGGCTCCGATGGCATCGGCCACGCGCTTGGAAATGTTCAGGCCAAGCCCTGTGCCGCCGCCATGGCGGATTCCAACATCGGTCTGTTTGAATTCCTCGAAGATACTGTCGATATCTTCCTCAGCAATCCCCGGGCCGGTGTCGGACACTTCGAAGGAAATGCGGCACGTCTTTCCATCGCTGAGTACCTGGTGACGGGCGAGCAGGCGAATCTCTCCGATTCCCGTGAACTTGACCGCATTACCAATCAGATTGAACAGGATCTGCCGGATATGATCGAAATCCCCATAAAGGAAGGTCT